>Ga0075425_100004204_pt1 | contig 14803 bp, 8 predicted proteins | sample SoiMethybrSBSTD4_FD_75300 | JGI IMG/M metagenome (GOLD analysis project Ga0075425, IMG submission 75300) | Bulk soil microbial communities from a Populus tree surrounding site in Tennessee, USA - Soil MetaG P. TD hybrid SBSTD4 | ecosystem: Environmental > Terrestrial > Soil > Tree plantation...
ACGTGTCGACCCACCTTCCGTTGTTGTCGACCTACCTCGGTCACGTCGAGCCGAAGAACACCTACTGGTATCTGACCGCGGTGCCCGAACTCATGCAGTCTGCGGCGGCTCGTCTCGAACGCGACGGGACCCGGTGATGACCGCGCTCGCGCCGGCGCTGCAGGCGTTCTTCACTGACCGGCTCATGGCTCAACGCAACACCAGCCCGCACACGATCGCCGGCTACCGGGATACCTATCGGCTGCTGCTCACCTTCGCCGCAGCACGCACCCGGAAACAGCCGTCGGCCCTGGACATCAGCGATCTGGACGCACCGCTGATCGGGGCGTTCCTCAACCATCTCGAACGCGAACGCGGCAACCTGGCCCGCACCCGCAACTGGCGGCTGGCCGCGATTCACTCACTGTTCGGATACGCCGCGTTGCGTCACCCCGAGCATGCGGCGGTCATCCAGCGAGTCCTCGCCATCCCGCCCAAGCGATATCAGCGCACCGCCGTCAGCTGGCTGACCGAGCCCGAAGCCGATGCGCTGCTCGGCGCACCCGACCGCAACACGTGGACCGGGCGGCGCGACCACGCGCTGCTCGTCCTCGCGCTGCAGACCGGGCTGCGGATCTCGGAGCTGATCAGCCTCAACTGCAACGACGTCCACCTCGATACCGGAGCCCACGTCCACTGCACCGGGAAAGGACGCAAGGAGCGAGCCACACCCCTCACCACGCTCACCGTCCAAGTGCTGCGAAATTGGCTGGCCGAACGGGCAGGCGCCCCGCACGAGCCGTTGTTCCCGACAAGAACCGGCGCACGGCTCAGCCGAGATGCCATCGAACATCGCCTCGCGCAGCACATCCGCGTCGCGACGACCGCATGCCCGACGCTCGCGAACAAGCACGTCACCATGCACACCCTGCGCCACACAGCGGCGATGCGACTTCTACACGCCGGCATCGACATCGCCGTGATCGCGCTCTGGCTCGGCCACGAACACCTCGCCACCGCAGAGATCTACCTACACGCGGACATGAACCAGAAGGAGCAAGCCATCGCGCTGGTCACGCCGCTCGGCACGAAGCCCGGCCGCTACAAACCCCCAGACCCACTCCTGGCGTTCCTCGACTCGCTCTGATTGAGCCGACCTGCCGACGCACTTCCGCCCTATCAACCAAGTGATTCGCGTCCGAGATCGGCACAATCGCCAGGTCGGCACAATCGGCGTTGTGCCGACGTCGGCACAACGCCGAATAGGGCGCACATGCTTGGGCGTCGGGAGAAGCCTGAAGTCGCCGTTATGTGTGCAGGCACCGCGTCAGGGCCGGTCCCTGCAACCCGCATACGGATGACGCCCAGCTTTAGTTACGGCTTGCCGGCGAGGATACCCAGAGGCGTCGATGGTTTCGCCGCGCGAGGTGGCTGAGCCACGGTGCCAGTCGACGTCGAACAGGCTTGGTTAATCGCCCTTAGTTTAGGCCCGCTACACGGCGGACAAGCTCGGCGCGTGAGCGCACGCCGAGCTTGCGATAGGTGTTGCCGAGATGGAATTCGACCGTCTTCGGGCTCAGGAACAACGCGGCGGCAGCCTCGCGATTCGTGATCCCCCGGGCCACGATGAGGGCCACTTGTAGTTCTTGCGGGGTGAGTGATCGCAAGCCGCCGATAGTGTCGGGCGGGGGGATCTCGCCGGTGGCTGTCAGTTCGGCCCGGGCCTGCTCGGCCCATGGTTCCGCGCCGTTTCTGTCGAAGTAGGCCAGCGCTTCGTGGAGTTCTGCCCGGGCATCGGCGCGCCGTCGTGAGCGTCGCCGACGCATGCCGAGAGCGAGCTGGGCGCGGGCCCGCTCGAACGCCATCTCTTCGCCGTATAGCGTGAGCGCGGTCTTGAATTCCTGTTCGTAGGAATCTTCGTCTGCGAGCATGCCGCGGCAGCGGGCGGCGCCTGCGTTCGCCCACCGAAGACCTGTGCGGTGGGCTATGTCCTCAAGCGTGGCCAGCGAGCGGCGCGCCTCGGTCATCGCGCCGCTGCGAATGTGCGCCTCGACCAGGTCTGCGGCCCACTGGAAAACACCGGGCAGCGAGATGCTCGGGCTGTACTGTCTCTCAAGACGCGCGCATTCGGCCAAGTGGACGCTGGCGCGCTCGGCGCGCCGCCTTGACAACTCCAGCAGTCCGAGCACCGCTGCCGCGTAGATCTCGATCGAGTTATAGCCGATCCGACGGGAGACTTGGAGCCCGGCCGCAACGTGCGCCTGGCAATCCTCATCGTGTCCGAGTACCGCCTCGACGCGTGCCAGGGTAAGCAGCGAGTAGGCAGACAATCCGGTCTGTCCGGTCTCGGCGGCGAGCTGGACGGCCTCGGTAGCGGCGGCGTAGGCTGCCGCGACCCGCCCCCGGCGGAGCTCGAACTCGGAAGACATGGCCAGGGGAAGGGGCAGGACGGCCGGGGCGCCCGCTGTTCGCGACGCGCTGATGATGCGGTCGAACATCGTGCGGGCGCGGGTCCACTGCTCAATCATCGCTAGCGAGTGGGCGGTTCCGGTCACCACGAACGAGAGCTCCCCGAGCGGGTCGATCGAGTCCAACGAGTCGAGCATCGGCTCGAGCACGGTGAAGGCTTCGTCTATCTGGCCGCCGACGGCGCGTGCGTTGGCGAGGACCATCGTTGCGAGCGGCCGGTTTCTAGGTCCGGCCTCGGCCAGGGCGCGACAGGCCATGTCGACGGCGCCCGCGGGATCGTCCGCCAGTAGCTGGGTGAGCGCGGCGATTGCGCGAAGGCCCGATGCACGCTCCGAGTCGTGCGGCTCAACTCGGTCGGCCTCTGCGACGAGCATCGCATATGTCTCAGACACCGGCTTGGCGAAGAGCATCGCGAGCCCGCGGAGTTCTTGTAGATCTGCCCTAGCCGTTGGATGCGCGGCCAGGTCGAGCACACTCTCGAGCAGGGCGGCGGCGCGCTCCCCTTCACCTGCGAGCCACAGCGCCCGCCCGGCGCAGATCGTGCGTCGTACCCGGTCATCGTCGCCGGGGCTGAGCAGGGCCGCTGTCGCAAGGGCGCTCGCAGCTGCCGCGTAGGCGCTGCGCGTGAACGCGTTCGCCGCCGAGGCCTCCAGCAGCGCGGCGACCTCTTCGTCCGGCCCGGCGCTCGCCGCCGCCAGATGCCAGGCCGCCCTCTCACCTGCACCAGCGCCAACCGCCGTCGCGAGGGCGCGGTGCGCGGTGCGTCGTTGAACGGGATCATGGCGGTGATAAGCAGCGGAGCGGACGAGCGGATGCCGAAACTCGATTCGCTCGCCGACACGGATGATCACCCCATTTCGCTCAGCCGGCTCGAGCGCGTGAGGGCTAATCCCCGCCTGGATGAGAGCCCGGGCTATCTCCCCCGCCGACCCGGTGTCGCTCGCAGCAGTGACGAGGAGCGCGCCCCGCGTTTCCTGTGGAAGGCCGTCAAGTTGCCGCGCGAAGGCCCGCTCAAGCAAGGCACCTATCGCAAGCGGCTGGGTGATCGGAGCCTGCCCAAGCAGTTCCGCTTCGGACAAGGTCGCGACCGCTTCGAGGATCGCGAGCGGATTGCCCCGCATCTCGGTGACGATCCGACTCCGCACGGCTTCGCCGACCGGCGCTCCGGTGTGCTCGACAAGCGCCGCCGCGTCCGTAACGGACAGGCCGCGAAGCTCAAGGGTGTCGATCCCCGACGCTGACGTCCACTCGCGGTCGCGCATGCCGAGCAGCAGCACCACGCCCTCGCTACCAAGACGGCGCCCGGCGAACAGCAGCGCCTCGCGAGATGGCGCATCGAGCCAATGTGCATCGTCGACCACGGCGATGGTGTGAGACTCCTCGCCGGCTGCCGCCAGGAGGCTCAGGGTCGCCGCAGCCACGCCGAACCGGTCGCCCGGCACAGGCGGCCCGAGGGCGAGCGCCCCTGAAAGCGCGGCCTCCTGAGGGCCAGGAATCCGGTTGAGCAGGTGCAGGACCGAACTCAGCAGCTCGGAAAGACCCGCGAACGCCAGCTCCGATTCCGCCTCCAGCGGACGAGCGCGCAAGACCCGGAAATCTGTTGCTCGTTCGACGGCGTACTCGAGCAGCCTCGTCTTCCCGATGCCTGGGTCACCGTGGAGAACCAGCGCCGCACTCTCGCCACCGCGTGCCCGGATGATCAGCCTGTCGAGTCGTGTTCGCTCGTCCTCCCTGCCGACCAGCACCATTCAGATCCTATTGGGTGCGGCGCCCCCCCCGACACTCCTCCGAGGGCCACCACCCTCGCATCACCTAGGCGCTCAGACGTAGCCACGGCGGATCGGCACGGTATGGCCAGGGACGAGTAGAAAGGGCGGTTCTAATGATCGTTGCGAATCATCATCGTGTCTGTCCTGCCCATCGATGCTTGGCGTCGTGCGGCGTCGCCGCGGCGTAGACGGTAGGGTCGGCCCGGGGAGCGGTACGGGCCTCACGACCCGCCCGTTTCCCCGGACCGCCCTCCGCAGCCGTCGTGCCCATTCCCGGGCAGCGGGCGCTCCACGAGCCCCGTCGGTGTTTGCAGGTTCATGCCGCGCTGGGCGGCGGTGGGGCGATTGCTGCGCCCCGGTACCGGTAGCGGATGGTCCGTACCGTTGCCGGGTTGAACAGCGTCACGTTGCCGTCTGCGGGCCACCACCGGCCGCCGCAGTAGCGGCGGCATTGCGTCTTCCAGGTGCTTCGGCGATGCGTACGCCGCAGCCACCGGATGATCTGCCGCCAGAAGCAGGCGCGCAGGTATTGGAAGGTGGCTGAGAGACGCCGAACCGGAAGTAGGCGGTCCAGCCCCGCAACATCCGGTTAAGCCAATGCAGGACTTCCAGCGGGAGGTTGACGTCCTGTCGGCACAGCGTTCGCACCTTGTCCTTAACGGCCGGGAGGGCCTTCTTGGATGGGAAGGTGTAGACGAAGCGCCGCGTGGTGCCTTTCTTCCGGTGGCGCTCGACGCGCCAGCCGAGGAAGTTCAGGCCCTCGTCGATGTGGGTGATCAGAGTCTTCTCCGGCGACAGGCGTAGTCCCATCGTGGACAGAACCTGCGCCGCTTCTTCCGGCAGGGTCTCCGCGTCGGCTCGGTTGCCAGCGATCACCAGGCACCAGTCGTCCGCGAACCGGACCAGCCGGTAGTTGGGCAGACGTGGGCACGGCGTCTGGCCCGGTGGTAGGAGCTGCCTCCCGGTCCGCCCGGTGCCCGGGCGATGTGCTCGTCCAACACCGAGAGGCCCACGCTGCTCAGCAACGAGAAAGGATCGACCCTTGCGGGGTACCGGTCTCGGTGTCTCGCAGCACGCGATCCTCACCGAGGATGCCCGCCTTGAGAGACGCGTTCACCAGGGTCAGGACGCGGTTGTCCCCGATGCGTGCCCGCACTCGATCCATCAAGGCCGAATGCGAGATTTCGTCGAAGCAGGCTTTTGATGTCGCCTTCTCCGATCCACTCGTAGGGGTGGGAGGTGAGATGACGCACCTCGGCCACCGCGTCGTGTGCCCGGCGCCTCGGACGGAAGCCGTAACTGCACGGCTGGAAGTCCGCCTCGAAGATCGGCTCCAATACTAGCTTTAGGGACTCCTGCACCACCGGGTCGCGGATGGTCGCGATCCCGAGGTAGCGGACCTTGCCGCCCGCCTTGGGATCGCTCGCTGCCGCGCAGGCAGGGGCTGGAAGCTGCGGTCCTTCAACGCGGTCCGCAGTTCGGTAAGGAACCCGTCCAGCCCCGCACGGCCTCGATGTAGTGGGCGGTCTCGCCGTCCACCTCGGCCGTGCGCGCACCCTTGTTGTTCCGCACGCGAAGCCAGCCCACCAGCAGGAAGGCCGGATCGCAGACGAGGTTGTACAGGTTGTTGAATCAGCGGTGAGCATCCTTCGCCGACCAACGGTGCAGTTTGGTCTGGATCTCCAGTACCCGGTCTTCGGCGCGGATCTTGGCCTGCCCCGGCTCGTCGGTGTTTCACCTACGTCCTCCTGGTCTTCCAGTGCCTCGACTGCTGACTTGCTGGCCCCTTCGCCATGTAACGCGCCGCGCGCGCGGACTACTACGGAGCCTCCGCCCCACCCGAGACCATCAGTCAGCGACTAACCTGCCCGCGCTTCGGCCTGGCTGACCGGAGTGCGAGCGGCCACGGGTGGTTCCCACGTTGCCCGCGTGCCGATCGACCAGGATGGGCGCCCAACTCTGCCCCAGCAGCCTCTCTGCGCCTACGCCGCAGACCTTCGGCACGGCCTCCTGACCCACCGACCTGGCGAGCTTCGGAGTCGACCGCCCAGACTTGGCACGGTCGTGCACTGCATGCCGGCCCATATCCGCCAGGTTGGAGCCGGTTCAACGCTTACCGGGCTTTACCCACTGGTTCCTCGCGTACGCCCCTGGCCTTGCTTGCCGAGCCCGCGCCGTCTGGCAGTGTCGACGCGTCCCGTCGTTGTCGGGCTGCTTGCCGCCCTCACCGGCGTCCCCCGGATCGGACTGCCCCCAGCTTCGTCAGGCAGCTACGACAGCCTGACGATGGAGTCCTTTCAGCTCCATTCGGCCACGCAGAGCCTCGTGGCGCACCGGCCGGTCGTTGAGGTCGGCGACGACGGAGTCGAACTGATGCATCGCCGCCCAGCGCTCTCGTCGATTCCGTGGGGAAGTGCTGGCGTAGAAGCTCGTTGACGTTCTCGGCCTCCTTGCTGCTGCGCTGCCAATGTAATCGCGGGCGCGGAGTGAATCGTCATGCCGTCGCGCCGCTCGAGGCGATGCATGGGCCGCTCTCAGCACGACATCAATAACCGGAGCGAAGACGCGCGCGGCAGCAGTACAAGACAAGGCATGGGTCGCATTACCATCGGCAAGGCCGACCACGAGGTCAGTGCGGTCGATGCGGCATGACGGAGCCGTGAGTCAAGATCGCCGACGACGAGGCCGAGTGCTCAGCCTCATCACCGCGGTGGGTCGCGCCACGCGAGAGACCGCTACAAACAACGCAAACATCCCGCGCCTAGCCCATCACCGACCCAGGTCAGCCGCATACCTGGGGAAATCCCCGAAGCGCCCATCGGTCGCGTCGTGCTTGTCTGTGGCGAGCGCCAGCAGCCGCCGAGCGTCCAGGCATGGGCAACGCGAATCCTTGACGTCTGTTCTGGCGCCGAATCTCCCTGTCGTGATTCCACCAAACTCGGGAGGAGTGGCATGAAGCCACGACGCCGCTCGCCGTCACTCACGGAAGCCAGCAGCAGCGGCCGGCAGAGAGCGGGCGGTAATGCGTGGCCAGATTAGCCGTGCCCTGGTAGCTGCCGCTGCCTCGGTGGTGTTGCTGGCACCCACACTGGGGTTGGCCGCGCGCTCCTTACGGTCCGTTATTGGCCCCATTCGGTGCCGTCGTGATCGGCGTCGTCGTCTCCGGCTCGACGGTGTGTGGTTCTTGACTCACGACGCCGTGGCGCCGAAATCCCCTGGCTATCACGCGATGCGCTGGTCGTGCGCGCTGATCGGGGTGGTGTTAGCGATCACTATCGCTGGCTGCTCAGGGGCGGCGGGACACCACGAGACGGCATCCAACGCGCCGACTGGGAGTTCCCCGGCAGAGCAGGCGCAACACCGCAGCGCTGGACCGCTGAGCACGCAGTTTGCCAGCGCCCCGGGTGATGGTGCCTTGGTCGGCGTCGACGCGCGGACCGGCCGACGGCTGTGGCGTAGGCCGGTGCCGATGGCGAGCGTGTCGCCGCCCGTGACCGGGCGTGGGCTGGTGGTTGTGGTCGGTACCCGGGACTGCAACGACCCCCACCTAAGCGTGGTGGCGGTAGACGCGAAGACGGGCCAGCCTGCGTGGCAGCGCTCGGTCGCAGCGGAAAATCCGTGCGGCTTCGGGCCTCCGCCGCTTCGGCTCGCCGGCGACATCGTGGTGGCCGGCGGACCGAACCCCGGCCTAGGCGGCGGCCTTCCCCACCCCGGTAACACCTGCAACCAACCCGTCGCAGCCTCCTCCCCGGCGACCGGGCTGGACCTCGCCACCGGCAGCTCCCGCTGGCATGCGCCCACGATGGCCGGTCAAGTCTTCGCCGCAAGCCGGAGCATCGTCATCGCCGCGAGCACCAGCCCGGGCTGTTTCGTCGGACTTGACCCCGCTACCGGCCAGATCCGCTGGACGGTCGCCCCCCCGGTAATCCCGTTCAACCTCGATATCGCCGAGAACATCGCTGTTGGAGACGGGGGAGACAGCGCGACGCTCCGTCGGGCGGCCATCGGGCTCGAATGCGGCACCGGAAAGACCCGCTGGAAGACACTTCTGCCGACCAGCGACGGCGGCTACCCGGCGGAGGTCGGAGACGTAGTCGTGGCCAGCACCGGGCAGGGCGATGCCCCTCGGGAGTACACGCTCACCACTCTGGCCACAGCGACTGGTCGACAACTGTGGCAAGACTCGGTGCAGGCAAATGACGCCCGGGCCACGATCGGACCGGGCATCGTGCTCATCACCCAGGACAACAGCCCCGACCGACCCACCATTGAAAGCCGCGATCCACGCACCGGCGTCCGCCGCTGGAAGTCCGGTGACATCGGCCCCATCGGGCCGCCCCCGGTCACGGACGGGGCGACAATCGTCACCTTTTCCCAACAGGACGCACACGGCCTGGGCGCCACCGACGGCCATGAGCTGTGGACCGTGCCCGGCTCATACCAAGCCGCCGCGGTCACCGCCGACGGCGTCTACCTCGCACAACCCAAGCCCCCGAAAAACCAACCACCGCAAGGCGATTGACCCGTGGTCATCGCGCCACGCTTCACGCCCCAGCCGACGCATAGGTCGGGAGGAGCCGATGCACGGTAGAGCGCGCGGAGTCTTCATCGCCGGCACTCGGTTGATGCGCATTCGGGGTAGCGCACTGGCTCTCGCCACCGGATTAGTTCTTTTCGCCCTCGTCGGCTGCTCCTCGTCTGAGACCAAGCAGTCCGGAACGGTCACACCCGCGCCGAGCGGCGCGCTGTCCGGTTCTTCAAGATCGGGCGAGTCGAGGGGGTGGCGGGTCATCTATCACGCCACATACACAGACGCTGATCCGAGCGTGCAAACCGTCACATTTCTCAGCGACCGCGGCCGCAAATTCCGTGTCACGTTCGATCCGCCCGGTTATCAGGACTTCGTCGTTTCCGACGGTGTCAAAGAGGTGGACTCGGACCAGGGCCTACTCGACTACGCCCCAACGGTCCACAACACCTTCGTCATCGGCACTGGAGACCTGCCTACTGTTTGCCCAGAAGAACGACGGGTCGACCGCACACAGGTAGCGGGCCGCGCGGCAGACCGCTACGAATGCACGCCCCCAGAAGTGGACCAACTCTCCGAAGTCACGATCGACAGCGACAACGGCATACTCCTCGCCGCGAAGTCACAAACCTTCACCATCGCCGCCACCAGCATCGACCTGAACGTCACGATCCCCGCCGGCTCGTTTGACCTCCCGCAAGTCCCCACCGCTCCTCCGACCGAAGGGTTGCTCAACAGCAAATCACCCGGCGTCCCCGACGCCCAGGCCGCCGCCACCGCGATCGAAAAGTGCCGCGCAAATACCCATGGCACGCTTCCACCCGCGATTCCAGCGACAAAAGGACCGAAGGTCATCTTTCACTGCGGGGCAGCAACGGAAACCTTCGCCGTCACACCCGGAAACACGGTCGACTACCAACCCCACGGCGACCAGTACGACATCGACGTCACACTCCCCGACGGCAGCTTCATCACCTACGCCAGTTCCAAATGCCCCGGAACCCCGATCTGCATCAACAACTAGCGACCAAAGGAGGCCTTGGCTCTCCTTCCCCCCGCGCGCACCCGCCGGGCGAAGCCACGATCAACGGCAAGTAGCGCCTACGCGTTCGACAATCATCAGTCCCTCGACGACGCGCGAAAATACAATCTCATCCGCTCGCAGGGAGTTAGGTCGGGCGCACGTATCGACGGCGACGTGTGCTTTGGGTCGCCATCATCTGCCGCTTCCTGATCGCCGATTGTGCCGGCCTGGGATTGTGGCAACGTCGTACTTGGACGCCCCGGCATAGCGGGTTATAGGCCGATGAGGCCGGGACAATCCGGGAGGTCGCACCCCGGTGCGTGCGGACCGAACGGAGGAATCACCAGCTGCCCTGTGAAACAACACCCCGCCGGTCCGAAGGCGAAACCTCATCCGTACCAGGGCTTCCACTCCAAGCGCGTCGCCGAGCAACAGGCCACAGCAAGGAAGTCCTGCGCGCGGAATTGCCCCGAGCCGGCAGAGTGCAGCCGGGTACCCGGAGAGGATTGTGCCGATGTTGCCAGTAGGAATCTCCCGTAGTGCGACGCATGCCGTGTCAAGGGTCGGCACAATCCGAAGGTCGGCACAATCGGCGCATCGTCAACGACGACGAGGACGGGAGATTCCTCGGCGGCTGCTGCCAGGAGGCTGAGCGTCGCCGCAGTCACGGCGAACCGGTCGCCCGGCGCGGGGCGGCCCGACGGCGAGCGCACCGGAAAGCGCGGCCTCCTGGGGCCCGGGAATCCGGCGGAGCGGGTGCAGGAACGGGAGTGCAGCAGCTCGAACAGACCCGCGAACGCCAGCGCGGAGTCCGCCTCCAGCGGATGAGCGCGCAACACCTTGAAATCAGCCGCCGCCGCGGCGGCCAGCTCGAGCAATCGCGTCTTCCCGATGCCCGGTTCACCGTAGACGAGCAACGCCGCACTCTCCCCGCCGCGGGCCCGGGAGCTCAAGCGGTCAAGTCGCGTTTGCTCCTCTTCTCGGCCAACCAACACCGGTCACATCGTAATTTGCGCGACTCCAGGCGGACAGTACAACGCAGGCGTCAAACCTAGGGAAATTCCCGAAGCGCGCTCACCCATCGTCGTGCTTCTCTGAAAGTGAAATGGCTGCCTAAAGGAGGGAATACGGGCGAGTTTCGCCAGGAACTCGCTGGCGATAGCCGATACAAATGCATTGGGTGCCCGAGGTGTCGGGAATTGGGGGATATCGATGCGTGGTTTGATTCGCCGTGCCGCGCTGGCGGCCATTGCTTCGGTTGTGTTGCTGTTTCCCGTAATGGAGTTGGCCAACGCGAGCGGGACGGCGGTGCTTGGCTGGTCGCCGATGACCTCATCCGGCACCTACAACTTTGGCGCCGTGAATGCCGGCCAAAAGGTATCCCAGGCGCTGACCCTCACGAATTCCGGCAGCAAGGTCAGCGGGATGCTGAGGATCATTCTGGCGGGCTCGCCAGCGTTCACCAAAACCGCCGACACCTGTACCGGGATAAACCTGAGCTCGAAGAAATCGTGCAGCGTCACCGTGCAATACGCTCCAACCACGCTCGGCCAGACCGAGGGCGCCACGCTCACCGCCACCGGCAAGACCGGCACCGCCAGCCTGGCCCTGGCTGGCGCGAGCGGGAAAGCCTCCGCTGCCTTGGCGACTAGCCCGAGCTCGGGCGGGCCGGTCGGCAGCACGCGGGTGACCGACACCGCCACCCTGTCTAATGGTGTCAACCCGGCCGGCACGATCGAGTTCAAGCTGTACGGTCCGACGGCGACCGCAAACTGCTCCGCGACGCCGGCGGATGACGAAAAGGTCACCGTCAGTGGCAACGGCAGCTACACCCCTCCGGCCGGGTTCATGCCGGCCCAGGCGGGCATCTACTGGTGGACCGCCAGCTACAGCGGCGACACCAACAACAACCCGGCTGTCACCAACTGTGGCGACGAGTCCGTAACCATCGCCAAGGCATCCCCGGCGATCTCAACCAGCCCGAGTCAGGGCGGGACGGTTGGCCGCACCGCGGCGACCGACACCGCAACCTTGGCCGGCAGTTACAACGCTTCTGGGACAATCGAGTTCACACTGTTTGGACCCAGCGCCACCGCTAGCTGCACCACCACATCGGTGTTCGACAAACTCGTGGCCGTCCACGGTGACGGGACCTACAGCAGTCCATCGTTCATTCCCGCCCAGGCCGGCACCTACTACTGGGTCGCCAGCTACGGCGGCGACACTAACAACAACCTGGCCGCCACTACCTGTGGCGACGAACCGGTGGTGCTTACCAAGGCCTCGCCCGCCATCGCCACCAGCCCCAGCTCCCGCACCCCGGTCGGCACGGCGGTAAGCGACACCGCCACCCTGACCAGTGGCTACAACCCGACCGGGACGATCACCTTCAACCTGTACGGGCCGAGCCCGGCACCTGCCTGTTCCACGCCAGTGCTTACCGACAGCGAGCCGGCCAGCGCCGGCACCGCCGCCAGCGTGCCGTTCTCCCCGGCCCAGGCGGGCACCTACTGGTGGACCGCCAGCTACAGCGGCGACACCAACAACAACCTGGCCGCCACCACCTGTGGCGACGAATCGGTGATCATCACACCCCCCAGCCACCTCTACTGGGCCAACCACTTCGGCCAGGGCGGCGGCACGATTAATGAGGCCAACGTAGACGGCAGCAACCCGCATACGATCGTGACCGGGAACGAACCGTTCGGCGTGGCGGTGGACATCAGCCACATCTACTGGGCCGACATGCTCACCGGCACGATCAACGAGGCCAACCTGGACGGCAGCGACCCGCATGCGATCGTCGCCGGCCAGAACGAACCGGCCGCCATAGCCGTGGACACCAGCCACATCTACTGGACCAACTTCAGTACCAGCACGATCTATAAGGCCAACCTGGACGGCACCGGCGTCACTACCCTCCTCTCCGGCCAGAACAATGCGTTCGGGCTAGCGGCTGACAGCAGCCACATCTACTGGACCTGCAACTGCAGCAACGGCACGATTAACGAGGCCAACCTGGACGGCAGCAACCCCCATGCCATCGTCTCCGGACTGAACAGTCCGTTCGACGTGGCGGTGGACAGCAGCCGCATCTACTGGACCAGCACCGGCGGCACGGGCACGATCAATCAGGCCAACCTGGACGGCAACAACCCGCATCCCATCATCAGCGGCCAGGGCACCCCGACCGGGGTCGCCGTGGACAGCAGCCACATCTACTGGGCCAACGGCGTCACCAATACCGGCACGATCAATCAGGCCAACCTGGACGGCACCGGCGTGACCACTGTCGCCTCGAGTCAGCAAACCCCACGCGGCGTGGCGGTTGGCCCGCAATGAGCATCGAACCGGTCGGAGTAACCGAACACCGCGTCACGGCCGCAATGCACCGAGAAGGCAGCGCCCATAACCCGGAGGTCTCAGGTTCAAAGTCCTGGCCCCCGCACACTTTCCCCGCGACTGGAAGCGATGGAGACGTCGTCCGATGAAGGAGGCGGGAATGCGCTACGGCGGTTTTACTTTCCGGCTGGCTGCGCTCGCCATGCTCGTGAGCCTGGGTGTCGCGGGCGCTACGCCAATAACTCACACGGCCGCGGCGATCACGGCGACCGCTGCCGCGGACCCGCTCGACCCGCTCACCGCGGGCGAGATTCAGCAGACGTTCACGACGATCGAGAAGGCGAAGAACCTCGCGCCCGGGATATTTCTGCCGACCGTGAAGCTCCGCGAGCCGTCGAAGACGTTCCTGCAGGGCTGGTCGCCGGGCCAACCGTTCCCGAGGGAGTCGTTCGCAAACGTCTTCGATCGAAGGGCTAACAAGCTGTACGAGGCCGTGGTCGACCTTAGGACCAACACGCTCGAGTCGTGGGCAGAAAAAGTCGGCGCCCAGCCGGCGGTGTCCTTCACCGAATACGACGAGGCCGACAAACTAGTCCACTCGTACGCGCCGTGGAACAAGGCGATGAAGGACCGCGGGCTCGACCCGAATGACGTGTACGTCGACACTTGGGCCATCGGGGAAAGGTCTAATGCGGAGCCGGCGGGGACGCGGATCATGAAGGCAATCGCGTTTTACCGCGGCGCCTTCTCCAATCCATACGACCGTCCGATCGAGGGCGTTGTCGTGACCTTGGACATGAACAACCTCAAGGTGATCGACTTCGTGGATAGCGGAGTGCGGCCTGTGGACACGACGGCGACCGGCAGCTCAGACACCCAGCGCACCGACCTGAAGCCGCTCGTCGTGCAACAGCCCGATGGGCCGAGCTTCACGGTCAGTGGCCGCGACGTCTCGTGGCAAGGATGGCGTTTCCGGGTCGACTGGTCGCCGCGCGAGGGTCTCGTCCTCGACCGCATCGGCTACGAGCAGGACGGCGTTGTGCGCTCGATCATCAACCGCATGTCGCTAAGCGAGATCTACGTCCCCTACGCGATCCCAGACGCAAAATGGTCGTGGCGCAGCGCATACGACATCGGTGAATACAACCTCGGGCAATACGGTGATTCGCTCGCGAAGAACGTCGACGTGCCAGAGAACGCAGTGTTCTTCGACTCCGTGGCCGGCGATACCGGCTCGACGGGAGGCTCGTATGAGATCCCGCACGCAGTCGCGATGTACGAGCGCGACGGAGGTTCGCTCTGGGATCGGCTCGATCCGACGACAATCGAGCGCGACGCGCGCTTCGCGCGCGAGCTCATGGTCGTGTGGGCAGCTGCCATCGGCAACTACACCTACGGCGTCGAATACATCTTCCGAATGAACGGGGGGATCGACGTGAACGTCAACGCGACGGGCACGACCCTCAATCAGGGCATCGGCTCAGCATCCGAAGGCAATCAGTACGGGACTGTCGTCACGCCGAAGATCGCAGCGCCGGCGCACCAGCACTTCTTCAACTTCCGGATCGACTTCGACGTCGACGGGCCGGCCAACCGCGTCGTCGAGGAGAACGCGACCTCGACGGCGTCGCCCGGCGGCAACGCCTGGAAGGTGCAGGAAACGACGCTTGGGGCGGAGGGCTTCCGCGACGC
>Ga0075425_100004205_pt1 | contig 14801 bp, 6 predicted proteins | sample SoiMethybrSBSTD4_FD_75300 | JGI IMG/M metagenome (GOLD analysis project Ga0075425, IMG submission 75300) | Bulk soil microbial communities from a Populus tree surrounding site in Tennessee, USA - Soil MetaG P. TD hybrid SBSTD4 | ecosystem: Environmental > Terrestrial > Soil > Tree plantation...
CTCCCGTTGTCGGTCGATCGCTGAACCATCAGCTTTAACAGGCGGGACGCTTCATCGGCTCTTCCGCGACGTGCTTCGATCTCCGCCAGGCCCGCGAAGCTGGCGTCGTCCGAAGAACGCGATCGCATCTGTTTTACATATGACTCGTAAAGCAAATTGTCGGCTTCGCGAGTCTTTCCTTCGGCCACCAGCAACGCGTACGCCTTTGTGCACCTGTCCTGAACACTTGAATCAGCAACTTCGCTGCGCTCACCCTCTAAGCCGCAATACTTTCTAAGCTCGGCAATCGCTTTCGATGGGTCGCGAGCGGTTCGCAGCTCGATCAGCGCCGAAGCGAGGGGCAACCAGTCGTAGCGTTCGTAGAATGAGTTACCTTCATCATCGCTCTCGAGCGCCGTGTCCTGTTCTGATTGCTCTCGCTGAATCGTCGAGATCAACAACCGCGCTTCGTCATAAGACTTCCCGCGAATCAGATAGTCGACCAGCTTTTTCCGCCAATCGGCCAATTCCCTGCCCGGGTAGAAATATTCGCTCCCGACAGTCAATCCATTTTCATAGGCGGACGTCCCCAAAACTGACAACGCAACATCCGAAATACGTTGATGCATCGTTCGATAGATGCTTGCCAGCGAGGACTCGGGAAGCAGGTCCTCATCCACAAGCATTCGACCGATAACCAGATCTCCGGGCATCGCGTTGATCGCGTTGTGGAAGAAGACCGAGACTTCGCTCGTGAGTTTTGGATCGCGAGACGCTCGGTTCGCTATCTCTCGAACCATTGGTTTGATTGCCTCGATTCGATCTGATGCCTGTCTGTCGCGCAGTGCTCGATTGACGAATGTAACCAGGAAGTCCTGGATGCGCGGCAGCGACTCGAGCAGGAAGCCGTTGTCGGCCATCACCTTCAAATAAGTTTCGGCGTCGGCGATCTTCACGCGGCCGCTCATGATCGATGACCACGCGTCTATCGCTCCTTTTCGATCGCGACTCGCGAGCAGCACTGTCCCGCGCATAACGGCTACGTCGGTATCTCCCGGAGCAAGCTCGCCGGCCAACGCCACATGCTCACCGGCGCGCGGGGTGTTCTTCTTATCAATGTAATATGCAGCCAGCTCGAGATGCGCTCGTTCGCTCGCCGGATGACCTTCTATCTCTCCAACTATCATCTTGCGGCTGTCCTGCTCGCGTCCGACAAGCCCCAGCCAGTAGCCATAATTTCGCGCCGCCACAAACCAATCGCTTCCTGACAGCGACTTGCCGGCCTCGATGCGGCGTCCAAGCATCTGTCCTATCGGCTTGATATCGAGCGCTTCCTTGAAATACGGCTCGTTCTCGGGCGACGTATCTTTCAGGAACAGTCCGAGCTCGCCGCTCCGTTGTCGTACCCATGCCTTTGGTTGCTTCGCGCTTTCGATCGCATCCAGAGCCAGCAGCTTTTCATTCTTGTCGATCAGGAAATTGATCAGCTGAAGTTGATACGCGCTGTATGTCGATGAGAGCCGCTGAAGCTCGCCCCGCTGCCCGCCGGCATGCAGCAAGCTCAAATATCGATCGACCCAGTCGGTATAGCTGGTGCTCAGAGCACCGCTGGCCGATGAGTAAGCCGCGCGCAGCCACTCGAGCTCCTTTGGTTGGTCGCCAGTCAATCGATACTCGAGCGCGATCTGATTCTGATAATCAAACCGATTCTTGAAAGGATCTCGCTTGAGTTCGTTCGTCAGGACTTCGGCGGCGCGGCGGTAGGACCCGTGTCGCTCATAAAACGAAACCAGCGATCGCAGCTCGTTGTAAAACGCCGAATCCTGCGGAGTGACGGTGGTGGAATTTTTCGGACGCGCATCAAACGCCGCGTCCTTGAGCCGCGTCTGCAACTGCTCTTCAACCTCCACGAGTCCGGAAGCTCGCGCGATGCCCATGTAGCGCTGAAGCGATTGCGCATCCGTGTAAGCGGTGAGCTTTGTAGTCGAGGCTTGGATTGCGGTCGCGAGCGCCGACGCGTCCTCGGAGCTTGCGTAATCAATCACACCTTTTCCGAAATCCATTCGCATCGATGTGTCGATTGCCTCGACGATGCTTTTGGCCTTGTATGATTGAGTGTTGTCGCTGATGGCCATTGCCTGCGCGCGAAGCTTCTCGACCTTTTGATACACCGAAGCAACCGGCTCGACGCGCACAAGAGATTTGATGTAGCTCACAGCTGCCGGAGACGGGAAATACTCGTCGCCGCTCAATTTCTTGGATAAGTCGCTGAACATCGATTCGTAAATTCGAACCGCTTCGGCATTCAACCCCCAACTCGCAAGCTGGCTTGCGATCGCACCCTGCGAGTCGAGGCTCGCATTCTTCTTTGCCGCAAGCGCCTGACGGATGGTTTTGACCGCTTCATCGCGTTGGCCCTGTTGCACCTGAATCCTGGCGACTTCGACCAGCCACGAAGGATCGCGGCCCGCGAGCGTCCAGCCTTCGCGCAGGGTGCTGATCGCATCATCGTAACGACCCTGTCGCGCAAGCACCGATGCAAGCGTAAATCTGAAGTCAGGTCGTTGAGGCTCATTCAACACCGCGATTCGGTATTGCTCTGCCGCGCCTGCCAGGTTTCCACGCCGTTCATAAATTCGGCCGAGCACAATTTGCCAGCGATAGTTCTTATTTGAATCTTTTGACAACTTCTCGTAGTAACCGACGAGCCGTTCAATCAGCTGGTGCCTTTCGGCGTATTCAATCGCAGTCGCCAGCCGATCGGCATCTTCCGGGAAACTATTGATCAACTCGATGTATTGATCGACCGCGTCCTGGTATTTAGCCAAACTGTCGAGAGTGCGAATCATTCCGTCGCGCAATCCGGCGATCCGCGATCTGGCTTCATCGCTGCTCGCACCCGAATCTTTCACTTCCTTGAAAGCTTCCTGGTAAAGCGTCGTCAATTCATTGAGCTTGTTTGCCGCGCCGAGAGTCTTCACCAACTCGCCGAATACTTCGGTATCCAGATGGTTTTCGGCATAAAACGCGCGCAGCGTATCTTCAGCGTCCGCAAGCTTGTTGGCATCGACCTGACGGCGAGCCAGAAGGAGCGTAAACGCGCGGCGATTTGAACCCGCCGCTCGAGCGACTGTCTTCTTATACAAATCAATCGATTTATCAAGAAGCCCGGCGCGCCAATAAAACTTTGCGGATTCCTCGATGATGCCAACGTTTGTCGGATAGTCGGTCGCCAATTTGTCGACAATCCGCATCGCAGCGTCGACCTGTCCGTGGCGTTCGAGGAACGAAGCCTGTTGCAAGCGATACATCATCGCTTCGCGCTCATCGCGCGCGGTCGATACCAACCGACCGATTACCTGCTGCTCGTCTTCGGGTCTAAGAATCGCGTGGAACAAGTCTCGCACTGATTCCAGGAAAGAGATATCGCTGGACTTCGTGACTTCCGCGCGAAGTAACGACAAAGCGTCGGCCTGATGATCGCGCTCGGCTTGATAGCTCGCGTAGCCGATCACGATCTGCCAGTCGCCGGGCGACGCTGCGCGGGCGCGCTCATATGCGGCAGCGATTTTCTCGGCGACTCCCGCGCGCTTCGAGAGCTGAGTCAGCCGCTTGGTGACCGTGTCTCGACCAACCCCTGGTTCGGATAAGACCTTTACGTATTCGGCGATCGCCGAATCCAAGTCGCCTTTTCCTTCATAAACTGCACCGAGGCGATAGGCGTAGATCGATTGGTCTTTGGTGACGTTTCGAAGTTCTTTGAAAACTCTGATGGCCTGATCGAATTGATAGTAATCCCAGTAGACGGTCGCGGTTTCGAGATAGGTGTTTCGCTCGCCCGGTTCCGTCTGCACCAGCTTGTCCCACTGATCGCCGGCGCGCTTGAAGTCTCCCAGTTGTGCGTATACTTCGCCGGCCTTGATTCGATAACTATGGTCCGAAGGAAAAATGTCCGCCATGCGAGCGAACACTGTCGCAGACTCTTCATAGAGCTTGTCCGATTGCTGACCAAACGAACGCGTCAAGTCCGCGAGCCGATCCGCGTACTGTGGCTCGCCAGGATAAAGCGAGATCAAACGGCGGTACGCGTCCAAAGCTTCATCGTGATGCGATAGCCAGATCGCAGCATCAGCAGCAAAGACCGCATACGCCGAAACAGATTGACCGGCATTCAACTCGCTCGCCGGTCTTGGAGGTGCATCCAGCCCGCCGCTCTTCTGTGCGTCGACGCCCTTCGTCGCGCGAGCTTTATTATATCGATCACGCAGCGTGCGTTGTTTGGAAAGCCATGCAAGGTACGGCTCGCGAATCGATCGATCGGCGAAATAGTATTCGACCGATAGCTTTTCCCAGCGAGCGCGGTCGTTGTTCTCGAGATAAGTCAACATCCCGCGAACGAAGAACAGATTTCTTGGAAATCGAGAATGCGCGTAGCTGTACAGATCGAACGCCAACTTCTCATCCCAATCCATCTCGTCGCCACCGGACGTTGCGCCGTAACCGGCAAACCTCAACAGGTACTCGGTGATCTCGTCTTCATCAAAGATCGCGATCAACTGTCTCGAGTATTTGGTCAGATCCTTGCCGCGCTTCTGTCGGACGTACCAGCGTCCCAACCGGTGATACCAGGTGTTCGAGTCGAACTGCTTTATCGCGGAATCGTACGCCTTAAGCTGCTCATTGATCAGTTGCGCCTGTCCGAGCCATCGGAGAAATCGCTCGTATAGTCCTTCTTCTTTGGAATGCTTTTTGATCTCGCCCCAGAAAAACGCCACGGTCTCGGTCTTCTTATCGTCGGCTGAGAGCGATGCGACGTAGCGTTCGAGCACGCTGCTGTAGTTAGGTCCGCGAGGAGCCTCACTCTCAACCGGTTCTCGGACCTCGTTCGGCTCGGATTCAGTGTCGTGATCCTCGTTGTCTGTGTCGGCGGCTTTGTCCTCGGTCGGATCGAACGTATCGCTGTAGGCTTCGATTTTGTACTTGATCTTGTCGATCAGGTTTTCAAAACCCGGCGTGATACCGTATCGCCAGTGCTTCGGCACCGTCCCAACCAACGAAATTCCCTTGGGCTGGTTCTTCGCCAGACGATCGAGCAAGCCCATCAGCACCACCCGCTCATTCGTCCGGTCCTTCAAAGCAACATAGGAGTCGGCGATTCGCAGCGAGACATCCGTGTAGCTCGAGGACTCTGGGTACAGTTTCTGAAATTCTCTGCCGATCTCGATCGCTACTTTGTGTTCGTTCAACGAAGAAAAAACGTTGACGACGCCCAGATACATCTCGGGCAAATGCTTCGATTCTGCGTACTCCTGCTTGAAGGACGAAAAGATTCGATAGGCGAATGCGCGATTGAAATAGCCAGCCGCGGCCTTTTCTTCATTCGCGAATTCCTGAGACGGGCTGGTTCCCGAAAGCACCAATGACAGCACGCCGTTTAGAAAGCCCGGGTGTTGATCGAGCTGAGCAATGTCGCGATAGAGCGACAGATCTCCGCCGGCGACGCGAGTCGGATTGCCGGCTGCATCGAGCATCACCTTGAACAGCCGGTAAAGCGCTTCTTCGCGAGAGTCGGTGCCGGCCTGCAGACCTCCAGTGAGATAGAACGTGTACAGATATCGCGACGCCTGATCGTAATGGCCGATCGAAGCGAACAGTTCGGCGACCGTCTCGAGCTCGCGGCCGTTCCAGGAAGAAGACGCGAGCACCGAATCCTGATTGCCTTGCGGCGCGCCGGCTGATTTCCCTGCGCGCCGGTTTTCTAAATCTCGCAGAACCTTGGCGGCCTGCTCGTAACTGCCCTCGTATGACAACACGCTAAACATCCGAGCGACGGTATCCAGGTCGGTGGCTCCAGCCTTGACTCGATCCTGCAGCGCGCGACGAACAATGCGATATCGTCCAAATCGACGCAGGAGTTCGTAGTAGTCCGCAGCGATAGAGCGCTGCCAATTCGGATCGAACGATGACGAATAAATTTCTTCGGCTGCCTTGCGATCGCCGCCGGCTTCCAGAATCCGAGCTCGAGCCTTCAGGAAATAAGCGAGATCTGCCGGAAACTTTTGTTGATAAGAAACCAGCACGCCGAGCGCTTCTGGGTTGCGCTTAGCCAGGCGCAGTTCTTCAACGTAGTCTTTGACCGGCTGAAGATTTGACGGGTCGGCGGCTACGAGTTCCGCGAAAAAGTCAGCGGGCGTGAAGCCTCTGAGAGACCGGCTTCGCACCAGGTCGGCTGCGCGCTTGTAGACCGGTTGTCGTTCGCTTACCGGGATTGCTTTGGCCAGCTCCTGAAGCGTCTTCACTTCGTCGGTGAATCTCGCACGATGGTGGTAGAAGTCAGCCAGCCTCCGCAACGAATCAGGAGATCGCCCCTTCAGATCGGCGTACTCCGTTATTCGCGTCGCGGCTTTGTCAAACTCGCCAAGCCTTTCGGCGAGACGTGAAGAGTACAACCTGAGACGCGCATCCTTCTGATACTTGTCGATCAGCGAATCGATTCGTTCGAAGGCGACACGATAGGGTCTGGCAACCGACGACTGCGAACCAAAAAATTCTTCGTTCGCGTACAGAGCGTCATCGACCAGATTCTGCGGAGCTCGATTCGGATCCGCCGGGCGAGATGGTCCGACAGGCGAACCCGGTTGACGTGTTCTGCGCTGGGTCTGCGCGCCGGGAGCAGGACGCCTCGCGCGACGAGTTGCGCGCTGCGCCAGCAGGGTCGCAGTCAGCAACGATCCCGCGGAAAGCGTTATAAGAACCGCTAAAAAAATGCGTTTCGACATCTGTCGCCTGATGACCTTAGTAATAAGTGATCGTCCGATAAGTAACTTCGGCGGGCTCGACAATCTGTTTGCCGTTGCTCATTCCCTGAGCAGCCGTCACCCGCTTTGTCCAGTTGCCCGTCGAGTCGAGTTCATATGTGTAGCTTTGCTTACCTACAATCGAGCCCCTGGTGTCGTACTCAATTTCTTCGGAAGGGTTACCGTCAGGGCCATACGCGTAAATCCTTCGCGCAAACAAAGCTTGTTTGTTGTAAAGCTTCTTCTCGACGCAATTGCCTTTCGCGTCATAGAAGTACTCGACTTTGCCAACCGGGCCCGCCTCGCCGATCTGGTTTTCCTCGGAGCGGTTTCCGTTCGCGTCATATTTAAATTCGGTCTTCACTCGCGACGAAGCAGTAGAATTGCGGATGAGCTCGAGCCGGTTTCCTGAGCCATCGTAGCTGTAGAAGTAGTCGCCTCGTTCACCTTTATCTACTCTGACTGACTTCACGAGCATGCCGTTTTCGCCGTAATTTGTTGTTTCGATCGTGACTTTTTTGCCTTCAACCGGCTGTCCTGTCTTGTTCGATATCTTGGCGCTGTCGACCTTGATGGTTTTTACTTTTCCTTTCAACCCCGCCTGGTCGAGATCGTTTTTCTTCTGCTGACCGTATGCGACGATCGCAGCCATAAGAATGATCGGCGTCAAAACACGAATTCTTCTCATCAACTCTCCTGACCGTGTGAGTTTCTGTAGGAGCGCACGCGTTTGGCGCGCGTCGTCATTCCTTACAACGCAATCCCACTAAAAACAGAATCGGTAGACCAAAAATCCCTGGTCTATCCACCGCCGATGATCTCAACCACCAACTCTATCTCGCTCGAGTTGTGCGCAAAGTCTTCGGCAGTGACTCGAATCGCGTAACTCCCAGGCGGCATACCAGCCGGAATCCTCAGGTGACCTATGCTGGCTTTCGCTGTTGCATCCCACACAACCGGGACCGGCAACGATCCGAGAATTCGAGCCGCAATTATTCGAGTGTCACTGTCCGCGTGAACGGTGATCGTCAAATCTTCTTCGGGTCGCGCAATAGTCTGGCTCAACGACGCCTGAAGCTTCGGAGGACGACTGTCAATAATGAAGCTCTTCTCTTCCTGAAACGCGCGGCCCAATCTATCCACCAAAATCAGCCGACATCGATAGACTCCGTCGGTCATTTCTTTTGGCGCGATAAAGCGCGTTTCGTAGACATCGTCCGATTTGATGAACGACATGCGTTTTGTCAAACCGAACGGAAAGACTGCAGTGACCTCAGTGATCGATTTATCAGCGCGCACCCGCAGAACCGGGTCTCCCGGTCTGATGACTCGCGGCCGCAGCAAAGATCGAGGCGCCGCCAGGAAGGATGTGTACGGCGTAACGAATTTGTATTTCTTGGAAAGCGCGATTATTTCATCGATCGCTTCCTTTGTTTCGCCGTTGATATCGATTTGACGAAGAAGCGCGTCGACTCGCGCTCGCGCCCACATTCGAGGAACGTGCGGATGCGAATCGTCACGCTCAGGCAAATCGAATCGCTGCGACAACCTTATGTTCTTGCCGCCTTCGTTGCCGCTCACTGTGATCGAAGCTGCGCCCGGACGTTTGTAGCGTCCCACAAACGACAACCGCGCCCCGTCGTACGCGGTCGCCTCGTAATCGGGATAAACTTGATAGTAGTTACCCGCGTCGGGGTTTTCCAATTTAAGTGAATCGATTGGATCACGACCGACCTTGCTCACAAACGACTTCAATTTGAACGACAGATCATCGGTTTCGCGAGACCAGTCAAAGTAGCCGCGCGACGCTCGCGCCAGTTCTCCAAGCAATCGAATATTCGTATCCGACCCGATGCCAAAAACATACAACCTGGCTTTTGGTCCCGAATCATTCGCCTTCTGAAATCGATCGACGATGCTCTTGGTGCGCGTTGTCGCCAGCGTCGAGTTGCCGTCGGTGATCATCACGATCGAGCGCTCTTTTTTGGACGGCATCGCCTTGGCAAGCGCTACAGCACGCTCGAGCGCAGCGCCGGTGTCCGTTCCGCCGGTGAGATAGCTCGCCTTTATGAATGTCAGCGCCCGCTCGATCTGATCCGGTTTTGCATCTACTGCGCTGTTGTTGAAAACCGACACATCGTCGTTGAACAACATTAGATTGAACGTGTCTTGCGGAGTCAGCGAACGGAGCAAGCCTTCCGCTGCTTCGAATGCCCGATCCAGTTTTTCGAACTGCATCGACAGTGATGTGTCCAGCATCAACAGGATCGATCGAGGAGGCGGAGGCGGCGTGTCGCCAGCCGAACGACCCGCCTCGTTGAACACCGCTCCAACCTCGAAGTAGCCGTCCGGTTCGCGCTCTGCCAACCGCGGATCGCGAAGCTCATCAGCAGATATCCGTTCAGGCGCGCGATATGCCAAAAGCTCGAAACCAGTTTTCTTTACGTCGAGGCCGAAGCTGAATGCGAAATCTTCAGTCAAATTGAAGTCGTTTGCCGAAAACGTAGCCGATTTGTATTGCGCAGAGTTCTCTATAAAGCTCAGCGCGTACGATTTGCTCTTGAGCGCGAGCTCGGTCATCGGAACGCGCGATGATATCTGCAAACGAATTTCCAGATGACCAACCGATTGAGCGCCGTACTCGCTTGGTTTGAATGGAAATGAAAAATAGGATTCGAGGTTGTCGACCGAAAGCGGCTCGGTGAACTCGAGCTCGAGGCGTTTTGTTCCGTAAGCTGGGATCGGCGCGACGTGGACGGTGAACGCGGTATTTGATGTGTCTTCGCTTTCCTGCTTCAGCAATCCCGGGTCGATCGCTTGCAGCGCCAGATCTTTGTACATCTCCTCAGCACGTTTATGCTCGAGAATCACACCAGGGATTCGAATGTCCCCATCCCAAACCGCAAAATCGGAGATCGCCGCCGTGGTCGGGATGAGAAAAACGTACTTGCCTTCCTGAATCTTTTCGGTGTGATTTCCAAATATCTGAACTATTCGAACTCGCGCATATTGATTGTCGATCAGTACGTTGACGCTCATTTCATCGAGCGAAAGAACTGCTGGATCGGGCTTATCTCCACTTGAAGGGATCAACACTCCTGACTGCGCGGAAACAAGACTCGGCAACGTGGCAAAAAGTGAGAAAATTGCCAATCTCGACAGGCACAACCCTAACTTTTGGAGCCTCGTTTTCTTCATCACGCCTCGGCACAAAACCCGATGCTCGGATTGCGCGCCTCGCGCTCGAGCAAGGGAAATCTGAACCTGTTTCGCACTAATGATTCCCAGAGGAGGTCAGGATAAAAGATTAATCAATCACACGCTTTTCGATTCGAACCAAGCCATTCAAAGTGCCGAGATAAATAAATTGATCGTCGCTAGTTATCGCGGTGACATTTTGTGATGCTAGCCCTGCTGTGATTCGAACCCACCTTCGATCGCGCGTATTATAAACTAAAAGTCCACGGTCGCTAGTCCCTACATACAATCGCTCGCCTTCAAAATGCATTGCGTTTTGATTCACCTCAAAAGTCCCTATCTCATCGGCAAAACTGGTCCACTCGCCGCTCGGCAGCAGACGATCGACTCCGCCGCCGTTTGTGCCGATAAACAGCGCCCCGCCATCCTCGGCCAGCGCGGTCACCCAGTCGTGTCCCAAGCGAGAGTTCGACGTCTTGTAAGTGTGAACGACTCGCAAGCCTTCCATCTCCACGAGACCGGCGAGGCTCCCAACAAACAACCTCGAGCCGGCGGCAGCCGATGCATAAAGATGATTGCTGGCCAGACCGTGAAAAGCTGTAATCGACCGCGCTCTTCCACCGGAGATTTCAGTCAACCCGCCGGCGGTCGCAAGCACCATCGTTCGTGCCTCGCTCCTATCGAGAGTCGGGCTGGTTGATGCGAGTCGCGTTCGATCGGTTTCCACGAACGAGATGTGGGCAACCGAATCGTTTATCAATCCACCCTGGTCTCGTGTGACAATTGCCTGTTTGAGCATCGGCCCAAACACGACCAGCCCTCGCGAAGTCGCCGCGAGCATGTGGTCTTCGATGCGATCAAACGTCAAAAAGTTGATTTCGCGAATTCGATCGTCTTCGATGTGTGTGAGCTTCTCACCATTCTGCGGGTCAATCAGATCGATGCCGCGATCGAAGTACGCGACCCACAGCCGTCCCGCACTGTCTTTCGCGACTGATGTGATGTGACCGGCCGAGACTGATCGATCACCGACAAGAGCCGCCGCAAAGGGCTCGAACGCCGGACGCGCGCCCTGCTCGTCGCGCGAAAAAGCGCCGGCCTGAGTGAGCACCCAAAGACGCTGATCGCTCACCGACACAGTCGCGGGAATCGTTGCCGGAAGACCGGGAACATCAGACTTGCCGGATTGCGACTCTGACAACCGTCGACCATCGCGCATCGCGCTGAGGTCCAGGATTCTGCCACCAAACAGCCCTGCCCACAGATGCGAACCGCTGACAGCAAGCGAAGTGACGTTCGGCAGACTTGAAATTGGTTTTATTCGATTGGCTTGATCGAGTGCCACAACCGCAAAATCGGTTGCGACTCCGATCTGACCTTCATCAAAACTCGATGGCAGGACAGCAATGCCGGTCACGTGAGGCGAAGGCAAACCGTCATTCACACCAAGATGTTCGATGTGCGCTTCCTGCCAGATATACAGACCAGCGTCCTGAGTGCCGATGTACAGACGCGATTCAAACGGCTGCAGCGCGGTTACTCGAGTGAAGTCAGCGCCGGTGGTCGAGTTGAACCGCCTCGTGAAACGCTGACCATCATATTCGAATAGACCGCCGTCGAGTGTCCCGATTAGCAGTTCCGAATCAGTCACGGTCAACACAGTCACGTGAACTGCTTTGGGTTTTGTGAATCGGTAGCCGGTAAACGTCTGACCGTCGAACGCCACCAACCCGGCGTTTGATGTACCGACAAAGAGTCGCTCTCTAAAAACGGCCAGCGCGGTCAGGTCGTTATCGGGCAATCCATCGAGAGTCGTGAATCTTTTCTTGACGTTGCCGGCATCGTCTACCGCGATCAAGCCGCCCGCAGTCGCAAGGTAATGTATGCCACCAAACCCAGCCACCGATCGCACATCCCCGGCGTTGAGATAAAGCGACAATCCATCGGTCGATGGCGCTCTAAGCTGCCGCTCTTCGACCTCGACGCGACTGGCGGAACTCAGTCGCTCTTTCTCATTCGAAATTCTCTTTTCGAGATTGATCAGATAGAAAACACCGAGCGCGACTGTCAGCAGCAGAACGCACAGCGCAATCAGACGACCCCGGCGGCTACCAAACTTCTGTTGTGAAATTCCAAATCGCATTCGAAGTTGCATTAGATGCCGAAAAATGAACCGCGTTTGAGCCCTATTCAAAAATAATTCACAATCGCCTCTTCGGGGTTTTCAAATCGGACCCCGTCTCGGTTCGAAGACAGCCATCGTGTCTTAAAAGATGGCAGGCTGAATTCGAGATGCGAGCTTATTTCAACGGCGGATTGACAATGAAGCAGGGTAAAAATATAGTCAAGCAGGCAAGATTCAAGGACGCTTAGTTCCGACCCTGTGCCCTCGACTTTACTGAATTCGTGCCCGAAAGACTGACCCAGGAAACCACACAGTGAACCTGCCGAACGCGCTGACTTTATCGAGAATCTTCGTAGTGCCTCTGCTTGTGGTAGTCCTGCTCACCAAGTTCCCGAGCGATTGGTTGGGCATTCCACAGCAGCTGTTCGGGCTGGCACTGTTCATCGGCGCGTCGATTACCGACTGGGCGGACGGTTACATCGCCAGAAAACGCGGCCAGGTCTCTACTCTGGGAATTCTTCTTGATCCAATAGCCGACAAGCTGCTCATTTCGGCAGCGCTGGTGTCACTGGTTGAAAATCGTTTGGCGCCGGCGTGGGCTATCGTGATCATCATCGGCCGCGAATTCGCCGTAAGCGGTCTGCGTTCGATCGCCGCCGCCGAAGGGTTCACAATCAGCGCTTCTAAAAAAGCGAAGTTCAAGATGCTCACCCAGGTAATCTCGGTAACACTGTTGATACTTGGGAGCGTGCCTGGAGGGCCGTCCGGCCTCCAACCGCCAAACGGCGTCAACTCCGAGGTGCCGTTCGCATCGTTCGGAGAGATGGGCCGCACAATCGTGGCGATCGCTAACAACAACGTGATGTCGATCGATGAATTCCGAGTGCTCTGTTACGGAGCCGGTCGGGCGATGCTCTGGATCGTAGTGTTCTTCGCGCTGTGGTCGATGTATGACTACTTCACAAAGTTCTACGGGAAGGTGAGAGATCGAATCGAAGTTCGTCAGCGCAGAAGAACTCGGTTGCTGCGACGGCGTCGCAGGAAGGCAACTGCAGCGGTGCTCGGATCAACCCGCGGCGAAGGAGTCAAGGGTTAGAATTAGCGGCCGAGAAGCGCAGCCACAACCCTCCCAAATCCCCGGCCCGGGGCATGCCGCGACTGTTCAATCAAACCTACAACGGCTGCCGCGATCTCAATCCCTCGTTACCCTGCTGCGGAGCGCTGTCGGCTTATACTGGATTAGGCTCTAGCTCTAGCCATTGAACGAAGACGAGGATCCATACAATAGACTATAGTCAAAGAAATGAATTCACTAAGGAAGAAAGCGATACGTTGGACACCGCGACTCATCAAAAGTTGCGCGGTAAGCGCACGCTCTCCCACTTCGGAACGTTAATCGGCGCGTCCAAGAATACCGCTTGGCGCTGGGAAGCCGGTCAGACCCAGCCTGATGTCAACTACTCCGAACGTCTATCAGAGTTCGCCGAACGTAAGCATTTCCTCAAAGATTGGAAGCTTGCTGGCTCCATGAAACTCATCCGCGATCTGGAAAGTGCCCAGGCTGAAATCGCAGAATTCTTCCGCACATCCATCGAACGCACTGCCCTCGAACTCACGGAATAGACTCGTGTCTGTTTCATCGCGCAATCATGGTTCGACATTGCTCCCTTTAGAGTTGAAGTCACGTCCGAAGCGTAAGTCTATCCTTTGCTACCCTTTTGATGCGGTGATTACAGCAACAGCGAAAGGTATGGACTTGGCGCTCATCACTAGAGATCTAGACATAACCGGTTCTCGGCTGGTTGATATCCACTGGAACTGATGGTGTGCGAACAAGAGACGACGGTCTTTTAATTTGGGGCACGTCTCGGTGCCAGGCACTGCGATTTGGCGATTTGATTCGGTGCCAGGCACTGCGATTTGGCCATTTGACTCGGTAATTGAGTCTGACCACAGTAGTGCCAAACCTGCACGTGGGATTTGGGAACTAAGCCCGACCGCTATTGTAGGTTGGGATGCTCGATTCTTTCGTCTCTTTTTGTCCGCTCTCGGTTTTTCGCCGGGCTCAATCTCTGGTCTCGATCAAAGCCCCAATAGCCCCGAAGTTCCCAACTGCAGAACGCGTCTCCGTGACCACCCCATAATCGCGAAACTCTGTAAAACTAACCGAACGCGGCAGCTCGACTAATGCCTTGCGAACTGCATCGCTTTCCAACAACTCAGGCGCGCCGTCGGTCACCCGCGTCAGCTTCGACAAAGCCAGCATCAACTTTCCCGCGTCATCAACTCCGAATTTGCATCTCAGAATCGACGAGCTCAACGGTCGATTTGAAAACGCTTTCCTAATTCGATCGCCTTCCGCGTCGCGGCGCTCGAGCGTTTCAATGATTGCGACTATCTGATCTCTAGTTCCGAGGACGACATAGTCTCCAGCTAGAGCAGCTGATCGATTCTCGGCAACCGTCGAAGTTTTGATCTGCATGCCGTCGTGATCTTCGTTGACCACCGACCCGCCTTTTGACCCGAGGTAACGATCAATCATCGCTAAGACTCGCGCGCGATCGTTCACCCTCAGCAACATTGCCCGAGGTTTGTCGTCATCGAAACTTATCACCGCGACCTCATTGCCGATCGCATCGCCGGCCGACTCAGACGGCTCGAGACCGTACTGCTTTCGAAACGCAATAACAAACTCACGAAGC
>Ga0075425_100004206_pt1 | contig 14800 bp, 9 predicted proteins | sample SoiMethybrSBSTD4_FD_75300 | JGI IMG/M metagenome (GOLD analysis project Ga0075425, IMG submission 75300) | Bulk soil microbial communities from a Populus tree surrounding site in Tennessee, USA - Soil MetaG P. TD hybrid SBSTD4 | ecosystem: Environmental > Terrestrial > Soil > Tree plantation...
CTCTACGAGCGAATCGAAAAAGTGGAATCGCGCAAAGACCCGGGCGACGCAACGCCGCAGAGCGTCAAGGTTTCGCGCGTGGTGCCTGCGGGAACAGGCATGGCGAAAATCTCTCTCGGGCCCGATGGAAGGCCGCCCGACGCCCAGGCTTATCGCAGTGATTTAAACAAGTTGCTGAACTCGCTGACGTGGGCCGCAGCTACTGGTCAGTCGCAGCGCGAGGCTTACCAGAAGGTGCAAAAAAAGCAGAAAGATCGCGACGATCTGATCGAAGCGACGAACAGCGCCTTCATCTTCACGTATGTAGCCGAGGAACCGCGTGGCGATCGCATGCTCGCCAAGTATCGGATGGAGCCGAATCCGAAATTCAAGTCCACCAGCCGCGCCACCTCGATTTTTGCGAAGGTGAAAGGATTCGTCTGGGTGGATGAATCGGCCCGTGAGCTGGCGCGTGTGGAAGGCGAAGTAACGGACGACATTTCACTGGGCGTATTTCTGGCGAAAGTTTATAAGGGCAGCCGCTTCATGCAGGACCGCTACGAGATGGCCCCGGGACTATGGCTGCCGTCCTTCACGCAATACGATTTCGACGGAAGGAAATTCTTCTCTGGTTTTTCCGTTCACGAAAAAACGTTCTGTTCCGCGTACAAGAAAATAGGCCCGCCGGGAGAGGCCATCCCGCAAATCCAATCGGAGATTGCGCAACTGGACGCCGCGAAGTCGGCTGAGAACCGCTGATCCCGGCCACACCGAAACCACACGACGGAAATCCCGTAGTTTTCAAAAAAATCTTTGGACTTCGGCACCCTCCCCTACAGTGCAAACGTCGATTCGTCAGCAGAGTCGCAGGCGTGTTTCGGTTCTAGAGTTCAAACCGCTACGCTTTTATGTGGGAGCACGTCTGTAGAACTCGAAGGCGGTAGAGTGTTTGCCGTATGGCCTCAGCGTATGCGCAGAGCTAGGTTGGTTGCGGGATCGCAAAGCAGCCCGGCTCGAGGAGTCTCCATGCAGTTTGGAAAATTTCATGGAATTGCTCTGCTCGCGCTCGGAGCGATTTTACTGTTTACGCAGACGTTGGTGATTTTTCGAGAAAAAGCGCCTCCCACGGAAGTCACAGCTCCTTCGCAACAGCCTGCCGCGGCAGAGCCGAACGGCGCGCCGATGCACGGGCTGGAATATTTGTCGGGAGTGATGGGCGTAGCGTTACTCGGCGCGGGTGCATACCTATTGGCGCGATCGAGCCGTAAAACTGCGCTGCAGCAGGCTGAGCAAGAGCGGCGTGAGGAAGATCGCTCGGCCGGGCTGCGGGGTCACCACGTCTCCACGCCGACGATCTGGAAGGAACGGTGAAGCCGGGCTATTCCGCGGCAATTTGTGTCCAGGGATAGGCTTTCATGTCGCGGAGTTGCGGCTGTTGCCAGGCGAGTTCGGGATGTTCCGCGAGATGTCGAGCTGCAAGAAAATCATGGCCGCAAGCGTGACCTGCAGCTGCGGTGAAGGTCATCTTCGCAGCCATGGCTGAGTCGGTGGCTTTATTTTGCACCGCGCCCGCGGTGCCATAAGGCGGCTGCCATGCGCCCATGCCGCGCGAAGACATTTCTACGTGGCCGCAAAGGGTGCGTTCGCTCGGTTCGTTCTTACCGGTGACGGAATCGACGTGATCGGCCAGGAATTTCTGCGCGACGGCGACGTCAATCTTGCCCTTGTTCTCCTGCATCAGCTGTTCCCAACGCTTGTGGCGGGCGTTACCACTCAAGCCGGAATCCTTCAGGTCGAAATTCGTTTCTTCGGCGGCGAGTTTGGGATTGATCGGAAAGTTTGAGCCGACGAAATAGCCGTCCGTCTTGCGTTCCAGTGTAACGGTCTTCAGGCCGAGCTCGAGGCTGGCGATTTCGTTCTTTTTGCTGTCGGCGATGAGCCAATCGTTGGCGTAGCCTCCGTTGTTGCCTTCCTTGAAGATTCGCGCCACGTCGTCAATCGAAGCCGAGTATTGCATCGCTTTGCGCGCACGGATGAATTCGGGAATGCCGTTGAAGTCGTAGCCGGAAAATCCGGTGATGGTGGTTTCGGTGATGACCATACCGGCGGAATTGATGCCGAAGTCGTCGCCGCTGTGAATGACTCCAGGCAAGCCGTCCATCACAAAGCGGTAGCCGCTGGCTGGCTTGATGTCGAAGGCGATTGTCCAGCGCGCGCCGTCCATATAGCCGGTCCAGTTATTGTGCGCGATGACGATTTTGCCGTCTTTCGTGTAGCCGCCAGTGGCAACAAAAGCGCTGCAATGATCGGGAGCGGTGACGGTAGGCAGCGAAGCGATTTTGTGTTCCTTGTCGTATTGGCCGACGTAGTAGCTCCACTCTTCGGCGCCGTTCATGACGACGATGTCCCAGAGGTCGAGCTTGACGCCACGGGCGTTGATGCCATCGGCGATGCCCTGCATTTCGTCGCGATATTCCTGCTCGATGTGTGGCCACCAAACGTTTTTGGCGGCTTCGCGGAAGAAGTTCCAGTCCTTGCCGTTATCGTGTGTCAGCTCGAGAAGAAAGACTTTTTGTAAGTCGGCGATCTCGGGCGCGAGGAGATATCCGTGCTGATAGCCGATCTGCTTGGGCGTGCCGGACAGACGGACGACGGTCCATCCGTTGAGAGGCGGCTTGCGGGAAGAGCCGCTGAGCAAGGTTGAGTCTGCGGTGGAGAGCGACACGGATGAGTTTCGCGAGAGAGCGAACGCTGAAGAGCAGATCGCTACGATGAGGGCAACGACAGAAAGGCTGCGGCGCATAAAGCCTCCAGGCTGGCACAGAAAGTTAGCTTGCGCGGCGCAGTTTGGCAAGCCAACCCGAGCAGGGCCGACTGACTAGGGGGTTTTCTGGAGAGCATCGAGATTTTCACGGGCGAGTTTGTTTTGCGGGTCGAGCCGCAGAGCGCGTTGGAAGTGCGCGACGGCTTTTTGATTTTCGCCGAGCTCGGCAAGGGCGGCGCCAAGATTGGCTTCTGCGCCGGAATCCTCAGGCTTCAATCTGACAGCTTCAGCAAACTCCTGAGCAGCCCGGGCAAATTCGCCAGCGTTGGCGAGCGCGATGCCGAGATTGTAGTGTGCGTCGAAATAGTCTGGTCGTGCTGCCGTGGCGACATCGAGGTGACGGACGGCTTCCGGGATTTTTCCGGACGAGAGCAGAGCGGCGCCCAGAGCGTTTTCAACCGTTGCGTCGCCAGGACGCAGAGCGAGCGCAGCCTCATAGTGCGGAACGGACTCTGCCAAGGCACCGCGCGCTTGGAGCATGGCGGCGAGATTGTAGTGGGCTTCAAAGTTCGCCGGATTGCTTTCGACGTGGTGGCGGGCCAAAGCTTCTTGCAAGATCATGCGTGGGTCGCGCTGCTGACTGGGTTGACCTTCCGGGAGCACTTGCAGCCAGAGGTGGGCCATTTCATCCACCGCGCGATTTCCTGCGGCGACGCGCTGCGGCGGATTGTTGGGATTGGCGACGTTGTCGCTGGAATTGTCGTAGCGGTAGCGCATGACGATTGTGGAACCGCGAGGGAGAGGCTCAGGCCGGGCGAGGCGGAACACGGCTTGCCAGTTCAGATCCCAGCGCGGGATGTGAATGAGAGTCTTTTCGGTGCCGTCGGGCAAACGCGCAGTGGCGAGCATGTCTCGGCACAAATAATGCGCGTGCGGGTAGAGTGCGAGGAGTTCAACGCTTTCGGGCAGCATGAATTCGTCGGTCACGACGAAATTATTTTCGCCAGCGGGAATGTTGAGCGCACGGTCATTTTCGATTTGGAGCAAAATCGGAAAGCGTGTTGCAGGTTCGTCTGTGAAATAGATTCCGATAGTAGGCTGCACGGACTCGGGCTTGCCGGAGGGCTGTAGGTGCGCGTTGAGTACCAGATCGTTTTCCGGATCGAGACGAAGCGCGAACCCGGGCGGTTCGACGATGGGCGGACTGCCGGGCTTCCAGAAGAGAAAGTGGCCGTCGGGATCGAACGACTCGGATTCGATTTGCAACTCCATGCCCGCGAAGCCGCTGCCGGGAGATTTTTCCTGGCGGCGCGAGGATTGCGTTCGATCCACCAGAAGATTGGCGTGATGTACAAGGCGCTTGTCACCCGGATGGATCTCGATCGCTTTGATGAAGCGCGCAGACGTGAGAGGCCCGCGAAAAATAAAATTCCAATAAACGTCACTGCCGCTGGCAGGGATGGTGAATGGAGTTGCCGCGTGCAACACCAGATCGGGCTTGCCGAGCTGCCAGCCCGAGACGAATTTTGGGGCGGGCGGAGCTTCGGCAGGATGGCCTTCCGGCATTCCCGCGTCCACCCATTTCTGGAACAGGGCGATTTCCTGCTCCGACAGGTGTGCGTCTTCTGCGAACTTCAATCCATCCGCGGAGGGGAGCCATGGCGGCATCAGGCGCTTGCGTGTTACGTCAGCGATTTGGCGTGCGTGCGACTTTACATCGCCGTACGTGACGAGCGGGAAGGGGCCGGCTTCGCCGGAGTGGTGGCAGGAGGAGCAAGATCGGAAAACGATGGGAGCGATGTCGCGCGCGAAAGTGACTGCTAACGATTTTGGCGGACCGAGTTTCTGATTTTGCGGGGAAGCTCTCGACGCGGCGAAAAACAAACCGACGACGGCCGGGGCCAGCGCTAACAAGCAAAGGGGCGAGCGCGCGTCGGTGGCCCGTTTCATTTCAGGTCGGAGATATAGCAGCCAACGGCGTTGGCATGGTCGGGATTAACAGTTTTGCCGGCCAAAACGGCGGATATCGCGTCATCGAGTTCGTGCATGGTCGCCGCGGCGCGTGCGCGACCAAAATCCTCGTACCAGTTATCTATTCGGCCGTGGTAGAGCAGGCGGCCGGAGGAATCGAAGACGGCGGCTTCGGGCGTGATCGTGGCTTGCGAGCGTTTGACGAGAGCGTGGCGCGTATCGCGCAGAGCGGGGATGGAATAGTGGAAATCCTGAAGATGGGTCTTGATCTGGGACGGAGTTTCCGCGCGATCGGGATAGACCAGCCAAAACTCTGCCCTGCCGCGAAACTTTTCGCTTAGTTTTTGTAGCGAAGGCGCGTAGCGATTGGAGATAGGGCAATCGGTGCGTACGAAGAGAAGCACGATCACGCGCCCACTGGATACGGCGAAAGGATCCAATGGCTTGCCGTTGAGATCTTCGGCGAAAGTTCCGGGCAGGCGGCGGCCTGCGGTGGAGTGAGTCGCGGCCGTCACAAGCAGCGATAGCGCGATAGCCGCCGCGCAAAAGGAAGCGCGTCGACTGCGCCTTGCTTTGTTTGCCTGGAACATGCAGGGTGCTCCCGTGCCAGCGACTTTATTCTACACTCGTCGGCAGTTTGCACGGTTTCGCCCGTCGTTATTTTCGACTCGTTCAGCTGGCTCGGCAGTGAGACGGCTCGGAATTTGTAAGGTAGGCGCTATAGAGAAAAAAAATGGAGACCTAGAGAAGAATCCACTCTGGCAGGGATTCTCCTCCGGTCTCCGAAGCAGCGTTGTTCCCGAAGACCTGGAGTTTCGGGCTCAAGTCTGCTCACCGTGGATGCAGGATGAAAGATGTTTCGTATTCGGTCAAACGAACTGTTTATCAAGCCCGAATAATCTGGTAAGCTACGGATAACTAAGAGCTTGCCGGAATATATCAACCGGCAGGTGCGGAGCGAAGAGGGCTCACGACTGGGCCATGACTCCTCAAATTTCCGAACATCGCGTCTGCCGTTTCGGATTGTACGAGGCAGATTTAGACGCTGGGACGCTTAAGCGCCACGGCATTCCGGTCAAGCTGCAAGAACAGCCTTTTCGAATCCTTACTTTCCTGCTGGAGCGGCCCGGGCACATTATCGGCCGCGAAGAGCTTTGCAATCGGCTTTGGCCAGAGGGAACCTACGTCGAATTCGATGGCAGCCTCAACACAGCGCTGATGAAGCTGCGCGCTGTCCTAAACGACGACCCGGAAAATCCGCGATTCGTCGAAACTGTACCCAAGAAGGGCTACCGATTCATTGCTCCCGTACATTTTCAGGATTCATTGCCTGCAGCAACTACTTCTTCGACGGAAACTGAAAGCGAGGTCTCGCCTGCGGTAGAAGCCGAGGTTCCGCCGGATACGAGTGTCCAGATCTCGACTTTGCCGGGCGTGGTTTCCAAACCGCATAGGCTCATGCTGGCCGCGTGCATTTTCGTGCTCGCTGCATCGGTAATCGGCGTCCTGGCTATCTGGCGCTATTGGCCAGCCGAAGATCCGAAAGTATTGAAAATAACCCAACTCACGCACACCGGTCGCGTGGCGCCCGGTAGCCAAATCGTTTCCGACGGGGCGCGCCTCTATTTTGTTTCGCGGGAGAGCGGGCAATGGACGCTGATGACCACGTCCGTCCACGGCGGTAGCGTGGAGAAACTGCCCTCGCCATTTGAAAACACGATCATCTTTGACCTGTCTCCGGACCGGACTCAATTGCTGATCGGCCCCTTCACACGCGACGACGACCAGGTTCCGCTCTGGATCTGGCCTGCTCATGGCGGAGTTCCTCATCGTTTGGGTGACGTCACTGCGGGCGACGCGGCATGGTCCCCAGCTGGTGGATTGATTGCGTTCACCCAAGGCGAACGTTTGATGACTGTTCGTCGCGACGGGTCTTCCGTAACGGAAATCCGGAAGTTTGCGGGGAGGCCGCATTCACCGGTCTGGTCAGCGGACGGCACGCGCATCCGCTTTACGGTCACCGATTATGACAAAACCGCTGACGAAATGTGGGAAGTCGCCGCGGACGGCAAAAACTTTCGGCGCGTCTTGCTAAATGCCAACAATGATTTGCACGACACAACGGGTGCGTGGACCGGCGATAACCGCTTTTTTCTTTTTACCGCCGGGCCTGACTCCCATTTAAGCGAAGTCGTCGATTCCGTCTCCAATGTGTGGGCGGCCGCCGAACACGACGGTACATTTTCCCGCAAACGCGCACCCGTCGAGCTCACCCATGGTCCAGTGGCCTTCCGAAATGTGACCGGTGCGGGCGACTCCAACCGTTTCTTTGCGCTCGGGACGCATCCCGAATACCAATTGATCCGCATGAACCCGCGCACTGGCCAGAGCGACGTTATTTTGCCGGATGCGGGCGCAACCGACGTGGACGTTACACCCGACGGTGATTGGCTGGTGTACTCGCTAAGAGAAAACGGGGCTTTATGGAAGAGCCACCGCACCGGCAAGGAGCGCATTGAGTTGACGGCGTTGGCACCCGGCGCGTTGGCGCCACAGTGGTCTCCGGACGGGCGCGAAGTGCTATTCACCGGATTTTTTCTCGCAAAGCGTCCGCAACTTTATCTGGTTCCGAGCAACGGGGGAATTCCGCGCGCGTTGTTGAGCGATCCGGCGAACGGGTCCACGCGGTCGGGCGACTGGTCCCCTGACGGAAGGATGATTCTGTTTGATTATTTCGAGGGTGAGGAGTCCGAACTGCGGACCCTGGAACGGGATTCCGGCAAAGTAAGCAAGCTTCCGGAGTCACGGGGCCTCATTCAGCCCCGGTGGTCGCCCGATGGTAAGTATATCGTGGGCATCAACAGCAAAACGCACGACATCTTGCTGTACACGCTGGCAACGCAGAAGTGGTCGGTGCTCGCGGATTCTACGAACGCGCAGGGCATGCGCTGGTCGGCGGACAGCAATTATGTCTATTACCAAGAGATGGCGGACCCGGAGCAGTCGGTCTATCGAGCACGGTTAGGACGAGCACTACCGGAGAAAGTTGTTGGGTTCAAGGACTATCTCGGTTCGATGGCTTCGCAGTGCCATTTCACCGGAGTCGCACCGGATGGCGCGATTTATGCGACCGTGGATCGTGGGGGCACGGATATTTACGCGCTCGACTTGAAACTTCCCTAAACCCTTTTAGTTACGGCAGGGGACTTCGGCGGCTCGCCGCCGGGTCGAACGTTAGGTTATTCCGGCAACGCCTGGGACGGGCGCAGTTCCTCCAGCGGAGGGAATGACTGCGGAGGCAACCAATTTTTTTCCTGCACGGATTTCTGTTTTGTCAGCGCTTCCATCATCAGACTTACCGCATCACCAGCGCAAGGCGGCATGACTACGGTCGCCGTCAGTAGTCCGTCGCGGACCCATGCCTGGCCGGTTTTCGGCAACCCATCGACGCCCACAAAGGGAATGGTCATCCAGCGATCGCGATCGGTCAGATCGCCGACGCCCTGAAACACTTTCCGTGCCGCCAAAGCCATCAGGTCATTTTGCGCGGCGACCAGGTCCACTCGGATTTTGTTGGCCGCCGTGAGCTTGAGCCAGGACGTGACGCTGCGCGCGGATCCATCTTCGGTCCAGTTACCGCGCAGGCCGCTGATGCGAATGTTCTGCGGCAACGCCGACTGGAGTCCGAGCGTGCGCTGCTTGGCGGCGAAATGTTCCGAGGGGCCCTGAATGTAGAGCGTATTCCCGCCGCGTGGCAGCAGCGCAGCAAACTGCTTCGCCTGGATGCGGCCGATCTCTTCCTGATCGGTCCCCACCGCGAAGACGGGCGCCTTCGCGGTGCGCCGCAACTCGGGAAGGTAATCCGGAATATTGATCAGGACGCACCAGCCGATGCCGACGCTACACGCAGCGCGCGCGACCTGCGGAAGGGCCGTTCCGCCTACCGGCTCAAAAATGACGGCGTCGGGACGTAACGCGGCGTCTCCCTGTATAGCGCGCAGGATCTGCGTACTCTGCGTGATCGTGTCGTTTCCCGCGAACAATATCTGCAAGTCGACGTGCAAACTTTCTGCGGTACGGCGTGCAGACGCGGCTTGCTCCAACTGAAAGTCGTTCTCTTCTGTCATTAAAGACAGCAATATGCGGCGCTTGGTTGACAACTCAACTCTCCAGGTCAGGATGAATTGAATTCACGTTCGGCGGCCCATAGACTACACCCGCGTCAATGAACGCGTTTACATCCCTTCATGGAGCGTCGCAAAAGCGTGACTCGTGGCCCCGAAATAACTTCCATCAAATAGTTACTCAAATTAAACACGGACGTTCTTCGGGCGAGGCTGAAGGATCACGATGCATTGCCATGGGAAGGTTCACGCAAATCTTGCGACCTGTCCTTCGTGACAGGTTGTTGGCAGAGCACAAATCTCGGCTGGCCCTCGCCCTCATTTCCCCGCTCGCTACACTGAAAGTGCATGCCGGAGAATTCCCGGCTTAGAGAGCCTTATGAAACGACCACTCACCTTCGTACTCATCCTGGCGACCTTGTTCGGCACGGCTCTGGTCGCCACGCGCACGGTTTTTGCGGAGCCGCAGCGTAAGGGTTCGAGCACACTAACGGGCGTGGTGCTTGGCCCCAACGACAAGCCTGTCGCACGCGCGGCAATCACGTATCAGTCTTCGGGTGGAAGCGCTCCTCACGTTGTCCGCACGGATGCGCACGGCCGCTTCACGATACCCAAACTGGTCGCAGACAACTACGATCTGCGCGCTTCGGCCAATGGCATTTTTTCCGTGTGGGAAAAGAATTTTACCCTCCGTTCAAGCGAAACACGCAGCATCACGCTGCGGCTCATCTACTCCAAGCAAATGCCGAAACCCGGCACGATTACAGCCGGCAACGCGAAGTAGCTTTTTTCCCGACATTTCTATCCGCAGCGGCCTCCGGCACCTCGAGCGCTCTTGCTCGTGCAATCTGCTTTTGCCACCATCAGTATCCCTTATGCGCGCCGCCATACTTCGCAAACTCGGCCAGTCCCCCTGCGTCGAGGTTTTTCCAGAGCCCACCGCGGGCGGAGGTGAGGTTCTCCTTACAGTGCTCGCCGCTTCGCTCAAACCAATAGACAAGCAACTTGCGGCCGGTTCTCACTTTGCCAGCCCGAAAGAGTTTCCGGTCGTCTGCGGTACCGATGGAGTCGGGAAACTCGGCGACGGATCGCGCGTTTTCTTTGGTGGGCCCCGCCGCCCTTATGGCTCCTTCGCGGAGAAAACCGTTGTCCGCCGAGCGCAGTGCTTTTCCGTTCCTGAGAATCTCGATGACCTGACTGCTGCCGCTATCCCGAACCCCGGCGTCTCGGCTTGGCTCTCGCTCAGCCACCGCGCAAAACTTTCGTCCGGTGAAGCTGTCCTTATCCTGGGTGCCACCGGTGTGACCGGCAAGCTTGCCGTACAAATTGCAAAAATTCTCGGCGCGAGCCGTGTGGTCGCCGCTGGCCGCAATCCAAACAGTCTGGCCGAGCTCCCTGCGCTCGGAGCTGACGCCGTCATTCCGTTGGATCAGCCACGCGAAGGTCTTATCGAAGTCCTCCGCCGCCACAATTCGGAAAGGCGCTTCGACGTCATCATTGACTATGTCTGGGGACCGCCGTTAGAGGCTGTTCTTGCCGCCATTACGGCACATGAATTTGCTGCCAGCAGTTCCGAGACGCGCCTGGTGCAAGTTGGCGATACCGCCGCGCCGACGATCCATCTCCCGGCAGCGGCACTGCGTAGCACCGCCCTTACCATCATGGGTACTGCCGGTCTTCCGCCAATGGACGTTCTCTCTGCCGCCCTGAGTCAGGTCTTCGAGCACGCGGCGGAGGGCGCACTCCGTATTCAAACAGAACAGCTGCCTTTGGCTGAGATCGAGTCCGCGTGGAATCGCCCCGCTTCTTCACGCCGCCTGGTTTTTCGCCCGTAAACTCTTCCAGCTTCCTTGCCTCGAATGCGACAATAACGCGCTTATGAAAATCCGTGCGGCATTCCTGATCGTTCCTCTGCTCGCGCTTCCGCAACTCCTCTCTTCGCAGACCTCCTCGCGGCGGCGCCCTTCGCGCACGCCCCAGTACACTTTCAAAATCGTGCGCACGTTTCCCCACGATTCCACAGCGTTCACGCAGGGCCTTGCCTGGCGCGATGGCTTCCTTTACGAGGGCACAGGACTTAAGGGTGCTTCTTCGCTTCGCAAAGTTCGTCTCGAAACCGGCGAAGTCGTCCAACGCGTTGACCTCGCGCCGGATCTCTTCGGAGAAGGCATCACCTTCCATAAAAACGAAATCATTCAACTCACCTGGCTCTCGGAAAAAGGTTTCGTTTACGATGCGAACGATCTTCGCTTGCTTCGCCAGTTCTCTTACAAAGGAGAGGGCTGGGGTCTTGCGGCCAATGGCGCGCCGAACAGCGACGAAATCTTCATGAGCAACGGCACGTCCGAGATCCGAGTCCTGGACGCCGTGACCTTGACTGAAAAACGCCGCTTCACGGTCCGCGACGGCGACAAAGCGATCGATCAACTGAATGAACTCGAGTATGTCGAGGGAGAGATCTTCGCCAACGTCTGGCAATCGGACCGCATCGCGCGTATCTCGCCCAAAACCGGCAAAGTCGCGGGCTGGATTGATCTCAGCGGGCTGCTAAGTCCCATGTACCGCCGAGATGGCGGTGCGGTCCTCAACGGCATCGCTTACGATCCAGTTCACCAGCGCCTTTTCGTCACAGGGAAACTCTGGCCGACTGTCTTCGAAATTCGTTTAGTCCCCGCTCATGCGCGAAACCGGTAAACCACGGCAAACGCGCCATCCCACGCAGAGGCAGGCCGCTCAGAAGTTCAGCTTCAATGCCAGCTGAATCACGCGCGGATCGCCCGCTGAAGTGATCGTCCCGAACGCTGCGCTGCCAAACACTGCGTTCGGCGCGCCCAACGGCGGCGTGTTCGTCAGGTTGAAAATCTCTGTCCGAAAATCCAAGGTGTAGCGCTCCGTGATATTTGTCCGCTTGATGAATCCCAGATCCGCGTCCTGATAACCCGGCCCGCGCGCCGGATTGCGCGAGCAGCTTCCCAGCGTAAACTGCGGCGCAATCGCAAACGCCGCCGGGTTGAAATATGCCGCGGTCGTCGGATGGTCGGACGTCGGGTCGCCCACACAATTCGGCCGCTGCGTTCCGAACCCTGCGAAGGCATTGAAATTCGTCGTCTGCGTCAGCGCTAGTGGAACGCCGGACTCGATCGTCGCGATGCCTGCGATCTGCCAGCCGTTCGTGAATTTTCCCAGCACGCCGGACGGATGCAACCTGTGCCCCGGCCCGATCGGCAGCTCATAAACCCAGCTCGTCACAAAATAGTTCGGAATGTCGCCGTTCGAAACGTCCTGCTCCAGCCGCCGGTTGAAGCTGTCCGCCACGGGAAAATTCGCGATCGGTCCCGTGAAAATCGATGCGTCGAAGACGGATGACGCGTCATCGATCAGCTTCGACCGCGTATAGCTGACCAAGAATGTCAGTCCCCGCGAGAATCTCTTTTCCAGCTTAGCTTGCACCGCGTGATAGTCCGAATTACCGACATTGTTGCGGAACAGCGTCACATTGGTGAATCGCGGATAGGGTTTCCGCAGTTGCGCCTGTGAAATCGTCGGTCCTCCGATGGACGAGGACGGCGGAAGCTGTCCGAAAAACGGATTCGGCACCGTTTGCGTCAATGCGCTTCCCAGCGCAAGTTGATCCACTGTCAGCTGGTTCAGGTTCACGTCGGGCACGCCGAGGTGCGTCGCTTTCGACCCCGCGTAAGCTACTTCAAACGACACGGACGGCGTGATCTCGCGTTGCACGGCCAGGTTCCACTGCTGGATGTAGCCCGAGCCGAGGTTGCGGTCCACGGAAAACACTCCCTGGCCCAAACCCGCATCCGCCGTCGGATCAACCGGCTGCACCGATGGACCATTCGCCAGCACGAATGCCGGCGTCTTGTTGTCCAGCGTCGCCTGGCTTGCCGTCTGCACAAACGGAAACTGCGGGATCGTAAACGGAGTCGTGATGCCCGCCTGGTCAAAGAAGGCCAGGCCATAGCCGGACCGCAGCACCGTTTTCTTCGTCAACAAATAGGAAATTCCCAGCCGCGGCCCAAAGTCCTTCCCGTGTAACTGCCGCGCGGAATGCGGGAATCCGTCTTTGCCCAGGTACTCCAATTCCTGTGTCTCTAGATTGAACACCGCGCCCCGGTCGTTGGCTTCCGTGGACGGAAAATTCAAGGTGTACCGCGTACCGATGTTCATCGTCAGCCGGCTCGTCACTTTCCAGTCGTCCTGCACGAACAATTCCTGGAACCACGCGCGCGGCTGCAGCACATTCTGCTGCAAGTCAATGGAGAACTGCTGCACCTGCCCCAGCAGAAAACTGGCCAGCGCATTGCCCGTCCCTGTCACGCCGTTCAAATTCGTAAACAAAGTGCTGAACGTGAACGATCCCGTCGGCGATGGTGGTTGCAGCACGTCCAGGCGCGAAATGCGGTTGTCTAGGCCGAACTTAATCGTGTGCCGCCCGCGCTGCCAGGAAGCGGCGTCCGCAATCTCGGTCACGTCCGTGCGAAACGACGAATCCGTGTTCGGCGGCGGGCCCAGTTGTTGGAATCCCGCAATCAGAAAAGTCGGGAACTCGTCGTTGAACGCTCCGTTTGTCGGAATCCCCGGCAGGTTCAAACTTTCCGACGGTGGGCTGGACAGAAGCAGCGCTGCCCGCTCCACGTGCCGCCGCGTATAGCCGAAGCGCATTTCGTTCGTCAGTGTCGGCGAAAACGTGTGTCGGTAATTTCCCACCACCGACTGCGCCAACGTGTCCTGCGGCCCCGTTGCCAGAGAACCGGTAGCGACATTGCCTCCGCCATTGGAGAACGCCGTCACGGGCGAGCTGAAATCTTTGAAATAGGAATAGCGGCCAAAGATTTGATCCCTGCTCGAAAAGCGGTGGTCCAATCGAATATCGAACTGGTCCTGATTGTCCGGCTCGTTTGCTATACGACGGAAATTGTTTGCCTGTGCGCTAGTCGTTGGCAGGGGATAGTAGCTCAGCAAATTTGCCGCAATCGCGTCGAAAGTATTCACAGGAATTACGTTGCCCGCGTAGGCCAGGTGGTCCGACGGGCGGAAAATCATGTTTTGCCGCACTTGGATCGTGTCGCGGTTCGTGTCCGTCGTCAGGATCGGGTTGTTGGGATCGCCCTGAGAATTCGTCGGATTCGTCGTCACCGCGTTGTTGTTTGTCGGGTCGCGATACAGCGGCAAGCCCAGCAGCTTCGAAAAATCGCCATTATTGCGCTCATCCAGCGTCGGCACCGTCGAGGTGACCACCCGTCCGGTCAACTGCCTCGTCCCCTGGAAATCCGCAAAAAAGAACGTCTTCTCACGGACGATTGGCCCGCCTGCTACGAACCCAAACTGATTCCTGCGAAATTCTGGCTTGTTCGGATTTGCCGCGGTCGCCGGCGCAAACAGGTTCCGGGCGTTCAATTTCTCATTGCGTAGAAATTCAAAGACCGACCCGTGATGCTCGTTCGTGCCCGATTTCGTCGTCAGATTGATTACGCCGCCGTTGAACCTGCCGAATTCCGCCGGAGCCGAATTCGTCTCCACGTTGAATTCCTGAATCGCATCCACGATCGGAAAATACGCCACTTGCCCCGGCTCCGGTTGCAGCACTGCGATTCCGTCATACTGGTATTCGTTGGTGCGCGGCCGGCTGCCGCTCAATCGCGGCAGCGAGGATCCCGGTGGCACGGCCACTCCTGGTGCCAGCGCAATTAGATTGATGAACGTTCTTCCGTTAAGCGGCAGCGCCGGAATCTCTTTCACGTCAATCGTTTGCCCCAGCGTCGCGGACTCCGTCTTCAGCGGCGATGCGTTGCTCGTTACGGTCACGATCTCCGTGACGTTTCCCACCGCCAGCTGCAGGTCCACGCGCGCCGTGTTTCCCGTCGAAACCACGATGCCTTCTCGCACAAACTTCTTGAACCCAACTGCTTCGGCGCTGACGCTGTACGTTCCCGGCTTCACGCTCGAG
>Ga0075425_100004210_pt1 | contig 14795 bp, 12 predicted proteins | sample SoiMethybrSBSTD4_FD_75300 | JGI IMG/M metagenome (GOLD analysis project Ga0075425, IMG submission 75300) | Bulk soil microbial communities from a Populus tree surrounding site in Tennessee, USA - Soil MetaG P. TD hybrid SBSTD4 | ecosystem: Environmental > Terrestrial > Soil > Tree plantation...
GCGGCCGCGTCGAGCACCGCCATCGTCGTCGCTGGACCGTTCTTCGTCGAGATCTTGAAGATGTGATCGTCGCCCGTGACGGTTTCGACGTCCGGCAGCATCTTCAGCTTCTCCGCCCAACCCGGCGGTGTCGATGCGAAGCTGACTTCGAGGACGTTGTCGGTCGGGACAGACATCTTGAGGCGCAAGGGCGTGTCGAGCGCTTTCAGCTCGCCGTGATCGACGATCGCGATGCGATCGCACAGCTTGTCGGCTTCGTCCATGTAATGCGTCGTGATCAGGATCGTCAGCTGACGTTCGGATTTGATGCGCGTGAGCATCTCCCACACGTTCACGCGTGACACGGGATCGAGCCCCGTCGTCGGCTCGTCGAGGAAAAAGATCTTGGGTTCGTGGACGAGCCCTCGGGCGATCTCGACGCGACGCCGCATGCCGCCGGACAGGTTTTTGACCTGGGCATCGCGCCACTGCGTCAGCTCGACGAACTCGAGCAGCTGCGTGATGAGTTTGTCGCGCTTTTCGCGAGGAACGCCGTACAGCTTCGCGAAAATCAGGAGGTTCTCTTCGACGCTGAGCTCGAGGTCGGTCGTCAACGCCTGCGGGATGACCCCGATGGTGTGCCGCACGCCGTTCGGGTCCTTCACCACATCATGCCCGCCGACGATCGCGGTGCCCGCCGTCGGGGGCAGCAGCGTCGTCATCATGCGGATCAGCGTCGACTTCCCCGCGCCGTTCGGGCCGAGCAGCCCGAAGATCTCCCCTTCGGCCACGTCGAAGGTGATGCCTTTGACGGCCTCGAAGTCGCCGTATTTCTTGACGATGTTGCGAACGTCAATCGCGCCCATTCGTCAGCTCACCGGAAGCAACACGTACGCCGTCATCCCGACGGCCAGCCGACGATCGCGATTGTCCGCGCGCAACCGCACTTCGAACGTCTTGATGTCACGCTTGGTCCGGCTCACGTCGCGCTGCGTGGCAAAGCCGGCATCGACGGCACGGTAGAACACCGTCCCTTCGCGTGTTTCGCCCGACGGCAGACGGATCGTCATCTTGTCGCCGATGCGCAGGCGATCGATGTACGTCTCCTCGACATCGGCCCGAATCCAGAGGTCGTCCGGGTTGATGAGCGTCACAATCGGCTGTCCGGGCGTCACCACTTCTCCGACGCGCACCGCGCGTACATCGACGATGCCGTCGATCGGCGCATGGACTTCGGTGTACCCGAGCCGCACTTCGGCCTTCGCGCGCTGCGCGTTCGCGGCCTGTTGCTGCTGCTGCGACGACTGCACCTGACTGCGGCGGACCGAAACCTGCTCGGCGTTCGCGTGGGCCAAGGCCACTGCCGATCGCTGCGCGTCAACCTGTTTGCGCAGTGAATCCACACGCGCCTGCGCGGCGTCGAACGCCGTCCTGGCCTGGTCGAGCGCCTGCGGCGGATCGACGCCTTTTTGCGCGAGGTCGCGCGTGCGGTCGAACACGAGCTTGGCGTTCTCGAGATCCGCGACGGACGCCATCTGCTGCGATTCCGTGGCGGCGAGAGTCGCTTCCGCCTGTTTGATCTGATCCGTCGTCTGCCGCTCCTGAAACCGCAGCGCTGCTTCGCTTTCGCGTACCTGCGAGCTCATGCCTTCCGCGCTGTGGGCGTAGTAGGCGGTGTCCGCGCGGAGCTCGTCCGGCGTGATGAGCGCGAGTAGCTGGTTGGCCTTCACCGTGTCGCCCTCGGCCACCTTGAGCTCGCGGATTTGTCCGCCGATCTGCGGGCTGACGATGACGTCGTTGGTGGTGATGATGCCGGTGAGCACGAGCTCGCGGGGCGGCCGGCCGAGATACCAGTAGGCGCCATAAATGAGGCCGGCGACGACGAGCAGGATGAGGAGCGGTCGCAGACGTTTCATGTCAAACACCTGTATAAAACAACTGTTTGAGACATGTCAATGTGTATACTGATCGGGCCTTGCTCCGCGCACTGCCGCCGCGGGCTCGCTGGTACATCGCCACCGTCATCGCGCTGGGCGCGTTGACGGTCGCCGTGCTCGTGCCGCGGGCGACGCTGACGCCGGTCCTGCCGCTCCTCTTTTTCGTCGCGCTCTCGTCTCTCACGGCCGCGTTCAAGGTCCAGTTCCCCATCGCCAGCGGCTCGAACATGTCGGTGTCCTACGTCGTCGACATCGCGTCGCTGATCCTGCGGGGGCCGCACGCCACCATGATCGTCGGCGCGGCGAGCGCGTTCACGCAATCGACGTTCAACCAGCCCAAAACCAACCCCAACCCGCTCTACCGGACGCTGTTCAACATGTCGATCCTCGTGTTGACCGTGCAGAGCGCGGGACAGGTGTACCGCCTTCTCGGCGGCACCTCGTCGACCGCCGACATCGCCAGCACGATCGTGCCGCTTCTCGGCATGGCGCTGACGTACTTCCTCGTCAACACCGTGCCGATCGCCATCGCCATTGCGTTGTCGACGAATCAGAGTGCGTTCCGCATCTGGAAGCGCGAGCTCGCGTCGAGCCTGCCGAGCTATCTGCTCGGAGCGGCGGCGGCGACCATCGTTCTCGCCGTCACGGAGCGTTCGGGCATCTGGTTCGCCGTGTTGCTGCTGCTCGCTCCGCTGTACCTCACCTACAAGGTGTATCGCACCGGCGCGGACGCGGAGGCCAAACAGGGCGCGATTCTCGAAGCCGCGAGCGATGCGATCATCACGATGGACAGCCAGCTCGCCATTCGCGAATTCAATCCGGCCGCCGAAAAGATGTTCGGCTTCAACCGGATGGACATCCTCGGCCGCAACGTCGAACTTCTGTTGCCACCGTCGGGACGCCCGTCGACCAAAGACGCGCTGACGCAGTATTTCGCGACGGGCCGCGGACCGCTGTCCGGCAAGCAGTTCGAGCTGATTGCCGTGCGCGCCGACGGGACGGAGTTCCCCGTCGAATTGACCGTCGCGCGAGTCGGCACCGAAAGCACGCAGGCGCTGACTGGATTCGTGCGCGACGTCACCGAACGCCGTCAGCTCGAGGAGCAGCTGCGCCAGTCTCAGAAGCTCGAAGCCATTGGCCGTCTCGCCGCCGGCGTCGCGCACGACGTGAACAACGTGCTCATGAGCATCATGGGTTCGGCCGATCTGATTCTGATGGACGCGCGCGAAGGCGACCTGCTCCACACGGAGACGAACGAGATCAAGCTGTCCGTGCAGCGCGGCGCCAGCCTGACGCGGCAGCTCCTCGCGTTCAGCAAGCGTCAGGCGACACAGCCGAAGTTGTTCATGCTGCGCGATGCGACACTCGGGATGGAGACGATGATCCGCCGGCTCATCGGACCCGAGATCGATCTGCAAATCGTGCGCGCCTCTGACGTGACCGTGATAGCTGACCCCGCACAGATTGAACAGGTGGTGCTCAATCTCTGCGTCAACGCGCGCGATGCGATGCCGCGAGGCGGCCGGCTCACGGTGACGGTCGACGACGTCGAGCTCGACGATTGGGCAGCCGGCATGATCGGCGAGTCGGCCAAGCCCGGCCGCTATGCGCGCTTGAGTGTGAGCGACACGGGCACGGGCATGGACGAGGCGACACGCGCGAAGCTCTTCGAGCCGTTCTTCACGACGAAAGAACAAGGAAAGGGTACGGGCCTCGGGCTGTCGATCGTGTACGGCATCGTGAAGCAGAGCGGCGGGCACATCACCGTCGCGAGCGAACCAGGGCGCGGCGCGACGTTCCTGATCTATCTTCCCGTCGCGCAGATGACGGCCGTGCCGCAGGCCGCGACCGCGTGATCAAGTAAGATCGAAAGAGTGTCATCCGAACCTTCACTCATACCTTCCCAACACAACGCAATCGAACATCTCGGCGATTTCACGACCACCACAAGGGTTCTTCCAATCGGCGCGCTCGCGATCTGTATTGGCGTCTTTGCTGCCTACATTGCCGCTGCGCTGCTGAGGCTCATCAACTTCTTTACAAACCTCTTCTTTTTCCAGCGCTTCAGTATCGAAGCGGCGTCGCCAGCCGCGAATCATCTCGGCGGCTGGGTTGTCCTCGTCCCCATCGCAGGCGCGTTCGTCGTCGGGATTCTCGCCCGCTACGGATCGGAGAAGATTCGCGGACACGGAATTCCCGAAGCGATCGAAGCGATTCTGATGAAGCAGAGCCGCGTCGAGCCGAAGGTTGCGGTGCTCAAGCCGGTGTCGGCGGCGATCTCCATCGGATCCGGAGGTCCGTTCGGCGCCGAGGGCCCGATCATCATGACGGGCGGCGCGTTCGGATCGCTCATCGCGCAGTTCTTCCATCTCACAGCGGCCGAGCGGAAGACGCTGCTCGTCGCAGGCGCCGCCGCGGGCATGTCAGCCACCTTCGCTGCGCCGGTAGCGTCGGTCGTCCTCGCCGTCGAACTGCTGCTCTTCGAGTGGAAGCCGCGTAGCGTCATCCCCGTCGCACTCGCGAGTGTGACAGCTGCGGCGGCGCGGCGTCACATCCTTGGACTCGGTCCGCTCTTCCCAGTGCCCGCTCACCCTGCATTCATCGGCTGGGAGGGTCTGTTCGGTTGCGTCGTCGTCGGACTGCTAGCTGGCGGCCTGTCTGCGCTGTTGACGGCAGGCGTATACGCCGCCGAGGATGCGTTTCAACGTCTGCCAATCCATTGGATGTGGTGGCCGGCAATCGGCGGTGCAATCATCGGCGTCGGCGGCCTGGTGTTCCCGCAGGCTCTTGGCGTCGGCTATGACGTCATCGGGGGGCTGCTTCAGGCGAATCCGTCCATGCACATCATCCTTGGCGTACTCATCGTCAAGTCGAGCATCTGGGCGCTCTCGCTCGGATCGGGCACATCAGGCGGCGTGCTGGCCCCGCTGCTGATGATGGGTGCGGCGCTCGGTGGGCTCGAGGCGTCTTTTCTTCCGTTCGAGGGTGCGGGCTTCTGGCCGCTCGTGAGCATGGGCGCAATTCTCGGCGGCACGATGCGAGCTCCCCTGACCGGCGTCGTGTTCGCGCTCGAGCTGACTCACGACGTCAACATGCTACTGCCCCTGTTGCTGGCGGTCACCATCGCGCATGGCTTTACGGTGCTCACGTTGAAGCGATCGATCCTTACCGAGAAAATCAGCCGCCGCGGCTTCCATCTGAGCCGGGAGTACTCCATGGATCCGCTCGAGATCATCTTTGCTCGTGAGGTCGTTCGCCAGGTCGCGCCAAACGTCCTTGCCGATGCGCGCTCGCACGGGGTCATTGCGTACGAAGACGAACCGCTGCGGATCGTCGCCTACCGGATGGCGGAAAAGGAACTGACGCGGCTGCCGGTGCTGTCACGCGCAGACCACAAGACAACCGGGGTCATCGAGCTGTCAGACCTGCTGACAGCGCGTTCGCGAGTGCTCGACGCGGAACAGCGCCGCGAACGGACCCTGGGCACCCGCGCGCATCTTCGCGCGATTGCCGCGCTGTTTGGCGGCGATCGCAGGCGGTCCGCCTAAACGCGGACACTACGTACGGTTGGTCTATTCGTCGGTAACGTGGTGTCCCACAACGACGAGCAGCGCGAGCGCGAGGAACGCCGCGCCTGAGACGAACGGCGTCGCGGGCCCGTATTTCTCGAGCGACGCGTTGCCCCAGACAGGGCCGAACGTCCGCCCCAGGCTCTCGACCGCGCTGGCTGCGCCTTGCACCCGTCCCTGTTCGTCGCTGCGTCCCGCGCGGCTGACGAGACTCGAGACCGTTGGATGGCCGAATCCCATCCCGAACGCCAGCGGCACCAGCGAGACGGCAAAGAGACTGACCGAGTGCGCGAGCGCGGCGGCGACCAGACCCACAATCGAGAACAGCACGCCCGCGATGAACATGGGCTTGTCGCCCGTCCGCTTGACGATCGGCCGGATGAACCCGCCCTGAATGACGGCGCCGAGGACGCCGAAGCCGGCCATGAAATAGCCGGTCTTTGACGCGTCGAAGTCGAAGCGCCGCTCGGCGAACAGCGCGAACGTCGTCTGAAAAATCGAAAACGCGAACCAGTAGATGAAGTCGACGGCCAGGACGCGTCGCATGGCCGGTCGCTGCAGCAGTGCCGGGACGTACGACAGCGGATTCCCCGCTCCGGCGTGGGCCCGATGCACAGTTTCCGGCAGCCAGAAGAGCGCCATCAGCGCCGCGACCAGCGTCAGCGCGGCAGCCGCCCAGATGGGCGCCGTGTAGCTGACTTTCGCAAGCACACCGCTCAGCGCCGGTCCCATGATGAAACCGAGACCGAACGCCGCGCCGATCAAGCCGTACGCGCGCGCGCGATCCTTCGGTTCGGTGACGTCGGCGACGTACGCGCGGGCCGTCGAGATGTTGCCGCCCGACAGGCCGTCGACAATGCGCGCGAGAAACAGCATGACGACGCTGTGCGCCAGCGCGAGCATCACGAAGCTGACGACCGTTCCGACAAGGCTGAAGATCAGAATCGGACGCCGGCCCCAGCGATCGGACAAGTCTCCGAGCACCGGCGCGGCAATGAGCTGGCAGATCGAATACGCCGCAAACAGCAGGCCGATGACGAGCGGCGACGCGCCGAACTGCTCGGCGTAGTACGGCAGAAGCGGGATGATGATCCCGAATCCGATCAGGTTGACGAAGATCGTGAGAAAGATGATCAGTAGCGGACGGGTCATCGCGTCATGCGTGGACCTTTGCGATCGCGGACGGGCGCATGATCGAGGTTGCTGAGGCGCCAGGCTGTCGCGTAGATCAAGTCGCCAATGCGGGCCATTTTGTCGAACTCGATCTTCGCGACCTCGTCGGTGTTCGCGTGGTAGTCGGCGTGAAGTCCGTCGGTGAAGAACACGATCGGAATCCCACGCGACGCATAGCTGTAGTGATCGCTGCGCGTGTAGACGGATTCCGGATCCGACGGATCGTTGAATTCGTAGTCGAGTTTCAAGGGCCTGGGCAACGCCGCATCCGCGGACTGCAGGATGCTATCGAGTTCCGTGCTGATGCGATCGGCACCGACGACGTAAACGGTGTTGGCTTCGGTGGCCTTGTCGTTCCGATTCCGGCCGACCATGTCGACGTTCAGCTGCGCGACGACGCGATCGAGATCCACGGTCGGATGATCGACGAAGTACAACGAGCCCCAGCGGCCGCGTTCCTCGCCGGTGTGCCACACGAACAGAATCGACCGCTTCGGCCGCGGCCCTGTGGCAAAGGCTTTCGCCATCGCCATCAGCGTGACGACCCCTGAGCCGTCATCGTCCGCGCCGTTCCAGATGCGATCCTCTTCGGACCCGGGTGTGACGACGCCCGGCGCGCCGCCGCGTCGAATGACGCCTTCCGGCGTTCTCGTCAACTCGCCGTCCGCATACCCGATGTGATCGAGATGCGCGCCGAACGCGACGAACGTCGATTTCAGCTGCGGATCTGTGCCTTCGACGATGCCGACGACGTTCTGCGCGAGCTGAGTGCGGACGGGCTCGTAGTCGTTGTTGATGTCGAAGGTCAGCGTCACGCCGTCGAGCCTGAACGACGGGAGCGGCTGTTTCGCGTCCGCGAGACGCTTCAGCTCGTTGTACTTCACCGGCGCGCGGCTGAAGAGAAACTCGAAGAACGCATCGTTCCCCGACACGCTCGGCGGCAGCACATGATCGAGGCGCTCGGTCGTCGTGAAGTCGGGCTGGGCGTTCTGTCCTGCCCGTCCTGTCCCTCCCGCCTGTCCTGCCGTTCCTGCCTGTTCTCCCCCGTTTTCCGCGCGACCACGTCCGGCGCGCGGCGCGGGTCCCGCGCCAATGACGGCGGCAGCCCCTTTCTCCTCCGTTGCGTACCGATTTCGGTTGTTCAACAGCCGGTTGCGCGACTGATCGATGCTCGCGGGTCCGGCAGAGCCCAGCCAGATGACCGCCGCACCCCCGACGTCCTTTCCGCGGTAGTCCTCGTGCGCAACGGCCGGCACGTCGAGTCCATAGCCGAGGAACTCCACGCGATCGAGCCGTCGCTGCTGTTTGGCGCCGACGTTGCGCGGAAATCGAACGCCTTCCCCGTCGGTGAACGTGCGCCGTTCGCCGTTCACCTCCACCGTCACGGACGAATGGCTGGTCGCTTTCACGCTGACGACGCGGACGGTCTGCAGGTATGAACCGCGATCGCCGGCGGGCTTTACGCCCCATTGTCGGAGGTGATCTTCGATGTACGAGGCCGCCAGACCTATACCGGTGCCGAACACAGACCGGCCCTGGAGGTCATCCGACGCGATGTAGGTGAGCCATTCGCGAAGGTCGCGGACGTCTACGGACGGCGTGGCGCCCTTTGCCGCGGCCTGAGGGGGGACGGTCGCGAGTATGACGGCCAGCGCCGCTGCGGCGAGCGGCGTCGGGCGAAATCTCACGCAACCTCCATCCGATCTACTATATGCCGACTTGCCATGGGGATAGACTTCAGGTAAGGTTTTTCAACCTAAGACCGGCTCCAGCGTGTTGCGCTTCTCGAACTCTCGCGCCTTCCTTCACCTACTGTTCCTTCGGGATATTTCACTGCCTTAACGAGGAGTTTCTGATTGGCTGTCCGTCTGTTCGTGGGCAATCTGTCGTACGCCACTACCGAAGCTGATCTCCGGAGCTACTTCGGCACTGTCGCCGCGCCATCGCAGGTCGTGCTGCCGGTCGATCGCGAAACCGGACGACCGCGGGGGTTCGCTTTCGTCGAGTTCCAGGATCGTGCGCACGCCGAACAGGCGATTCAAAAATTCAACGGGCAGGTATTCAACGGACGGCCGCTCGCAGTGAGCGAAGCTCGCGCGCGCGAGGATCGCGGTCCCGGCGGCCCGCGGCCCGGCGGAGGCTACGGCGGTCCACGTCCCGGCGGCGGTGGTGGGTTCGGCGGCCCGCGTCCGGGCGGCGGAGGATTCGGCGGTCCGCGTCCTGGCGGTTTCGGCGGCGGTCCCCGATTCGATCCGAATGCGCCTCAGCCGCCGCGTAACAGAAACTTCGGTCCCGACGCGAAGCCCTCACGCGGTCCCGGTGCGAAGAAAGCGAAGAAAGACGCCGAACGTCCGCGCGGCCCGATTCCGACGAAGTTCACCGGCCGCTCGTTCAGCCTCGAAGACGAGAAGGACTTGGGCGGCGACGACATTCCGGATATCGACAACTTCGCGACCAGCCAGCCGCACGACGACGACGACAAAGAGGAATAAGAATGCTGGACGGGCGGGATGGGCAGGATGGTTTCCTGCCCTTGTGCCTTAGTTACTTCGGATCCAAGTCGTAGACACGCGTCTGCGTCGTCTTCCGCGGTCCGTCGATATCGAGCTTCACGTGCAGCTGCTTGGCGTCGGGGTCGAACGAGTACGTCTCGGTGATCTTCCCGCGACCGAGGCCGTTGATTTCACTCACCAGTTTTCCGGCGTCCCACTTCGTCTTCCGCTCGATGCCCGTCGACTCGTCCTTGATTTTCTTGCCGTCTGGCGCGAGTCGAGTGGTGTGCCCATCGGGCGTGGTGATGATGATGGTCGTGTCGGACGACACGATCGTCATGTGATCGGGCGCCTCCAGTTCCTGTCGCATCGCGTCCCGCATCCGCTGCGCCGCTTCGCGATCCTGCGGCTGCTGTCCGTTCAATCCGCCCCCGCCTCGACCGAACCCGCCGCCGCCAAAACCACCGCCGCCACGACGCCGGCCGCCATAGCCGCCGTTTCTGCCGGACCTGTCGCCTTCGCGTCCGTCGCCATTGTCTCCGCGCGGCGCGAGCTGGCTCGCGTCCTTGTTGAGCGTCCACGCGCCGGTGATGGCCTCGTTCGGCTTGGGCGTGTCCGCATGGATGGTGACCAACGCCGCCGCCGCAACTGTGACAACTGTCACGACGAAGTGTTGAAATCGCATCCCGCGATTATCGCAGACACGAATTAGAAGTCCGTAATCGGTCGTACTTCGTCAGATCTTCTCGGGCGCGGCGACCGCGATCTTGCCGCGGACACTTTCGAACGCGGCGAGGAGCTCGTCAATGATGCGGGGCGTGCGGTTGGCGCGCGGATACACCCAGCCGGTCTCGCGGAACAGCTCGTGGCCCATGATGCGGGTCACGAAGAACTGACGCGCGCGCACGACCTCGCGCGCGACGGCGACGTACGGCACGATGCCGATTCCCAGGCCCGTCTTCACCATCGCCTTGATGATCTCGACGTTCTCGGTCTCCATCACGATGTTCGGCTCGATGTTCTCGCTGAGGAAGAAGCGATCGATGACGCGGCGAGTACCCGATCCGGCTTCGAACGCGACGAACGGCTCGCCGGCCAGATCCTGCGGCGCGATTTTCTTGCGCTTCGCCAGTGGATGCCCGGGCATCGTCACCAGCAACAACTCTTCGCGCAGCACGGGCATCGTCACGAGATCGGCTTCTTCGACGGGGAGCGTCAGCAGGCCCGCGTCGACATGGCCGGCGCGGATTTCCTGGACCGACCGTCCGGCCGTCGCCACCATCATCTTTACGTCGAGCTTCGGATGCGATCGACGGAGCTGCTTCACGAGCGTCGGAAAGATGTAGAGACACACGGTCATGCCGCCGGACAGCCGCAGCGTCCCGCGCATTTCGCGCGTGCGATCGGTGACGCTGGCGACCGTGTCGCGGACATCCTGCGACACGCGTTGTCCGAGCTGCACGAGGGCCTCGGCGGCAGGCGTCATCCGTACCTTGCGGCCGACACGGAGGAACAGCGGCTCGCCGAGTTCTTCTTCGAGCAATGCGATCTGGCGGCTGATGGCGGATTGCGAGACGTGCAGCTTGCGGCCGCACGCGGTGAACGAACCTGTTTCAGCGATCGCCTGCAAAATCTCAAGTTGGCGCAGGTCCATCCACTTTCCTGAAGCTGACGCGGTGTGCTTCGGGTCCGAAGAACGTCGTCAACGCGACGCCGAGCATGACGGTGAGCGCGACGCCGGCCATGGCCTTGCCGTAACTGAAATGCTCGCCCAGCGTCGCCTCGAGCGCGGGGATGCCGGCCGTGAAGGCCGCGCCAAGCTGATAGGCGAGTCCGGGGAAGAAGCCGCGATATTGCGCGGGTGCCAGCTCGTTGATGTGGGCAGGAATGACGCCCCAGCATCCCTGCACGAAGAACTGAATGAGGAAACCGCCGACGGCGATGAGCGCCGTGGTCGGCGCCGCGACCCACAGCGGCACGACGAGCATGCCGAACAACGCAGAGGTAATCATCGCGCGCCGTCGTCCCGCGCGATCGGAGTACCAGCCGAATGCGAGGCCGCCGAGAATGGCGCCGACGTTGGTGATCATCGTCAGCTTCGACGTATCCGACGGCGAATACAGCCGCTCGTGCTGCAAGAACGTTGGATACATGTCCTGCGTGCCGTGCGACATGAACGTCATCATCGTCATCAGTAGGACGAGGTACAGAAACCGCGGCCAGTGCTTCCAAATGCCGGTGCGATACGTCTGCCAGTCCACACGGTGCTCGTGCCACGCCTCGGATTCCTTGACCCGAGCGCGAATGAACAGCGACAGCAGCGCCGGTGCGCCGCCGAGGAAGAACATGACCCGCCACGCATGCTCCGGATACGCTGCATGGACCGGCACGTAGATGACGCCATAGGCAAGGGCTGCCAGCAGATTGCCGAGCGCGTAGCCCTCCTGCAACAGGCCGGACAGCAGACCGCGCAGCCGCGGCGACGCTGACTCGAGCGCGAGCGACGCTCCAACGCCCCACTCGCCGCCCATGCCGATACCAAAGAGCAACCGCAGCGCGACGAACGTGCCGTAATTGGGCGCAAGGCCGCAAAGCACCGAGATGAACGCATAGAAAATGACGTTCAACATCAGCGGAAGGCGGCGCCCGTAGCGATCGGCAATGAGACCGAACACCAGTGCGCCGATTGGACGCGTAATCAGCGCGAGACCCACGGTCGCGGCGATGACCGCGCGCGGTTTGCCGAACGACGTCGCGATGTCCTGAACGACGAAGGTCAGGACGAAGAAGTCGAAGGCGTCGAGCGTCCAGCCGAGGAATCCGGCGAGGACGGCGTTGCGCTGGTTCGCGCGTTCGGCGGCGTTCATGTGTCGCGAATTATACTGCCCGGATGACCGACACTCCCGCGTCCCCGCGATCGCGTCAGCCCGTCCACACGGTGTACGGGGGCGCGCATCTGTTCGCGCCGGACACTACCGCGAAGCTCGGTGCGATTGCGCTCAGGACGCTGCGCGAACATGCGCCGGATGCCGACACGCTTGCCTCCGCGCTCGGATTCAGCCGCGACCTGTCCGATCAGATCTATCCCCGCGTCGTCGCCAAGCTCGAGCGTGAGCCCGTCGAAGACTACCGCCTCGATTTCGAAGACGGCTTCGGCAACCGGCCGGACGACGAGGAAGATGCTGTCGCGAAGCAGGCAGCGACGCACGTGGCGGAGGGCATGAAGGCACTGCTGCTGCCGCCCGCCATCGGGATCCGCATCAAGAACCTCGGTCCCGAGATGAAGCGGCGCGGCTTGCGGACGCTGCAACTGTTTCTCTCGACGCTCGCGGAACAGACCGGCGGTGTCCTTCCGGCGAACTTCGTCATCACGCTGCCGAAGATCACCGCTCCCGAACAGGTGACGCACCTGACCGAAGCGTGCGAAGCGTACGAATCGATGCACATCGTGCCCGGCGGCTCACTGAGATTCGAGGTGATGATCGAGACACCCGAGTCCGTGTTCAGCCGCGACGGACGGATCGCGCTGCCCGACTTCATCGCGCGTGGCCGCGGGCGCGTCACGGCCGCGCACTTCGGCACTTACGACTACACGGCGTCGATGGGCATCACGGCCGCGCATCAGCACATGCTTCATCCCTCGTGCGATTTCGCGAAGCACGTGATGCAAGTCGCGCTCGCGGGTACGGACGTGTGGATATCGGACGGCGCCACGAACATCATGCCGGTCGGAAAAGATCGCGCCGGCATTCACGCCGCGTGGAAGCTGCATGCGGATCAAATCCGACACTCGCTCGTGGGCGGCTTCTATCAGGGCTGGGATCTCCATCCCGCGCAACTGCCGACGCGCTTCGCCGCCGTCTACGCATTCTTCCTCGAAGGCCTCGACGCGGCGTCGGAGCGCTTGAAGAACTTCGTAGAGAAAGCCGCCAAGGCGACGCTCGTGGGCGACGTGTTCGACGACGCCGCAACAGGTCAGGGGTTGTTGAATTACTTCCTGCGCGCGATGAACTGCGGCGCGATCACGGAACGCGAGGCGGTCGAGATGAGCGGCCTGTCGGTTGCGGAGCTCCAGAGCCGATCGTTTGCGGCGATTCTGGCGGGACGTTCAAGGGCCAATACCTAGATGCGATCCAGTCGGCAGGATGGGCTGGACAGGCGGGATGGCAGCACTCAGAGACTTTGCGTGCTCGACCGTCCTGCCCTTCCCGCCGTCCTGCCTTACGATCGCGTGATCCGCGCTTCGATCAACCCGTACGGCTGCTCGGTCGCGACGAAGATCTCGTTCGGGTTCGCGAGACCGAACGGCGACAGATCCACGAACAAATGATGTCGGTTCGGCAGCGACAGCTGGATATCAACCAGACCGTCGCACGCGGCGAGGGCAGCCTCCCCCATCGCATACAGCGTCTGCTGGACCGATTCGCTCTTGTGCGAGGCAAACGTCTTCAGCAGCGCGGTTCGGACGGCTGAACGCTGTCCGAAGTCGCGAAATCCGCCAGCATAGGTCCACGTCGCAGTGATCGATGTCGCGAGAATGCGATCGCGTGTCTCGGGCAGCGTCGTGTACTTGTCGCGCGGAAATCCCGAAAACGCCGAGTCCGTCGTTTTCAACACGACGAGCCCGCGAAGCCCGGACGTCATCGAGGTACGGCCGCCGGTGCGCTCGACAACCGACGTCCATTCCTCGCTTCCCGCGCTCATGAATGCGTGCGCGTCGAGACGCGACCATGGATGCTCCGCCGTGTGAACGCGCGCCAACGAAACGCCTGGCTTCTGTGCAAAATACTCGACGAGGCTCGACGCGAACGCCTCGATGTGATCGATGGGATGGTCTTTCGCGAGCGCGTACACGGTGTTCTTCATCGTGTCGGTCGCCAGGCACGCACTGTTGTCGCCGTCGGTGTAGACCTTCTCGAACGCGCCTTCGAGCGAGACGTCGATCGTGAGGTCCACGATGTCGTGCGGGTCTGCCGCTCGCCGCACCTTGACCAGACGGATACTCGACTTCCCGTATCTGTTCCACGCAAGCGCTGCCGGCATTTGAGTCCGTCCTGATGTAGTGTCCGCCTTTAGGCGGACGAGTTGGTCCGGCTAACGCCGGACACTACGTACTAGGTGCCTCGATAAGTCGAATAGCCGAACGGGCTGAGGAGCAGCGGGACGTGGTAGTGCGCGCCGCTCTCGACTTCGAACAACACGGTCACTTCGGGAAAAAATGGCGTGACGCCGACGGCTTTGTGGTACGCGCGCGTATCGAACGTCAACCGGTACGTGCCAGGCACGAGCGCGGCGGACCCAAAGGACGCGACCCGCCCGTTCGCGTCTGTGGTGGCGCGGCCGATGGTCATCCAGTCGCCGCTCCGTCGCAGCTCGAGCAGCACGCTCATGCCCGCCGCGGGCGCGCCACGAGAGGTGTCGAGAACGTGTGTCGTGATCATGCATCCACCAGTTTGGCGAGACGCAGCGCCGTGATCTTGCGCTGCTCCTCCGCCGCGATTGGCAATTCACGGTCTGCGTCGTTCGGCAGCCGCGCCTCGAGCATCGACAGCATTTCAGCGGACGATTTTCCGGTCGCGCAGACGATGAAGATGTAGCCGAAACGCGCTTCGTAGTCTGCGTTGAGTGCGGCCAACCGCGTTCGC
>Ga0075425_100004211_pt1 | contig 14794 bp, 15 predicted proteins | sample SoiMethybrSBSTD4_FD_75300 | JGI IMG/M metagenome (GOLD analysis project Ga0075425, IMG submission 75300) | Bulk soil microbial communities from a Populus tree surrounding site in Tennessee, USA - Soil MetaG P. TD hybrid SBSTD4 | ecosystem: Environmental > Terrestrial > Soil > Tree plantation...
GATCTGTTCGAGCTCGACACGTTCGCGCTCGAGCAGATCATGGCCTCGCTGGTCGAGCTCTCGTCACCGGCCGCTACGTTCACCCCGAGGCCCCCGACCTTGCCCGAACCGCTCGATGCCATGCGACGGCTGATGGCCGCCGCGGCCCACGTGACGGGGCGCGAAGACGTGTTGACGGAGGACGCCGCCGAGCCGGATGTCCTGGCAAGCCTGCGGCGCTGGCGAGAGTGGTGGCTCGTGCACCAGCCCGACTACACGGCCTACGCCGGCCCCTCGAGGTTTCTCGCGATGCTCACCGACACGCAATACGCCAAGTGGGCAGAGAGGGTCGTGTTGCTCGGCTTCGGGACGAGCGTCGACGGCACGCCCATCCTCGAAAAGCTGCGCGACCGGGCACCGACAACCCTGCTCATCATGACGAGCGCCATATCGCTCGCGTACACGCTCGCTCTCGCGCTCGCCGTCGTGTCCGCCATCCGCTCGCAAAGGCGGGCCGACGCGTGGCTGCTCGGCGCGAGCCTCACGCTTTTCGCGACGCCGACGGCGTGCCTCGCGTCCTGGTCCGCGCATCACGCCGGGCCCTCCGCGCTGCTCGGCGTGATCGTGCTCGGCGCGTCGATGGTTCTATCGCCTCTCGCCCAGGGTCGGCTGCTGGTCGGCGAAGTCGTCCGCTCGGACTACGTCCGCGCCGGGCGCGCGCTCGGCATGGGTCCGGTCCGTATCGCGTTCCGGCACGCGCTGCGCATCGGTCTCTTGCCTCTGGTCGCGCTGGCAAGCGTCGAGATGCCGACCGCTCTAGGCGGCACCTTCGTCGTGGAGAAGATCTTCGGGGTGAGCGCGCTCGGCGACGAGACCGTTCGAGCCGTGCAGGCCCACGACGTCGCATGGCTCGTCGGGCTCGCATTTCTGACGGCGCTCTTCGTGACGGTGACGTCGATCGCCACCGATTTCGCCGTTGCCGCCATCGACCCGCGCCTCTCGCTCGCTGCGCTTCGCCACCGCAGGATGGGCGCATGATCGACCGCGAGCTCCGCGAGTTCCTCGGCAGGTTGCTCGGCAACCGCCGCGCGCAGATCGGAGCGATCGCGCTGTCGGTGATCGCTTTTTTTTCCATCTTCGCCGAATGGATCGCGTCCGATGTTCCGATCTACGTCCGCTACCAGGGAAGCTCGTACGTTCTGCCCGCGATCACGCGGCCCGATCGTTTCCGCGACATGAGGGCCGACCAGATAAAAGCGACGCTCGGCCCCGACGACGCCGCGCTCTGGCCGCTGCTACGAGTCGGACCCGAGGCGCCGACCACCGATCCCCCACTGCGCGCAGCATCGCTCTCCCACCTCTTGGGAACCGACGCATTCGGACGCGACGTGTTCGCCCGGCTCTTGCACGGCACCAGAGTTTCGCTCGCCCTCGGGGCCACGGTCGGGGCGCTGTCGCTCCTCATCGGTTTCGCGCTCGGCGGCGTCGCCGGAGCGCTCGGAGGGGTCTGGGACAGTTTGATCGAGCGCCTCGTCGAGATCGTCGGTGTCTTTCCGGCGGTCGTCGCAGTGGCTCTCGTCCGCGCGCTCGAGCGACGTCCGTCGCTGTTGTCGCTGATCGTGGTGATCGCGGCGGTCAATGGGGCGAACATCGCTCGGCTCACGCGCGTTCTCGTCCTGCGCTCGCTCGCCGAAGAATGGGCGGTGGCAGCCCAGGCGACCGGCGCTTCGCCTCTGCGCATCGCGTTCCGCCATCTCGCCCCTCACCTCGCCCCCGCTCTCGCGATCGCCGGCGTGCTCGCCGTGGGATCGGTCATCCTGACCGAAACGTCGCTCTCGTTTTTGGACCTCGGCGTCCCCTCGAAGATCGCTACCTGGGGGGAAATGCTCGGGGAAATCAGATGGGGTGCCGGGGCGCCCATCCTTCTGCCACCCATCATCGCGCTCGCGCTGACGGTGGGCGCCTTGTACCTCATCGCGGATGCCATCCGCAAAACGTTCGAGGTTTGATCCGGTCGACCGGCGAGAGGCTTGCATTGTGCGCCAGGCTCGGTATCAAAACACCATGGCGATACCGGTCATCGAGGAACGTGACTTCGAGCGCGAGGTGCTAAAGAGCGAGCAACCCGTGCTCGTCGACTTTTACGCTGACTGGTGCGGACCATGTAAGACCATGGAGCCCGACGTCGTCGCGCTCGCTCACGAGCTGAACGGCAAGGCCAAGGTGGTGAAGGTCAACATCGACCGATCGAAGATGCTGGCGCAGCGACTGCGCATCCAGTCGATTCCGACCACGATGGTGTTCCACGGCGGTCGCATCGCTGCCGCAGAGGTAGGGCTCTTGCGCAAGGCGCAGCTGCGCGAAATGATCGAGCCATTTTTGCCGCGCGCCGAGGGGGCGCTTCGGGCGCCCGAAGTCGCTCAGCTCCTCGCGCAGAGGCAGATTGCGCTCGTGGATACGCGCGAGCCGGCGGTCTTCGCTCGGATGCACCTGCCCGGTGCCGTGAACATCCCCCTCGCCGAAATTCCCGGAAGGCTGGCCGAGCTTCACATGCTGCCGGCCGAGCCGGTTCTCTATTGCCGCGGCGGCGAGCAGACCAAGGAGCTCGCCGCCAAGCTCGCGTCCGAAGGCACCCCCGTCGCCTTTCTCGAGGGGGGGGTGCTCGCGTGGGAAGCGGAGGGGCTCCCGGTCGATCGGCCCGATTGATCCTTCTCAAGCGAGCGATTTGGCCGCGTCGAGGGCGGCTGCCAAAACCTCTCGCACGGTCACGCCGGCGCCGAGCGCCGCTCGGGCACAGGCGTCGAATTCGGGTTTGACGATGGGCGGCCCGTACGGGCCGCCGCTGATCTTCACAGGGATGGGACCGAAAGGGGTTTTTACCTCGACGATCTGGCGCGGACGCTCGACCCGACCGACCGGCATCGCCCGCACGCCGATCGAAGACGTTTCGCGCAGAAGCACGGCGGCGATCGAATCGGCTTGCGCCGCCGTCGCGAGCGCAGAAAGCATGAGGCCCGGTCTCCCCTTCTTCATCACGATTGGGGCGGCCCAGGCGTCGAGCGCACCCGACTCGAGCAGCGCGGCGAGCGCGTGCCCCGCGAGCTCGCCGTTCATGTCGTCGACGTTCGCTTCGATGACGACGTGGCTCGCGCTCCCGAGGGCCGCCATCGCTTCGCCCGTGCCGAGAACGACGCGCAACAGGTTCGGTCGATCGGGCAGCTCGCTACGGCCGCCCCCCCACCCGATCCGCTCGGGCGAGAAGGAGGGCCAGCGCTCGAACCGGACTGCCATCGTCGCCAGGATGGCGGCACCGGTGGGTGTGACGAGCTCTTGGTCGAGGTCGACGCCGTACGTCGGAACGCCCTGCAGACAATCGACGACCGCAGGGGCGGGCAGCGGGAGGGTACCGTGACGCGCGCCGACCATACCTCGTCCCATCGGCAGCGGCGATCCGACGACCGTCGCACCGAGCCAGTCGAACGCGGCGGCCGCGCCGACGATGTCGACGATGGCGTCGACGCCGCCGACTTCGTGGAAGTGGACGTCGGCCAACGCCGTCTTGTGCACGTTCGCCTCGGCATCGCCGAGCTTTAGAAAAATGCGCCGGGCGATGTTTTTGGTTCCATGTGACAGCTCGCTGTCGAAGAGCATGTCGTCGATCGATCCGTACGTGCGCTCGGGCTGCGATTCCTCGACGTGCACCTCGAACGTCGTCGCGACGATGCCGCTCCGCCGCACGTGCCCCACGTGCAGGTGAAATCCGGACAGCGGAAGTTTCGCGAGCGCATTCTCTATCACCGCGAGCGGCACACCGAGGTCGATCATCGCCGCAACGCTCATGTCCCCCGCGACGCCACTGAAGGCGTCGAAAAAGAGGATCTTCCCCTGCCCTTCCCCTTGCCCAATCAGCCGCCTCTCCTCGCGACGTCCGTGCCCGTCCTCGTGCTCGTGCCCGTCCTCGTGCTCGTGCCCGTCCTCGTGCTCGTGCCCGTCCTCGTGCTCGTGCTCGTGCTCGTGCTCGTCTTCGCCCCCCTTCTCGTCGTGCCCCATGCGCCTACCCCGCCGTCCCGATCATTCGACCCATTGCCATCGCCGCCCCGAACCCGTTGTCGATGTTCACCACGGTCACCCCAGCCGCACAGCTCGCCAGCATCGCGAAGAGCGGCGTGATGCCGCCGAGATGAGCGCCGTAGCCCACCGACGTCGGCACGCCGACCACGGGCTTCGACGTCAGCCCACCGACCACGCTCGGAAGGGCCCCTTCCATCCCCGCCACCACGATCACGCCGCGAGCCCCCTCGATGACCGCTCGCTGCGCGAGCAGACGATGAATCCCGGCGACCCCGACGTCGTAGACCCGCACCGCGTCGATGCCCTGCATGCGGAGCGTCTCGGCCGCCTCCTCGGCGACCGGGACGTCCGCGGTGCCGGCCGTGACGACGGCGACGTGTCCCCCGGGCCTCGGGACGATCGGCGCCACCTCGATCGTGCCCGTGCGGGCGACCGCCGCGTACTTGAGGCCGACGATTTTGCGCTGGATGGCCTGGGCCTTGTTCGAATCGAGCCGCGTGATGAGCACGTTCTGGCCGGCGCGCGAGAGCTCCTCGGCAATGGCCACGATCTGCTCGGAGGTCTTCGGCTCGCCGAGAATGACTTCCGGCATGCCGGTGCGAAGGGCGCGATGGTGATCCACGGTCGCGAAGCCGAGGTCCCGAAAGGGGAGATCGCGTAGCTCGGCAAGCGCCTCGTCGATCGTCGCGCTGCCCGCGTGGACCCGATCGAGCAGGTCCTTGATCCGCCTCGCGTCCATGGTGCGCATCTACCCTAGCGCGGTCCCACTGTCGACCTCCGACTTGATCTCGTGCGCCGCGACTGTACTCTGGTAAGCCGTCGCTCGAATGCCTGCTCCTCTCGCTCCGTTCATCGGTTTCGCCCTCGGAGTCGCGTTCGCCTGGTGGGCCCGCGAAGAGCTGGCTCGATCGCAATCCGTGGCCGGTATCGGGTCGCGATCGTTGGTCATCGTTGCTCTCTTCGCAACCGTCGTCTTCGCGCCGATCGGCGCGTACTTCCTGGCGTTCGAGGCGGACTGGTCCTACGCCTATTTCATCGACACCAGAAGGATCCCGTCGGCCCTGCAGCTCGCGCTCGTGCTGGTCGATGCGGCATCGGTGCCGATCGGCTTCGTCGTGGCGGCGTCGTACGCGAGGGCGCGCAAGTTGATGCCGGTGCTGACGCTCGGCGCGTCGCCGTCGATCTTCGTGCTCGCCTGCATCGCTGTCACCGCTGGACGTCTCGGCATCCAGGCTTCTTACGCTCAGTTTCACGGCGACTTCGGAACGCGCCCCATTGCGGGTAGCTCGCTCGGCTACGCGCTGCTCTGGATGGACGCGCTGCTCGTCATGGGAGTCGTCTGGACCACACGCCAGGTTCACAAGCTCGCGCGGACCATTCGAATGAGCTAGAGCTGCTTTCATGACCGACCGCTCGATGGAATCTCTGCTCGCGCTCGCCTCCGAGGTCGTCGAGCGGGCCCGGGCCGGAGGAGCCGACGTGGCCGAAGCCATCGCTCGCTCGGGCTCCGAGCTTTCGGTGCGTGTCCGGATGGGCGACGTCGAGCTCGTCGAGGAAGCCGGGCACCGCTCGGTCGGAATGCGCGTGATGAAGGGAAAGCGCGTGGCGCTGACCTCCACGTCCGACCTCACTCCGCGAGGTCTCGATCGGTTCGTCGCCGACGCGCTCGAGCTCGCCGATCTGTCGCAGGAAGATCCATTCGCGGGGCCGGCCGATCCCGGCGAGATCGCCAAGGGGCCCTTTCCCGACCTCGAGCTGTTCGATCCGGCGATGGGCGATCTGGACGCCGCGACGGCCATCGCAATGGCCCGCACGGCCGAGGACGCGGCCCGCGGCTCCGATGCGCGGATCACGAACAGCGAGGGGGCTACCGTCTCGCGAACGGCGGGATCGGTCGGGCTCGTCCTTTCGGGCGGCTTTCGGGGCGGATATCGGGGCACGTACGCGGCGGTCCACGTCGTACCGCTTGCCGACGACGAGGGGGGCAAGAAAAGGCGGGGCTCCCACTACTCCGCGAAGCGATTTCTGAAGGAGCTCGAAGACCCGGCCGCGGTTGGAGCCGAGGCTGCGCGCCGCACGCTTCGCAAGCTGGGGGCGCGCAAGGTTCCGACGTGCGAGGCGCCGGTCGTCTTCGATCCGGAGGCCGCGCGCTCGATCGTCGGTACGTTCGCAGGTTGCGCGATGGGGGGAGCGATCTGGCGAAAGTCGAGCTACCTGGTCGGTCGCGAGGGCACCGAGGTCGCGAGCCCGCTCATCACGCTGGTGGACGATCCGCACTTGCCCCGTGCTCCCGGCTCGCGCTCGTTCGACGGCGAGGGGCTGCTCGGGCGAAAAAACTGCGTCGTCGATCGCGGAGTTCTCAAGACCTATCTCTGCGATACGTACAGCGCCAGGAAGCTCGGGCGGCCGTCGACCGCGAGCGCGTCGCGCGGCGCCGGCGGAGGCGTGGGGGCGTCGACTTCGAACTTCATTTGCCAGGCGGGAAATCTCAGCAACGAGCAGATCGTGAAGAAGACGGTCCGCGGTCTCTACGTCACCGAGATGATGGGGTTCGGTTTCAATCCGGTCACCGGCGACTTCTCGCGCGGCGCCTCCGGCTTCTGGATTGAAAACGGCGAGCTCGCCTACCCGGTCAGCGAGGTCACCATCTCGCTCAACCTCGATCTACTTCTCAAGCGGATTGATCTGGTCGGCAACGACCTCGACTGGCGAAGCTCCACCGTCACCCCGACGCTCCGCGTTTCGTCGATGACGATCGCGGGAACCTAGCACCCCTCATCCACCGATCATCCATCGCAACCGGCCGCGATGGCCAATGCCCGGCATACGCCGCGCATCTTGGCGGGCGGCAGATGACCGACGTAACGCACCAGCCTGTCGCGGAGAACGGTCTGAACGTGATCGAGATTGACCGCCGACGGCAGAGCAAGCCCCTCGGCGACTCCCACAAGGACCTCGCTTGGAAGACCACGGATCGTAGACGTGATCGGCGCTACCATGACCGTGCGCATCACACCAATCGCATCGTTGCGACTCAGCACGACGACGGGGCGACGCTTGTCCGGCGGTGCAAACCTGTACGTCCAGATCTGCCCTCGGGCTACGTTTTGGGCCATACCCCCTCGTCCTCCCAGCCCTCGAACTCGCTGCCGGGATCGCCAGGCTCCCCATAACCTCGCCGGTAGGCATGGGCTATCTGAGAGCGGCGCTTTCGGCGCAGATAGTCAGCAGCGGCTCGGCGGAGCACCGCGGACCGCCCGTCACGACGAACCTCTTGGTCGGCATCGAGTCGGCGCAGCAACTCCTCGTCGAAACTTACCTGTATAGCTTTCATATACATAGATTATGGTGGCTCCTTCGAAAGCGGTCAATTGACGCTACGGGACGTTGGCCGACCCAGGGGTGGCGCTGCCGTTGGGGCTGGGGACGAACGATGTGGGGTCCGTGTCGGGGGCATCGGGGGCGATGCGGACGACGGAAACACCGTTCTTCGTCTTGATCGCGGGGAACGTGGAGACGGAGGTGCCCGACGGATCTCGCAACGTGAGCATCTCCCCTTCGTTCGACAGGCCTGCACGGCCGAGCGCCGGCACGCGAACGAGGAGTGTCGCGGCGGCCGGCGGCGGATCGACGCCATCGTCGACGACGAACGCATTGGAAACGACGAGGGCGAACGACGCGGGCGCGAGCTCGACGTCGGGAAGAACGCTTCTCCCGCCCGCGTCTTCGAGCGCGAAGCCCGCGAGCGGAACGGCGTCGGAACCATCGTTGTAAAGCTCGACCCATTCCTGCGCGGGCTCGGCGCCGGCGGGGTTCGCCATGACCTCGTTCAAGACGACGTGAGCCCGCGGTGGACCCGGGAGAACCCTCACGTTCGCTTCGACGATGCGGCCGCTCGAATCGAGCGCGGCCACACGGCAAAGGCCCTCGGGCGGCAGCGGGCGGAGCGTGAAAGGTTTCGCGCCGCGGCTCGAGCGAACGAGGACGCCGCCACCTGCGTCGATCGTCCAGAGGATGGGATCGTCCCCTGGTCGGACGACGATCCGGTCGTCCTCGACGTCGGCGCAACCCGGCCCGAACGAAATGTCCGGGGGCACACAGGGGACGGCGCTGACCGGCGACGCATCGCTCGCGAAGAGAAGGATGGGTTCGAGGGGTGCGGTCGAACCGTCGTCGAACGTCACCGACGGCGGCGTCACGGCCGGCAGCGCCTGCGGGTCGAGCGCGGCCGGCCATGGCGGACTGGCCGCGAACCAACTCACGCAGAACGGGGCGAGGATCGATGCCCCGGTGCCCAGCATGAGCCGGCCGGCGAAGAGAGCCGGCTCGAGCGTGACCGGTGCGTCGACGAAACCGAGCTCGTCCGGACCGCACCAGATCGCGGCCCGGGCGCTCGGCGCGAGATCGTCGCGGTCCGGCCACACACGGCCGAGTACCGGGCGAACGTCTGCCGTCGTGACCATGAAAGGGAGCGACACGAGCGGCGCGCTCAGCCCGATCGTGTAGAGCCCCCCGGCCTCGAGCCGAGCGAGCGGCGCCACCACGACGAGCGTCGGGTCCGCCTCGATCCACGCGAGCGCGCTCACGGCCCGCGACGAGAGCGTCTGAGGAACGGCCGGCCGGGCCAAATCGCGCAACTGCGCCGCGCTGAGCGCCCCCGATACGAGCATGACCCGCGCGTCCGTCAGCGCTTCCGTCGCCTCGACCGTAATGTGGGTCACCGGCGTCACGGCGTCGGCCGACGCCGGCGGATCGAAGCGGAGCCTAAGTGGGCCCGGAGCGTCGGGTACCGGGCCACCGCGATCGCCGCCGATACCCCTGTCGGGCAGCGGACTTTCGCACGCGAAAGAGAAGAGCGCGCCCCAACCAACGAGCGGCCAAGCCTTCGCCCAAGAGCTCACCCTGGTTCATCGGGCGACGGCCCCGAGAGTTGCGTCGAGCCGGAGGTTTTTTTTGCTGTATGCTGGGCGCGCTTTGAGCCCCGACGAAATCAAAGCCTTGAGAACGGTTCTGGGGTGTTCGACTCGCGAGCTCGGCGACGCCGTGGGGGTCGAGCAGAAGACCATCATCGCGTGGGAAGCGGGTCACGAATTTCCAACCAAGAAATACGTCGATCGCATGGTCGCCCTGCGGGAGAAAGGGCCTGGCGCCGTCCCGAAGAAAGCGCGCGGCGCGGCGCCCCCGCCGATGAGGGTGCTCGCCGATCCGGGACTCTGGGAAATCGTCCGCAAGCTCGTCATCCACAAGAAACTGCGCGACGAGGTCGCGAAGCTCGCCTCCTCGTACGCCGATCCGGCCGAGGAGTGAGCCAAGCGCTACTGGTTCAGATCCTCACTAACAGATCGTTGCATCGGAGTAGCCATAGACCCACAAAAGTACCTGACCGAACAGGCTGAATGGGTCCTCGGCGAAGCCGCAGAGGCGAGGCGTGGCGGCTCTTCCGCTCCGAAGCACAACTCCGACGGCCTCGCCGTAACTTGAGTGGCCACCACCACGCGTTTGCTGATCGCGATCTGCCATAACTAAAGAACTGACCCAGTAATGCTAGTCAGCGCTGAACGTCCGGATCGCTCGCCCCGTCGGAAACCGGATCGGGATCGGTTCGCTCGTCCCCCGCCGGAGCCGCTTCGGAATACCCGGAGGGGTGGGACTTCGCAGCGTCGTCATAAGCCGGATCCGAATCGCGCGGGGCAATCGTGGAAAGCGATGGATCAGTGGCCTCGGTTTCGCGCGCCGATGCGACGGCCGACGCTGCCGCGGCCAGCGTATCGACGTCGGCGGTCGTCGTCTCGTCGGACTCGCCGCCCATCTCGCGGTCGTAGACGCGCCGCGAGTCGTCCGACAGCTCGGTGAACTCGCGCAAGTTGGGCAAGTCCTTCAGCGCTTTCAAACCGAAGAACTCGAGAAAGGACCGCGTCGTTCCGTAGAGGAGCGGGCGCCCAGGCTCCTCCTTCTTGCCGAGAATCTTGACCAGATCCCGATCGAGCAGCGTCTTGAGAACCGGTCCCGAATCGACGCCGCGGACGTCGTCGACCTCCGGCCGCGTGATCGGCTGGCGGTACGCCACGATGGCCAGTGTCTCGAGCTGCGCGCGCGTCATGCGGACGGGCCTTTTTGCGGTCGCATCACGAATGAAGGGCGCGTACGTGGGGTTGGTCCTGAAAAGGAGCCCGCCGGCTACCTCCTCGAGATGGATGCCGCGCCGCGTGTATTCCTGCCGCAGCTCGTCGGCCAACATGCGAACGAGCTTCTTGTCGGCCCCACCCGCCTCTTTGGCCAGATCGCTCACCGAGAGAGGGTGCTCGGAGACGAATACGAGCGCTTCGATGAGCCCCTTCAAATGAGCGCGCGCGACGTCAGCCGCCGGGATGGTCGCCACCGGCGGTTCGCTCGGCGGCGCTTCTTCGTCGGTGTCCGGACTCGTATCTTGCGGTTCGACTTCCATGCTCATCGGCTCGACTCTTACCACTACTCGGCCGTTTCCTCACTCGCCGAAGTGAGATCGACGAAAATGTCCGCCAAAGGATCGGCCTGGTAAAGGCGCGTCATCTTGAGGCGCGTCATCTCGAGAAGCGCCAGGAAGGTGATGATGAGATCGAACTTGGTTCGCTCGCCGTCGAAGAGCTCGTCGAAGCGGCACGAGCGCCTGACGGCGAGCTGGTCGCAGAGCTGGGTGATGCGTTCGGTGATCGTCATGCGATCGAACGACACCTCGTGGTCGAGATCCACTTTCGCGCGCGAGAGGACCCTCGCGAACGCGTCGAGAAGTTGCCAAATCTCGACGGGGGCGAGGGGCGCTGGCCCTTGTGCCTCGGGCTCCCTGGCGCCGCGTGCGAACACGTCGCGCCCGAGCGCCGCGCGTTCGTTCAGTTCCGCCGCCGCCTGCTTGTATTTCTGGTACTCGAGCAAGCGTCGTACGAGCTCGCCGCGCGGGTCGGCGCCTTCCTCGTCGGGCTCGTCTTGCTGACCGGGCGGTTCCGCCGGCAAGAGGCTCTTGCTCTTGATGTGAGCGAGCGTGGCGGCCATCACCAAATACTCGCTGGCGACGTCGATCGACAGCTCTTGCATGAGCGTGATGTACTCGAGGTACTTTTCGGTGATGAAGCTGACCGGAATGTCGAGGATGTCGAGCTCGTGCTTCTGGATGAGGTGAATCAAGAGATCGAGCGGACCCTCGAACGCCGGCAGGGCGACGACGTACGAATGTTCTCTCGGTTTCTCGACCTCGGCCTCGGTGCTCATGAGGCGAGCCCGTGCACGATTTGGGTCTGGAAAAGCGACTGCAGCGCGTTCATCACGATCTCGATGGGCCGAGATACCATGTACTCGCTCAGGATGGGGATGTTGATGATGAGCAGGAGCACGACGAAGGAGTAGGGGGCGAAGGCGTCCTTCAGCTGGTCCATCGACCTCGGCAAGAGGCGGCTGCCGTCGAGCGGCGGGATGGGCAAGAAATTGAAGACCATGAGACCGACGTTGATTTGAAACATCGCGGCAAGAAGCGCCGCCACGCCGGTGGCGCGACCCGCCGCGTCCCAGAGCCCGATGTCGGCTCGCTTGAAGACCGCGAAAAGACCGAGCGCAACGAGCGCGAGCAAGAGGTTCGAGAAGGGCCCGGCCGCCGCAACGAGCGCCATCCCCGTCCTCATGTGCACCGTGGGCCGAAAACGTGTGGGCGTCACCGGCGTCGGCCGCGCCCACCCGATAAAACCGAAACCGCCCGCCAGAATGATGTTGAGCGCCGGAATGAGCAGGCTGCCGATGGGATCGACGTGCGTGACGGGAGAAAGGGAGAGCCGCCCCTGGCGCTCAGCCGTGTCGTCGCCGAGCCGGAAGGCGACCCACGCGTGGGCGCACTCGTGAACCGACAGCGAAAGCACCATCACCAGCAGATCCAGCGCGAGGACGCGGACGAGCCCAGGGAGAGACTGACCACCCAGCACGGCCGGCAGCCTAGCACCACTGACCCTCGCGGGCGGTCTGCTACGCTCTTTCGCAGGGATGGGCTCGCCGGGCAACGTCTGCGCGATTTGCGGGGCCAATTACGAGCCCTTGGCGCTTTTCTGTCCGCGAGACGGCGCTCCCCTCGGCGCTCGAGCGCCGAGGGGGCCCGACGAATTCATCGGGGTCGAGCTGCCCGGGCAAATCCGCATCGAGCGTCTGATCGGGATGGGCTCGATGGGGCGCGTCTACCGCGGGTTTCAAGGTGGCATGGCGCGCGCGGTCGCCGTGAAGATCCTCCACCAGGAACTGTCGGCGAACGCAACGCTCGTCGCTCGCTTCCATCGCGAAGCGCAGATCGCGAGCCGTCTGTCGCATCCGAACGTCGTCCAGGCGCTCTTGTCCGGGCAACTACCGGAGGCCGGGGGCGCGATGTACATCGTCATGGAGTACTTGGACGGCATCTCGCTGCGCTCGGCTCTGGCCGCAGCGGGGGGCGCGCTGCCGTTGCCGCGCGCGCTTCACATCGTTCTGCAGCTTTGCGAGGCGGTGGGTGAGGCGCACGCCGCCGGGATCGTGCACCGCGACCTCAAGCCCGAAAACGTCATGCTGCTCAAGCGCGGCTCGGATGCCGACTTCGTCAAGGTCCTCGATTTCGGCATTGCGCGCCTACCCGGCGGCAACACGCCCGCCGTCACCCAGGCGGGCGCCGTCTTCGGAACCGCTCGTTACGTCTCGCCGGAGGGGGCGATCGGAAGCCCGGTGGGACCGGCGGCTGACGTCTACGCGATCGCGACCATTCTCTACCAGACGCTCGCCGGTCGAACCCCCTTCGACGGAGACACCACCATCGATGTCCTTGGCCGTCAGATCAACGACGCCCCGCCGCCCATTCGATCGATCGAGCGTGCTGCTTATCTGCCTGATCCACTCGCCTCCGCGATCATGCGAAACCTGGCCAAGCGGGCCGACGATCGATGCTCGGACGCGCGGGCGTTCGGCTATTCGCTCGTCGACGCCGCGCGCGCGAGTGGGCTCGCTCCGGAGAAGCTCGTTGCCCGGTCGTCTCTCCTCGAGAAGTCGCCCCAGAACGCGTCCTTCGTTTCGAACGAGCGCACGAGACGGCAATCCTTCGGATCCTCGCTTTCCGACAAGATCGTCGCGACGGCCGATGTGGGTGCACCGACGGGCGAGGAGGACGATCGTGCCCCCGCACCCGGTTTTTTTCGGGCCGGCCGGGGACCGCTTGCCTTCGTGATCGGTTGCTTCGCAGGCGGCGCGGCCCTGGCGGCGCTCGGCTCGTACCGCTCTCAGGATCCGGCTCCTTCCGGCGCGACGGCGGGACCGGAGGTACCGGCACCCGCAAACATGAGAATCGACGGTGGACTTCGCGCCGACAATCTGGTGAGCGGCCGATCGGGTTCCCCGTCGGCCGACAATCTGGTGGGCGGCCGGTCGGGTCCCCCGCCGGCCGACGGCGAAGCTCCGTAAAAGGTGTAGTCTTTGATCGTGCGTAAGCTTGCCCTCTGTCTCTTCGTGGCGCTCGGCGCATCGACCGTCGTCGCGCCTCTTTGGGCAGACGAAATACCGACGCACACCAGCGACGCGCCCGATCGCCCGTACACGGTCGCTCAGCTCGGCGTCGGTCTGCTGACACTGCCGGCCGCCGACGTCTGCTTGCGGGGCGGCCCGTGCACGAAAGGGGACAACAGCATCGAGGCCGACTTTTGGCAGCTCTACCGCGCCAACCGCTACTTCGCGATAGGCGCAGGGGCGTCGGTCGCGCTCAAGCCGGTCACCGACAACCCGCCGTCCCCCGATCCCGATCTTCTACGGACGCACACCCGAAGCTACTTCTTGGTCGAAGCGCAAGCGCGTTACTACTGGATTCGCGCCGACACGTTCGAAGCCTGGCTCGGCCTCACGGCCGGAGGGGTGATCGTGAGCGACCGGTATTCGCTCGATGGGGGCCAGTCGTCGAGCGACGCCGCCATCATCGGACCTCGCGCGTCGACGGTGCGGACCGAAGGGGGCGTTTTCGGAGCGCTCCTCGGCGCAAACTGGTCCTTCGCCCCCAACTGGGCCGTCGGCTTCAATGCTCGCTACATGCGATGGTTTCTGCCTCACACCCCCGCGACGACGGTCTTTCTCGACCGCGCTTCGCTCACCGACCAACAGGACGCGCTCGATTTCGGAATCTCTTGCAGCTACCGCATCGCGCTCTGACGCGATCGAGTCCGGGTCACGCCATCACTGCGTTGACGCCTGATTCGACGGCGTCGACTTCGTCGGTCTTGAGGGGGCCGGCCTCGCCGGTGGGACAATCGAAAGGGGCTCGGCCGATTTGCTTGGTGCCGAAACGGGGCATCACCAGCGCGAGCACGTACGACTTGAAGCAAAACCACCAGAAGCTGCGAGGCCTCAAGTCCGGATGGATCTCGCTCTCGATCTTCGCATGAAGCCCGTAAAGCGTGCTCCAGTGAGCGCCGGCCTGCTCGTGATGCGCGGCGTGGAGGCCGTTGTTGAAGAGCAGAAAATTGAGGAGCTTGCTGGTGAAACTTCGCGAATGATTGTGCGCCGACCAGGGATCGGTGTGCACGTGCTGGATGTAGTTGAAGAGCATCATCGTCCAGAGCGCGAAGAACGCCGGTAATCCGAACGCGAAGATCCACGCCTTGAGACCGCCGAAGAAACCAAGCAGAAGGGCGGCTAGGGCGATGAGCGCGACATGGGCGCCCGCCCACACGACGTATTGCCAGAGGATCTGCCGGAAGAGCGCGCGGTTGTTGCTTCGCGCCTTGCG
>Ga0075425_100004212_pt1 | contig 14792 bp, 13 predicted proteins | sample SoiMethybrSBSTD4_FD_75300 | JGI IMG/M metagenome (GOLD analysis project Ga0075425, IMG submission 75300) | Bulk soil microbial communities from a Populus tree surrounding site in Tennessee, USA - Soil MetaG P. TD hybrid SBSTD4 | ecosystem: Environmental > Terrestrial > Soil > Tree plantation...
GCGTCGACATTCCAGACCGGGTCCAACTCGTGGCGCACCTACACGGCGTGGCCGCCGCCGTCGACGCCGACGAAGGTGTATCTCCACCCGCACGGCGTCCTGTCGTTCGATGCGCCACGGGCGGCCGACGGTTATACGCAGTACGTGTCGGATCCCGCGTCGCCGGTGCCGTACCGCACGCGTCCGATTTCTCCGACCTATCCAAACGGCGACTGGCGGCGGTGGGAAGTGGCCGATCAGCGTTTCGTCGATGGGCGGCCGGATGTCGTCACGTGGACGAGCGCGCCGCTCGAGAACGATCTCACGGTCACCGGTGAGCTGGCGGCGCAGCTGGTCGCGTCAACCTCGGGCAGCGACAGCGATTTCGTCGTCAAGCTGATCGACGTCTATCCCGAAGACGCGCAGAAGAACGCGTGGTCGGCGGAGGCCGGCCCGGCGCCGGGCGACTACGCGAAGTCGCTGAACGGGTACCAACTGCCCATCGCGATGGAAGTCCGGCGCGGACGCTACAACAAGAACTACGAGCATCCGCAGGCGCTCGTGCCCGACGAGCCGACGCTGTTCGCGATCCCGCTGCGCAGCCACGACCACGTGTTCCTGAAGGGACACCGGCTGATGGTACAGGTGCAGTCGACCTGGTTCCCGCTGATCGATCGCAACCCGCAGAAGTTCGTGCCGAGCATCTACGAGGCGAAGGCGGAGGATTTCGTCAGCGCCACGCAGCGCATCTACACGTCGGCCGAGCACCCCTCGTACATCACGCTGCCGGTGGTGCGCTGACGACTGAACACTGAAAAGTTAGAAGTTAGAAGTTAGAAGTGAGAAGTATTGCCGATTGTAGAAGGGTGGACTGTCCATCCCTCTAAGCTTCCACATTCCAGCCTTACTTCTAACTTCTGACTTCTCACTTCGAACTTGACGTCGACAGGTGCCCCGTCGCCCAGTCGTAGTGCTCGACGGCGTGCTTGAGTAGATCGGCGACGTCTTCCTGCAGCAGATACCGGCGCTCGACGAGATCGAGCGTTGCGGCGGCGAACCTGCCGACGTATTCGTCGCGATTGCGATAGCGCTCCTCGATCGATGGCCGCGGGTCGTTGGCGCGGGCACGGTCGGCGCGTGTCCGCGCGAACGGGATGTACGAGCCGATCTCGCCGGCCAGACGCTCGGGCGCGCCGATCGACGCGTCGCGATAATTCCATCCGGCCTGCGTCGCGAGCGGCACGGCGATGTCGGGCAGCCTGATCCCGGCGCGGACGTTGCCGTCTGCGTCCACGGCTGGTACACGCACGACGAACGCTGTCCCGACTTCCGGCGGCTCGACGCTCACGATCCCCTTCGACCAGTCGGGACCGAAGTTCAGGTGGAACGCGCGCAACGGCTGCTGCGGCAGCTGAAACCCCGGAATCGCCGGCCACCCGGCGCGTTCCGGCGGCGTGAGCGTCCCGTCGGCGACGCGTGGATACGCGCTCGGCGGCGGCTCGGTCCCGTCGGTCACCCATCGATCGAGCGCGCGAAACAGCGCGCGCACCGCCGGCGAGTAGTTGAGCGGGTTGAGCGCCGCGCGGCCGACCATCCCGCCGCCCACGTTCGACTTTGGCGGAAACGGACCCGGCCCGTGCGGCGCCGACGCGATCATGTAGACGCGCGTGTTTGCCGGCAGCTCCGCGTCGTTCGTTCCGGTGGCGTCGGTGTGAACGAGCGAGCCGGCGCGATTGAAGTACTCGGAGTTGGTCAGCAGGTGAAACAGCTTCGGCGCCGTGCCGGTCCGCTCGGCACGGGCGAGCAGGCTGTCGACCGCGCCAGTCTCCGGGTCGGTTTCCGGTCCGTCGGTAAACGGGAACAGATCGACCGGGAAGAGAATGTTGAAGAACTGCAGCGCGTCGCGCGACGCCTGGCCGAAACGATGATTGAACGATCCACGCCCGGCGCCGCCGACCTGGTCGAAGACACCGTCGAACACCCTGCGGCCCTGCTCGTCCTCGTTGAAGCCTTGGTACAGAAAATGTCGGAGAAAGCGGCCGCTCTGCGACACGCCCCAGCCGAGCGCGAGCGTCACGCCGCGGGCGGGGTTCGCGTCGGTCTTGTCGTACTTGATGAAGCTCAGAAGATCGCGCGTCCCCGACAGGCTGAAGCCGAGGACGCGCGGGTCCGCGGTCCTGTAGACGACGTCGTAGATGCGGCCGGGTTCGAAGCCGCCGTCGAGCGCCACCGTGCCGGCGTCGACGAAGCGCCATTTCGCGCGCGGGATCAGCGTGCCCTTCGCCGTCGTGTCGTCGCGGACCGTCATCGTGTTCTCGGCGCTCGCCGGATCGAGCACCGGATACGCCTGGTGATTGCGGTCGGCGAGCGGCGCGGTGCCGGCGCGCTCGTTGAGGATGAAGTTGCCGCGCACCAGGCCAGTGATCCGGCGGCCATTGTCGGTGGCGATCGGCATTGCCATCCGCATCACACCGGGTCGCTCCGGCACGTCCCACTGCCATCCCATCCAGAGCAGCGTGAATCCCTGCCGCATCAAGGCGCCGTCGCCGAACTCGGCCTCGGTCGTCGGATCCGGTGACGGCGCGGCTTTCTGAAACGTCGCGAGAATCGACTTGCCGCCGCGGTTGCCGACTTCGTAGAACACGCGGCCGTTGCCCCGAGCCGGGTCGACAGGCTTCAGCATGTAGAAGTCGGCGCTCGCTTCAACCTCGCCGTTCGCATTCCGCGGCGCCAGCTTCAGGTCGACAATGATGTCGTTGCGCGGGTTGCCGGGATCGACGCCGAACTCCACCTTGCCGACCAGCTTCTCGTACGCGCCAGCGGCGCCGAACGTCTGTCCGTTGAGCACCGGTTCACGCCGCTCGATCCGCAAGCGAACGACGCGGGCGTCGGCCCCTGACGCGACGAGGATGAACAGTGCACACGCGAGAACACTTCTCATAGCAGGGTCTCGCAAGCTGGCGACATTCGAGCGTCAACGCGGAGATCGCAGAATACGCCGGGATCGCCGAGTTTCATTTTGTACAAGAAAAACTGTGCGGTCTCTGCGGTCTCCGCGGTTCTTACGTTGAGCGCGGTCATCGGGTGCTCATTCGCGAGGTTAGAGGCTTCGGTCTCGTTTCGGCGTTCGCAATGTCCCAGCTCACCTGGTGCACGAGCCTGGCGATCTTTTCCATCTTCACGTAGTTGATCTTCTCCGGGCGATCGTACTGCGTGTGGTAGTCGGGATGGAGGCCGGTGATGAAGCCCATGGCCGGCACGCCGCGCTGCAGGAACGGCCACTGGTCGCTGCGGCGAAGGAGATTCGAGCTGTTGTTGTCGTAGCGCTTCTTCAACTCGAGGCCGATGCCGCTGTTGGCTTTCTCGACGAGCGCGGTGATGTCCGGCACCTTCGAGAACGCCATCAGGTTCAGCGCGTTGCTGTTCGATTCGGCCGTCTGCACCTCGAGCCCGGCGAAGCGCGCGCCGCCACCGATCGGAATCTCCTCGTTGCGGCCGATCATGTCCATGTTGAGGACCGCGGCGATCGAGGAGAGCGGCGCCAGCGGCTGCTCGGTATACGCCCACGCGCCGAGCAGGCCGCGCTCCTCGGAGTTCCAGGCCGCGAACAACACGGAGCGTTTCGGCCGCTGGCCATCCTTCGCCGCCAGCGCGTAGGCCTCGGCAATCTCCAGCAGCGCCACCGTGCCGGAGCCGTTGTCGTCCGCGCCGTTGAAGATCTGCGTCGCGTCGGCGCCGTTGTGATCGAAGTGCGCCGACACGATCACCCACTCGTTCTTCAGCCGCGCATCGCTGCCTTCGACGAGCGCCACGACGTTGCGATCGGGCACGATGTGCCGATCGACGGCTGCATGGATCGTCACCCTGGTCGGGCCGAGCAGCGTCGGCTGCGAGCCGCGCGCCGACTCCGCGGCCTTGGCCATGTCGTCGAGCGTCTTGCCGGTTGCGGCAATGAGCGACGCGGCGAGCGCCGGCGAGATCTGGGCGACCGGAATGCGGATGCGATCGGCCCACGACGCGAGCGTGTAGTTCAGAATGCGCGGCGGCTTCTCCGGCCAGTAGGCGCGCGCCGTCGTCTCGAAGTTGGCGGCGGCGGGATGATTGTGGACGTCGGCGACGAACAGAACGGCGGCGGCGCCCGCTTCCTGTGCAGCCAGGGCCTTGCGCCAGGTCGTCGACGGCTCGGAGGTGACAACGCCGTCGAAGGGGCTGTTCGGATCGCGCTCGCCGGGCTCGTGATCGAGCGCCAGGACGATTTTGCCCTTCACGTCGCCGCGGTAATCGTCGTAGCCGAGTTGCGGCGCGCTGATGCCGAACCCGGCGAACACCACTGGCGCCGCCGCGACGCCGCTGGCGCTGAAGCGATGCGGATAGAACTCCTGGCCCGCGCGCAGACGGCGCGACCCGGCATCGTCTCCGCCGATTTCGAGGACGTTGGCGTCGGCGTCCGGTGGCAGCGCCGCGGTCATCAGGTTGTAGTTCTGGAAATACGATCCGTTCGGCGCCGCCGGCTTCAGCCCCATGCGTTCGAACCGCGAGCGGATGTAGTCCGCCGTCGCGCGGTTCTCCTCGGTGTCGGTGAGCCGCCCGCGCAGCGAATCGCCGGCGACGAAGAACAGATCGGCGCGGAGATCCTCCTGGCGGATCGAGTCGTTGTGCGGCGCCCGCTGCTGCGCGGCCAGCGGAACACAGATGATCGCAATGGCCAGGCTGCCGAGGACAGGTCTGCGCATCGGGGCTCCTACGGTAGCGCAGGCCTTCAGGCCTGCCCGCAGCGCGCGGGCAGCCCTAAAGGGCTGCGCTACGGTACTCTTGAAAGGCGCTCTCAATAGGTGTTGCGGACGCGCGTCGAACGCACAAGATACAACAGCCATGCCCCGTGATACAGCAGCGACAGGGCGATATACCAGATGGCGTCGCCGGGCAGGCGATTGCTCGGCATGTACGAGGTCGTGTAGAGGAAGAGATCAATGGCGGCCGACAGTGCGAGCGCGGCGATCGCCAGCGTCACGGCGGCGGGACGGAGTGCGAGCAGCGCGATGCCGGCGGCGATGCCGGTGGCGGTGACCAGCAGGCGCGCGGCGAGCACCAGCGCCAGCGGCGTGCCGCGCAACGGCAACGCCTCGAGCGCGCCGGCCGCGGCAATTGCAAAATTGACTGGATGCCAGACCAGCAGCAGCAGGCAGAGGACGAGAAGCCAGCCCCCAACGCCCCGTGAATCACGCCTGAGCCTCACGCCTCGAGCCTCAAAGAAAGCCTCAAGCCGTACGAATGCCACAAGCTATCGTATGTGGCCTGTGGCTTGTGCTTGTGGCGGCTCGAGGCTTGAGGCTTGAGGCTGACGTGCTGTTGCTTCTCGTTCACCACGGCGCCGCGGTAGGGCCGGAGATTGACCCGCGACGGCCGCTGTCAGCGACGGGACTGGCCGGCGTGGATCGGATTGCCGCGCAGGCGGCGGCGCGAGGCGTCAAGCCGCAGGTCGTGTGGCACAGCGGCAAGTTGCGCGCGAAGCAGACGGCCGAGGCGATGTGGCGCGCGTGCAACGCGCTCGCGGAGTTTTCAGCGTCGCGCGATCTGCAGCCCGACGACCCGCCGCAGTGGTTCCGCGATCGCCTTCACGCGGAAACCCGCGACATCATTGTCGCCGGCCACTTTCCACATCTGCCACGGCTGCTCGCGCTGCTCGTGACCGGCGGCGAAGCGGGCGTCGACTTTCCGGTACATGGGTGTGTCGCCCTCGTCAGCAACGACGAAGGCGACACGTGGAGCGAAGTCTGGCGCGTCGTTTAACGGAACACGACGCCGATCGTCAGCCGCGAGAAATGCAACCGGTCCCCGTGGAACGCGTTGGTCGGATCGGTGGCCGCGCCGTTGATGTCCTGCGTCGCGCGCATATATCTGTAGTCGCCCCGTAGGCCGATGTGATCGTTGAAATACCCCATCACGCCGCCGCCAAGATCCCAGCCGAACATGTTCGTCGACTGGAGCGGTGTGAACACGGTGCCGTTTCCCTCGATTTGATTACGGATGAGGCCAACGCCGCCGACCAGATACGGACGGACGCCGACGCCGTGAGTGCCCCCAATTGGGACGCCCACGATCACGTTGCCCATCAGGTTGAGGACGCTGTTATTGCCGAACTCGTTCTGAGTGCCGAAAAAACTTGGATTCCACCCGAAGTCCACTTCGCCACCGATGATGCCCGCGCCCATGCCGCCGGCGCTCACGCCGAACGTGCCGCGGCCATTGTCGATGTTGCTGCCGAAGGCGGTGCCAATCCAGGGTGCGACGAAGCCGTCGGCGCGAGCCTGCATCGGCGCGAGAACCACTGCCACCGCTGCGCTGAGCACGAGCGACTTGATGACCTGCTTCATGACCTGATACTCCTCCTGTCGCGGGGAGGTGCAAGCGACGTGCCCTAACTGTTGATACTGCTGGGGATGGGAGCGGGAAATCGGGGATTGGGGATTGGGGATTGGGGATTGGGCGAGTGGCGGATGGGGATTGGTGCGGTCGTGGGATTGGCGGCGACCAACCCCCAATCCCAACCCCCAACCCCCTACTGTTTGTGCGCCTGCGCGTAGTCGATCGCGAACTGCTTCAGCGCCTGGTTGGTAAGACCGAGCGACGCCGCTTCCGCCGCCGCGCGATCGGTTTCCCAGTGGTCGAGCGAAATCCGTTTGATCATCCACATCGCTGCAGCGCGGTTGCCCGACGCGCAATGAATGTAGGCCGGCTCGTTGCCCGGCGTCTTCAGCGTTTTCAGAAACGTCTCCGGCACCGCGGGGTCGGGCGACGCGGTGTTGAACGGAATGTTATAGAACTTGATGCCGGCCTCTTTCGCCGCCGCCGCTTCCTGCTCGATATTGGCGCCCTGCTCGGTGGGCACGCGCAGGTTGATGATCGACGCGAACCCCATCTTCTTCAACTCAGGAACCGCCTCCGCGGTGGTCGCGCCGCCGCACGCGACGGTGGTTTCAAGGCGCGCAAAGTTGGTGACGCCCGGCACCGATTCCTTGGTCACCTGCTGCGCGCCGGCAGGCGTCGATCCGAGCAACGCAACGACGGCAACCAGCAACAGTCGTCCACACATGGCCATCCTCCAGCGCGCACATCATGCTACGAACCCGCCCATCCGTGCCAGCGCACGGCGTTCGCGCCAGCGCGACAGGAATCGGCGGGCCCAGAGATGCGTGGCTCGCACGATCAGGATGCCAAGCACCACACAGACTGGAATCAGCCAGTAACCGGCGATGTCGTGGTTGCCGGCGGGCGCCGGAAACAGGACCCCGAGCTGGTGCGGCACGCCGGTCGCATCGTCCACCCAGAGGCCGACGTTGTGCGGAGAGATCGGTTTCATCATCGCGACCACCAGGAATGCCCAGCCGACGATGTAACCGACTGACGCGGCGAGCGCGACGAAAAACCCGATCGTCGTTCTGGCGGCGACGCGCCACAGGGCAGTGAATATCGCGACGACTCGACCGGTGGTGACGGCTTCGTCGACGGCGCGTTCCGCCGAGTAGGCCTGCGCGACGCGCAGCGGCGGACCGAGCTCGCCGAGGATCTTCTCGAGCGCAACCCGCTCGTTCGGCGCGCCGTCGGCGGCGGCGATCCGTTCGCGCAGGTGCGAGTCGATCTCGCGCACCGCGTCACGGACGATGTCGGGCGGCAGGAACGTCTTCAGCGATCGCTCGAGGATGAACAGGTAGCCGTTCACGCGCGATTCGCCGGTCTCAGTGAGTTGCATGGTCGGTGCTTTCGGCGGCGTCGATGAGACGCGTGATCTTGCCGGCGAAGGCGCGCCACTCGCGCTTCATCTGCTCGAGCCGTCGCGCGCCGGCCCTGGTCAGCCGGTAGTACTTGCGCGGGTGCGGCGCCTCGTCCTCCACCCAGGTCGCGTCGAGCACGCCTTCGCGCGTCAGCCGGGCGAGAATCGGATAGATCGTCCCCTCGGTGACGACGAGGTCGGTGAACGCATCGAGGTGCTGGATGATCGCGAGGCCGTAGCGCGGACCCGACGAAACTGACAGGAGGATCGCGAGGTCGAGGCTGCCGCGCCGAAGCTGTTCTTGCCAGGTCTCGTGAGACATACCTTGTGGCGCAAGGTATGACGTGTCGTGCCGATCAATTGTTCGCGAAAAAAAATGGCAGGCGCGTGAGCGCCTGCCATCCGACGTGTCCGCCGATCGCTCGGCTAAAAGCCTTGGCGCTCCGTTGACTATTCCTTGTCCACCGTCACCGTGACCGGCTGGACCAGTCGAACCGTCATCGGTGTCCCCGCCGGAAGCGTCGCCTCTTTGCGATCGCCCGCCATCACCGCCGCCGTCCCACCGCCGGCGCCTGCCGTTGCGCCAATAGCCGCGCCCTTGGCGCCGCCGAGAATCGCGCCGAGGATCGCGCCGCCGACCGCCGCGCCGCCCACTTTCGCCGCGCTGGCATTGCCAGGCGCGTCGCCGTAGCGATAAATCGTCTCGGTCGAAATCGGCAGCCGCGTGCCGTCGGCGAGCACCAGCGTGTGGAACCGGACGCCGATCATCGCCTTCTCTTTGAACTTGCCGCCGCGCTCCACTTGCATGACCGAGCCGATGGCGTGCGCGCCGGACGGAATCGCGACGCGGTCGCCGACCTTGACGTCGCGGGTGACGCGCGCTTCGACACGGTCCTCGACGCGCGCGGTTTCACTCGACAGCTTCGTCTCGGTCTGCAGGCCGAGCACCGTCTGCGGCGAGACGACGAGTTCCTCGATCATGTGCTGCGGCGGTTCGGGCGCGCGCGCTGCCTCGGCAGGGTGCTCCTCTGTTCGCGGCGACGAATTCGGATCGGCGGGCGGCGCGGGCGACGGTGTCGCCGGCGGCTGACCGGCGGTGCTCGACGGCCAGCTGCTCGCCAGCGGCGGTGGATCCTGGTGCGATGCCGTTGGCGCGGCCGCGTGCGTCGCGCGCGACGCCGCGGTCCGCGACGCAGGCTCGTTACGCTTCTGCGGCGCCGATTTCGCGACCGGCGCGGGCGCGGGCGTAGGGGCCGGTGCTGGCCGCGACGCGGTATCGCCGACCACGGCTTCGGTTTCCTGGACTGGCTGCGGGGCGACCGGCTGCGTGATCGCGGTCGGCGGCTGCGCCTGCGCCGCAACCGGCGCGGGGACGGCGTTCTGGCGCGACGCGAGATAACCGCCGCCGGCAGCTGCGCCAAGGCAGCCAACAGCCAATGCCGCGAACGCGAGTCGATTTGATAACATGACGGCTCCTGAGACCTCGGCTGAAGGAGAGGCAAGCGCCGTACCCATCGCCGGCGACGTCTCCTGGGGGTAACCCGGTGAAAAACGTGACCCTACGCCTCATCGGCGGGCAAACGGTGTCCCTTCCGCGTGAATCAGGTGTCCTGACGCGAGAGCACTCGAAGGCGCCGAATCCCCTTGATTTCCTGATGTTTTCGGGCCGCCGCTCTGGCGAGGCGGTTGCACGCATCGGCACCATGCGCTCCCTTCGGGCGCCGTTCGCCGGTGTGCTCGTGCTTGTGGCCTGCGTCGTCGTCCCCTCGACGGCCGCAGCCGTCACGGTAGACGAGATCGTCCAGCTGTCGCGCTCAGGCGTCACCGAAACGGTGATCCTCGCGCTGATCGATCGCGATAAAACCATCTTTGCGCTCGAGCCGGAGCAGCTCGTCACGCTGAAGGCGCAGGGCGTGAGCGAGCGGGTCGTTCTCGCGATGCTGAAGAGCGGACGCGAGGAAGGCGAGCGCTCCGCGCAGGCTGCCGCCGAGCTGAACTCGGGATTCATCATGTCGTCGCTGCCGGCCGGTCCCGAAGTGGTGATCGTCGGCCATGGTCCCGACGTGCCCAACGGCGGCTGGTCGAACCGGAGCCTGTACGGACCGCCGGTCGACGGTCTTATCGGCGTTCCGTATGGCTACGGCACGTTCCTGCCGTACGCAAACGGCGGCGGTCGCCGCCGGCAACATCTGCCGCCGCCGGTCTCGGGGTTTTCGCCACCGATTCCGATGCCGCAGCATTTCCAGTCTCCGTTCACCGCGCCGTTCGTGTCGCCATTCCACGAGCCGCCGGTTGCGCGCCCGATCCCGCTGCCGCCGGTACAGCTGCCGTCGGCGCCGCCGGTCAGGTAAGGCGCGGCCGTCGCAGTCCCGCATTACCATTGCGGGATGCGAAACCAGTCTCTTTCGCTGATCGCCGTCCTCATCCTCGCGCTCGCCTCGGCATCCCCGTCTGCGCAGTCGAAAGCGAAGGCTGCGCCGCCGCAGAAGATCGACGCTGAATACACGCGGCTGATCAAAGAGTACCTGCAGGATTCACGGATCACGACCGAGCTCGTGGACCATCTCCCGGCGTCGGACACCGTGCCGTCGCCGCTGGCGTTCTTCAAACGGATCGTCGGCACGCCCGGCGAGCTCACCTACGCGAAGGACATCTACCGCTACTACGAGGCGCTCGCCAGGGCGGCGCCGACGCGCGCCAGGTACTGGAAGGTCGGCACCACCGAGGAAGGCCGCGACATCGTGCTGCTCGCGATCGCCGACGAAGCGACGATCAAGTCGCTCGACAAGTACCGCGACATGCTCGGCGAGCTCACCGATCCGCGCAAGACCAGCGAGGCGCGGGCGCAGGAGCTGCTGCACACCGCGAAGCCGATCTACTACGCGATCAGCGGCATGCACTCGCCAGAGACCGGCGGTCCCGAGATGCTGATCGAGCTCGCCTTTCGCCTGATCGTCGAAGAAACGCCGTTCATCCAGAACATCCGCAGCAATGTCATCACGCTGATTACTCCCGTGATCGAGGTCGACGGGCGCGAGAAGCAGGTCGACACCTACTACTTCAACAAGACGCGCGCCCAGGGCGACGCGCGGCTGCCGTTGATGTACTGGGGCAAGTACGTCCAGCACGACAACAACCGCGATGGCATGGGGCAGTTCCTCAAGCTGACGCAGGCGGTAACGAAGGAAACGCTCGAGTGGCACCCGACGGTGATTCACGACCTGCACGAAGCGCAGACGTATCTTTACGCCTCGACCGGCACCGGCCCTTACAACAACGACATCGATCCCATCGTCGTCAACGAGTGGTGGATGCTCGCCGAGAACGACGTGATGGAGATGACCAAGCGCGGCGTGCCGGGCGTGTGGACCTATGGCTTCTACGACGGCTGGGTGCCGAACTACATGTTCTTCATCGCGCACAGCCACAACTCGATCGGGCGCTTCTACGAAGTCCAGAGCTACGGTCCCGATCCCTACGAGGTACGGCCCGGGGCGACGACGACGAGCAAGGAGTGGTTCCGGCCGAATCCGCCGCTGCCGTCGATCAAGTGGGGGCCGCGCAACAACACCAACATCCAGGAGTCGGCGCTGCTGTTCGCGCTCCACCATGTTGCAAAGAACAAGGACCTGTATCTCGAGAACTATTGGCTGAAGAACAAGCGGGCGGTCGACAAGGGGCGCAATGGCCCGACCTACGCCTGGGTGATCCCGGCAACGCAGCGGCGGAAGGCCGACGCAGCCGACGCGGTCAACGAACTGCGCCGCCAGGGACTCGAGGTCTCGCGCGCGGGGACGTCGTTCAAGAGCGGCGGCGTTGACGTCAAGGCCGGCGACTACATCGTCCGCGGCGATCAGCCGTTTCGCACCTTGGCCGACATGTATTTCTCAGTGCAGAACTACGCGCCGCAGAACCCGTCGCCGTACGACGACACCGGGTGGACGTTTCAGTACATGCGCGACATCAAGGTGCTGCCGGTCGGGGAGAAGAGCGTCCTCGATCAGCAGATGGCGCTGCTGACGACCGATGCGAAGGCGCCGGGTGGCATCGAGGGTGCCGGCCCCGTGCTCGTCGTCGATCACACGGCGGACAACAACCTCGTCACGTTCCGCTTCAAGCACGCCGACGTGAAGATGCTCGCCGCCGAGGACGATTTCGAGATCGGCGGTCACCGGTTCCGCGCCGGATCGATTGTCGTGCCGAATGCGAATCGCGCGGTCCTCGAGCCGGCGCTGAAGGATCTCGGTCTGTCGGCGTGGGCGATGGCGTCGGCGCCAAACGTCAAGGCGCACGATCTCGACATCCCGCGGATCGGTTGCGTGCACAGCTGGACGCGGACGCAGGACGAGGGCTGGTGGCGCGCGGCGCTCGACACCTACGGCGTGCCGTATACCTACTTCGCCGATCAGAAATTGCGCGACGGTAATCTGCGGGTGAAGTACGACGTGATCATCTTCCCGCACGTCGGCGGCAGCGCGGTGTCGCAGGTGAACGGGATGCCGAAGATCGGCAGCGCAGCGCTGCCGTACAAGAAGACGGAGCAGTTTCCCAACCTTGCTTACGTCGACTCGAGCGACGACATCCGCGGTGGCATGGGCATCGAAGGCCTCGCCGAGCTGGCGCGCTTCGTCCAGGAGGGCGGCACGCTGATTACCGAGGGATCCACGGCGACGATCTTTCCGGCATACGGCCTCACGACCGGCGTAACCGTCGAAGAGCCGGCGCAGCTTTTCGCGCGCGGCTCGATTCTGCGCGCCCGGATCAGCGACGCGACGAGCCCGATTGCCTACGGCTATGAGGCCGGCGATATTCCGGTGTACTTCAACCAGGCGCCGGTGCTCACCGCCGGCGGCGGCGGGTTCGCCGGGTTCGGCGGCGGCGGCCGCGGCGGCGCGCCGGGCACGAACCCGAATGCCGGGTTCGGCCAGAACATCACGCCGAATGCCGCGCCGCTGCGCATCCAACCGTTCGAGCCCGAACCGGCAGACAGTGACGCGCCAGAGGGCGGCCGCGGCGGCGCGCGTGGAGGCCAGGCGGTGGCGGCCGACGATCTCGCGCAGATGCGGCAGATGGCGGCGCAGTTCGGGATCGCCATCGACGAGACGCGGCCGCGCGTCGTGATGCAGTTCGCGGCGAACGCAAACGACCTGCTGTTGTCCGGCACGCTGGCCAACGGGCAGTTCCTCGCGAACCATCCGGCAGCGCTCGATCATCCGCTCGGCAAAGGACACGTCGTGATGTTCGCGATCCGCCCGTTCTGGCGCTGGCAGACGCAGGGCACGTACACGCTCGGCTTCAACACGATCCTGAACTGGAACGACCTCGACGCCGGCAAGGCCAGCCTCAAGCCTCAACCCTCAAGCCTCGAGCCGTGAAGACTCTCGCGAAGCTTTTCGACAACAACCGGCGCTGGGCGGAGGCGATCACCGCCCGGCAACCGGACTTCTTCCGCCGCCTGGCGGCGCAGCAGGCGCCCGAGTATCTCTGGATCGGCTGCGCCGACAGCCGCGTGCCGGCCAACGAGATCGTCGGGCTGCTGCCCGGCGAGCTGTTCGTTCACCGCAACGTTGCCAACGTCGTCGTCCACACCGATCTGAATTGCCTGTCGGTGCTGCAGTTCGCGATCGACGTGCTGAAAGTGCGACACGTGATCGTCTGCGGCCATTACGGGTGCGGCGGCGTCAAGGCGGCGCTCGAGGACGCGCCGCTCGGGCTGATCAACAACTGGCTGCGCCACGTCCAGGACGTCGCCCATCAGCACGCGCCCGAGCTTGCTGCCGTCGACAGCGACGCGCGTCTCGATCGGCTGTGCGAGCTGAATGTTCTCGACCAGGCGCGGCACGTCTGCGAAACCACGGTGGTCCAGGAGGCGTGGTCGCGCGGACAGACAATCGACGTGCACGCGTGGATCTACGGCCTGCACAACGGACGGCTCCGCGATCTGCAGTTCGAATACCAGCCGCGGCGCGCCGCGTGGGCGCCGTGAACACGGTCCATCATGGCGGCGCCACGATCGTCGAAGGCGATGCCGACGAGCCGCTGATCCGCCGCACCGACGATGCCGCGCGGCTGCTCGAGGCGTGTTTCTCGGCGAAGACGAAATCCGCGCTGCTCTATCCGGCGAACGTCACGCCGCGGTTCTTCGATCTCAGCTCCGGCGAAGCGGGGCTGATTCTCGACAAGCTGCGCCGCTTCCGCATCCGCGTCGCCGTCGTCTGCTCGCCGGGAAGCGTCACCTTCAGCAGCCGCTTCGCGGACCTGCGCGCCGACGACCTCCGGATCTTCGAGACGCGCGACGCGGCGCTCGACTGGCTTGCCGGCGCGGAGGAGGTTCGATGACCTGGCAACTCTCTCGACTCAGATCCGCCACGAAGGCACGAAAACACGAAGATCATTTTGTCCGAAGATCTGCTTCGTGGCTCCGTGTCTTGGTGGCATCCATGGCCGCACTTGTCGCGTCATGGGTGGCGCCGATGCCGGCGCAGGTGGCGTACGACGTCAAGGCCAACTACACCAAGCGCGAGATCTCGATTCCGATGCGCGATGGCGTGAAGCTGTTCACGATCGTCTACGCGCCCAAAAACACGACCGTCCGCTATCCGATCCTGATGACGCGGACGGCGTACGGCATCGGCCCGTACGGCCCCGACGAGTACCGCACGGTGGTCGGGCCGAACAACGAGTTCGCGAAAGAAGGCTACATCTTCGTCTACCAGGACACGCGCGGGAAGTTCAAGTCGGAGGGGGAGTTCATCCATCACGTGCCGTACGTGAAGGGCTCGGCGAAGCCCAACGAGAGCACCGATACGTGGGACACGATCGATTGGCTGGTCAAGAACCTCCCGAACAACAACGGTCGCGTCGGGCAATGGGGTATTTCGTGGGACGGTTGGGAAGTGTCGCAGGGAATGATCGGTGCGCACCCGGCGCTCAAGGCGTCGTCGCCACAGGCGCCGCCGCAGGACCAGTTCCTCGGCGACGACTATCACTCGGGCGGCGCCTACCAGATGATGTACGGCTTCAACTGGATGTCGACCAACGC
>Ga0075425_100004213_pt1 | contig 14792 bp, 11 predicted proteins | sample SoiMethybrSBSTD4_FD_75300 | JGI IMG/M metagenome (GOLD analysis project Ga0075425, IMG submission 75300) | Bulk soil microbial communities from a Populus tree surrounding site in Tennessee, USA - Soil MetaG P. TD hybrid SBSTD4 | ecosystem: Environmental > Terrestrial > Soil > Tree plantation...
GTTGGGGTCAGTCTGCAGGTTCAGCCGGATGGGCTGTTCCTTGGCGGCGGTGGCCTCGGCCGCCGTAACCTTGCCGTCCTCCAGCATGGAATTGATTACCAGGTTGCGGCGGCGCAGCGCCCGCTCCGGGTTGTTGATGGGCGAGTATGCGCTGGGCGCCTTGGGCAAACCGGCCAGCATGGCGGCTTCGGGCAGGGTCAAATCCCGGGCGTGCTTGCCGAAGTAGAATTCGGCGCCGGTTTCAAAGCCGTAGACGCCGTGGCCGAGAAAAATCTGGTTGGCATAGAGCGTGAAAATCTGCGCCTTGGTGAAGCGGCGCTCGATCTGGATGGCCAGCAGGATCTCCTCCAGCTTGCGCCCATAGGTACGCTCCGGCGAAAGGAACAGGTTGCGCGAAAGCTGCATGGTCAGCGTGGAGGCGCCCTGCACTTTGCCGCCGGAGATAAGGTCGCGCCAGGCGGCGCCCAGTATACGCCACACGTTGACGCCCCAGTGCTTCTCAAAATTCTTGTCCTCGATGGAGATCACCGCCTCGCGCAGCACAGGTGGGTAATCCTGGTAGCGAGCCACCACTCGTCGCTGCAGGGCGAAAGAACCGATCACGCGGCCCTGGTCGTCGAAAAGCTCCGTGTTGGAAATGGGACGGTAGTGCTCCAGGTCATCCACCTGGGGCAGGTCAGTGTTGTAGACAAACAGGAGGCCGGCCAGGGAGCCCGCCCCGGCGGCCAGCAGCACCAGAACTCCATAGACAATCCAGGCCACCAGCCGGCGCCGGGCCGCCACTTCTTCAGGAGTACGGACCTCTACCGGGGGCCGGTCTGCGTCCAGCAACTTCATGGGAGGATGAGTTCAGCATAGCACCGGTGCAGTGGCCAGTGGTCAGTGGGCAGTGGCCAGTTAGGAACCTCAGGGGGGAAGAAGCGGCTAGCTTGTCATCCTGAGCCACATTCGTCTTGTCATCCGAGCTTTGTATTGTCATCCTGAGCGCAGCGAAGGACCTGCTTTTGTTTTTTTCGTTGCCCAGGCCCCAAAGGGTTGAGTGCTAGTTGCTGTTTTAACTGACCACTGGCAACTGGCCACTGACAACTGCTTTTAAAAAAAATTCGCGCGCCCGCAGGCGCGCGATGGTCAAAGAACGTGGGAACTAGGATTTCGCCTGCCGCGTTTTCAGCACGTCAATGGCTTTGTGCAGCTGGTCGTCCTCGTGCTGCTTCTCGATCTTGCGCTCCTGGTCGTTGGTTGGGCCGCTGTCATCGTCGGGCAGAACTGTGTCCTGGTCGGCGTCGGCCACCAGCACATTGGGCGTGATCGCCGTATCCTGGATGGCTTTGCCGCTGGGCGTGTAGTACTTGGCGATTGAAAGGATTAGGGCTGAGCCGTCGGGAATTTCGATCAGCTTCTGCACCGAACCCACGCCGAAGGTCTTATCGCCCACCACGTCGCCGCGGCCATTTTCCATGATCGCCCCGGCCACAATCTCCGCCGGCCCGGCGCTGCCGCGGTTCACCATCACTACCAGGGGCAGGTTGGTCACCGCCTTGGAGGGGTCAGCGTTAAAAGTCTGGCGCGGATACTTCTGGCCCTGCAGGTAAGCGATGGTGCCATGGTTCAGGAAGAGGTTGGCCACGGTTACGCCCTCGGCTTCGTCGCCGTCGGCACAATCGCGCAGGTCAAGAATCAGCTTCTTGGCCCCCTCGCGCTGCAGGGATTTAACCTTGGTCGCAATCTCCTGCGCCTTGCCCTTGTTGATGACATCCGCCTTGATGTAGCCGATCTGCTCTTCCAGCATCTTGTCGGACACAGGCGGAAAATTCACCACGTCGCGCGTGATGGTGACCTTTTGCGGCTCGGCGCGGCGGGCGCGCACGATGGAGAGCACCACGTTCGACCCCGGCGTGCCGGAAAGCTTGTCGCGAATTTCCGCCAGCGACATGTCGCGGGTGCTCTGATTCTCTACCGACTCAATGATGTCTGAGCCCTCGACGCCTGCCTTATCCGCCGGCCCGCCCGGCACCACCGCAATGATGGCGGCATAACCGAAGCGCTTGGAAATGGCGGCGCCGATATCGGCCTTGCCTTCCCGCTTGTGCGCCTTATATTCCCGGTACTGGTCGGGATTCAGGTAGCTGGAGTTGGCGTCCAGCGATTCCAGCAGCCCGTGGAGCGCCCCATCTGTCACTTTGGGAATGTTCGGCTCCTCCACATACTCGCTGCGGATGCGGGAAAGAACTTCGCTGTAAACGCCCAGTTGCCGGTAAGCGCCGTCATTGTTGTCGGAAGCCCGCACTACCAGGCCGCCGGCCACCATGAACAGCACCACGACAAGAGAGATGGAGAGAATTAACGCTTTAAATCGGTTAGGCATCGGTACTTCGATCTTGGATAGACCGTCCTTTGGCGAGAACTGAACGTCATTATAACGCGTTTGATGCCGAATTCAGGCTCCCCGGTGCAACAAATGCCACCAAGGTAACCAGTGGCCGCTGAACAGCTTAGCTCTTGGACTACTTCCTATAAACGGGGGTTGCACCCCGCCTGTTTGCCTTCAGCGATTGAGGATTTACTGCAAACTCGACCTGGTCCATCCTGGGACGTGAACTTGCGGTTCTCCGTGCCTCCGTGTCTCCGTGGCTATGGTTCCAGGATGGCGTCCACCTCGATTTCCACCAGCATATCCGGGGAGACCAGGTCGGTAACGCCTACCATGGTGGCGGCGGGACGAACGTCACGAAAGAATTCTCCGTGCGCCTTTCCCACCTTTTCCCAGTCCGCGATATTCACCAGGAAACTGCGGGTGCGCACCACATCCTGAAGGCCGGCACCGGCCTGCTTCAGCGCCGACTCAATGATGCGGAAGATCTGCACGGCCTGGGCGTAGGCGTCGCATTTGCCCACCACCTTGCCATCTTTCACGGCAGTGGTGCCGGCCACGTGGATGTGGTTGCCCACTCGCACCGCACGGGAGTAGCCGACGATCGGTTCCCAGGGCGCGCCGCTGGAAATGTTCTGGCGTGACATTACGGAGTTCCTCCACTTCCAGTGTGCCACAGCCTGTCGTTCCGCCCCGCGTTAGCAGCCAGCGAGCGAGAGCGCCAACAACTCTAAGCCCTTGCCCAGCAGTGGCAATGAGGCTGCTGCAACCATTCGCGAAACCGTGTTGTCAAACTATGAAGACGCGGAAAGGCGCGCCTGGCGCGGTAAGGGACGAACACACCAATGGCTCACATCAAAAGTCACTTGCGTTCGCCTGCAGCTTGCGTTAAGTAAACGCCAAATGCAGTAGTTTTGGCGTACAGAGCGAGGAGAGCCAAGTGATTCCTGAATCGCATCCTTTGCGGGACTTTTTTGTGGAACTGGTTAACCGGCACTACACGGATGAACTGCGCATGCGCGACCCGGAAGTGAGCGGTTACGTGGCCAATATGCTGGCCGAATTCTGCGAACTGGACCAGCTCTTCAAGTTGCGCAACGCCACCGGCAAGCCCCTGGACGATGTGGGCGAAATGCTGCTGGAATCCGACCCCGTTTACGGCCCCGCGCCTTCCTTCGACCGCGAACGCCAGGTGCGCAAGCACATTGGCGACTTTACCCTGTTTTTTACCGGCATGTTTCCCGAGAGCATCAACCACTTCCGCATGCGGCGGCAGCGGATGGAAAATTTTGTGGACTTCATGAAGGCGGGCAAGGAGAGCTACTACATCGTCTCCAAGTTCGAATTCTTCGAGTATGCCAAGGTCGCGCCCATGTTTGCCCGCCTCTCTGACCATTTCGAGCAGTGCGTTTACGGCCTGAACCTGGTGAAGAATGAGCTGGCCGAAATGCAGCACCCCATCGCGTCGAGAGCACGCGAAATCCTGATGTAGGAGCCGGGGCTCAAGAATCAGGTCCGGCCGCCAGTCCGAAGGGCTGCGACTTGAAGTCGCGGCTGTGTCGGTAACAGAACTCGTTTTGGCCCGTCTACTACTTGCGCGAGCAGCTTTACTCTGGGTCGCAATTCTTATGCGCTTTTGTGAGCGTGCCTTAGTTCATTAAAACCCATGAATTTCAGCAGCAGAGTGACTCCGGCCGTGGTCCGCAACGTCATCGGCTTCTCCATTATCTCGATCGTGTTCTTTTGCGGCGTACACGGCTCGTGCAGAGGTCAGGAAGCCCCGTCGGTCGCATCCGAAGTCGCCGATTTCCAGGAGTTAGAGCCGGCGCTCAAGTTGCTGCGCAGCCGCAACGCGCGAACGTACGCGATTACGGGTCCGAACGGGATCGACGAGGCTACCTATGTCAAGATCGGCGGAATCGAGCAATGGATCACGATTCGCGGCCTGGACCGCAATAACCCGGTGCTCCTGTTCCTGCATGGCGGGCCCGGAGATGCCACCAATCCCTGGGGGTACGCAGCATTTCGCAGCTGGCTGAAGTATTTCACCCTTGTGCAATGGGACCAGCGCGGCGCCGGGAGAACGTTCGGGCGAAACCGAGCCTCTGCCTCCACGATTACACCGGACCAAATGGTGCAAGACGGTATTGAGCTTTCGGAATTGCTGAAGAAGAGGCTGCATAAAAATAAAATCCTTCTCGTCGGGCACTCCTGGGGCTCTGTCCTCGGATTTTTCATGGTGAAGGCGCGGCCGGACCTTTTCTGCGCGTTCGTTGGGACCGGTCAGGTTGCCGCCGAGTTTTCGCGATCGTCCGCCGTGGCGTACACAGCTCTTTTGCAGCGAGCGTCTCGTCAAGGTAATTTGCAGGCTGTTCAAGAACTGAAGCAAATTGGTCCTCCTCCGTATAAGGACGGGAAGAGTTTTGGAGTTCTGCGCAAGTGGGCAATGCTGTCTGAGCGGGCAGACGTCTTTCTTGCTTCCGCTCTGGGTTTCGCGCTCACCGCACCCGGTTACTCGGTGGGCGACATCAACGACTGGTTTGAAGGACAGAGCGTGAGTGGCGAGCACCTCGAACCATTTTTTGATGAGCTCGACCGAAAGCTTCTCGGCGGTGAATTCGCCGTCCCGGTGTTCGTCATTCAGGGAGCCGAGGACTACACCACACCGGTAAGTCTGGCCAAGACCTACCTGGATTCACTGCGTGCGCCTCACAAAGCGTTTGCAACCATCGAAGGCGCCGGGCATTTTGCCGTGTTCACCAACCAGGACGAGTTTCTGAATGACCTCAGGGCACAGGTGCTCCCTTTCCTACACTAGCCTCTCAGGAGCCGCCGAAACGCCGGCCCCCCACAAATCGCGGGCAGGGGCGCCGGCGCACGGTACAAGGTTGCTTCGCTGGAAATATCTTGGCTCTATTGCAGTCGTGCTGACTCCTGACTCCTGACTACTGCTTTTGATAAAAGCTCAGCCCCGCATCACCCTGCTCCAGCTTGCGGTAGCGCTGCAGCGCCCCCACCTGCGCCGGAGGGTCGAATTTGCGGCCATGCTCAGCGATTACAACACTCTTGGGCTGCAGCAGACGCGATTGCGAGAGAAAGCCGAGGGTTTCGGCGTAGGCCTCGTGCAGGCGATAGGGGGGATCGAGAAAACAGAAATCACAGGCCACGGCCTGGGCGTCGAGGCGCCGCAAGCCTGCCAGAACGTCGCGCTCCATCACTTCGAAGCTATCAGCTTCAATGCCGAGCAAGCCCAGATTTTGACGCACCAGGTTTGCTGCCCGGGCTGACTCTTCCACGAAATACACCATGCGGGCGCCGCGGCTCAGCGCCTCGATGCCCACGGCTCCGGTCCCCGCATAAAGATCCACCCACACCCTCTCAGCCAGGCGTTCGGAATCGCCGCTGGTCAGAATGTTGAACAGGGTTTCGCGCAGGCGGTCCGAGGTCGGGCGAATGTCCAGGCCGCGCAGGGAGCGCAGGGGACGGCTGCGGTATTTGCCGGCGATGACCCTCACCTTCGTGTCCGGGCCTGCCCAGGGAAATTCGCCTGCGCGGGCTGCTCAGTCTAAACTATATGGATTCACGGCGCGGGCTCTTCCCGCGCCTTTGCTTACGCATGAGAAACTGGTCGCTTCCTGCAGGGCGCATATTCGGCGCCGATATTCGCATCCACGTCACCTTCCTGCTGGTGCTGGTGTTTGTGTGGTTCACCGAGACGCCGCCGCAGGGTCCGGCGGGCGCGGGGCGCGGCCTGGCGCTAGTGGCCATCATCTTCGCTTCCGTGCTGGTGCACGAACTGGCGCAGGCGGCCGCGGGCCGGCGCCTGGGCGTGCCGCCGCGCGCCATCATCCTTCTGCCTATCGGCGGCGTCACATTGCTGGATGAAAGCCAACAGATAGACGCCGTAACCGGGGCCGGTACGATTCCCTTTTGGAAACGCGACCTGCGAGTGGCCGCCGCTGGCCTCTTGGCCAGCCTGGCCGTTGCCGGCGTCTCTGCCGCCGTGGTGCTGGCCATGTATCCCGCAGTGGGTCTATGGAAGCTGCCGCTGGTTCATTCCGGTCACCTGCTGCGTAGCCTGATGTGGTGCAATTTGTTTCTAGTTGCTGTCAACCTGCTGCCTGCGTATCCGCTGGATGGCGGACGTGTGCTGCGCGCCCTCTTTGCCCAACGCATGGAGATGCTGCAGGCCACGCGCCAGGCCGTCAGCCTGGGCCAGGGCATCGCCATCCTCATGATGTTCGCCGGCATGGTGTGGAACACCTGGCTGGTGGTGGTGGGACTCTGCCTCTTCCTGGGAGCGCAATTGGAAGAGCGTTCCGTGCTCTTTCACTCCGTGCTGGAGCAGGTGCGGTTGGAGGAAGTGATGCTTACTGACTTTGCCACCCTCTCCCCCGGCGACACCCTGGAAGACGCCCTGCACAAAGCCGTGCACTGCCTGCAGGATGACTTCCCCGTGATCCGCGGCAGCGACATGGTGGGGGTGATCTCCAAGCAGAGGATCCTGCAAGCCCTGCGCTCAAGCGGCAATTCCTACGTGCAGTCTGCCATGAACCAGGTCTACGAAGTGGGGCAGAAGGGCGAATCGCTGGCCGGCGTCTTTCACAAGATCACGCGCGGCGGGTTGACCCTGATTCCGGTGGTGGAAGAGCAGCGCCTGGTGGGCATCGTCACGCTGCAGAACCTGATGCACAGCATGGCCATGCTGGCCGAGAGCCGGCGGTTGCGTAGTTCTTAAGCACAGTTTTTTTCACCACAGAGGACACAGAGAGCGCAGAGGAAGCGATTTCTAATTCAGTAATTTGTAATTTGGTATTTCGCTCGGCCCTTGCCAGTGGCGGTTATCAACCCCTCATCCACTCTTAATCCGGCGTCGCCCTGAGGTGGCTTCAGCCCCGAAGGGTCTCGCGTGGATGGCCACAGACGTGGTGGGACACGCGAGATGCTTCGGCACTGACGTGCCTCAGCATGACGCCTTCTCACTAGGCCAAGAGCTCCTCTGTGTCTCTGTGTCTCTGTGCCTCTGTGGTGAAAAGAAGTTACAGTCGGATGGCGCGGGCCCACTCCACCGCTCCAATCTTGCGCAACTCCGCCAGCACATTCTCCGGCACACGGCTGTCCACGTGCACCACGGCGATAGCCTGGCGCACGCCGCCCTCTCCGTCATGAGCGCGGCGGCCGAGGGAGAAATTGGCAATGTTGATTTTGTGCTCGCCCAGGGTGGTGCCGATTTTGCCGATTACGCCGGGCACGTCGCGGTTCCGCAGGAAAATGAGGTTGCGCTCCAGCGGCGCTTCCACGTCAATGTCGTCCACCGCCAGCAGGCGCGGCGAGGCGCTGTGCAGCACAGCGCCTTTCACCAGGCATTCCTGTGCCGCGGTCTTTAGCAGCAGTGAAATCACGTTTCCTGCCCCACCCACGCTCTTGCCCTTGCGCGCCTCGTGCACGCGTACTCCGCAGCTTTCCGCCAGGGCGGCAGCGTTCACCAGGTTGGCGTTCTCCGTCACCATCTGGTTAAGCACGCCCTTGATGGCGGCATTGCGCACCAGTTCCGTCTTCCACTCCGCGATGGCTCCGGTATAGCGCAGCGAAATTTCCTGCGGCGCTCCTTCCACGATCTGTGCCAGAAAACCGCCCAGGCGCTCCGCCAAAACGATGTACGGCTGCATCTCCAGGTACTCGTCGTGCGACACCGAGGGCACGTTCACCGCGTTCTGGATGACGCCGTGCTTCAGGTATTCCTTCACCTGCTGCGCGATCTGGTAGCCGACCGCCTCCTGCGCCTCGTGAGTCGAGCCGCCGATGTGCGGCGTGAGGACCACGTTCGGCATTTCGAGCAGGGGCGAGCCCTTGGGCGGCTCGTGCTCAAACACGTCCAGCCCGGCCCCGGCCAGTTGGCCAGACTTTAGAGCCTCGGCTACCGCCGCCGTGTCCACCAGTTCCCCGCGGGCGCAGTTAATAAGCCGCGCGCCGCGCTTGAGCTTGCGCAGGGACTCGGCGTTGATCATGTGCGCCGTTTGCGGCGTCAGGCCCACGTGTAACGTCAGATAATCGCTCTCGCCGTAGACCTCGTCCAGTTCCGTGAGGCGAATGCCCTGCTCCCGCGCCACGGCGGTGGAGATGAATGGGTCATGGGCGATTACCTTCATCCCGAAGGCGCGCGCCCGCTTGGCCACTTCCATGCCGATGCGGCCCAGGCCGACGATGCCCAGAGTCTTGTTCCGCAATTCGAAGCCCTGCAGGCCCTTTTTCTCCCATTTGCCGGCATGGGTAGTCGCATCCGCGTGCGGGATATGGCGGGCCAGGGCCAGCATGAGGGCAAACGTATGCTCGGCCACGGCCACCGCGTTGGCCCCGGGGGTGTTCATCACCGCGATGCCCTTGCGCGTGGCGGCTTCCAGGTCAATGTTGTCCACGCCCACGCCGGCGCGTCCGATCACCCGCAGCTTGCGGGCATGCTCCAGCAGCGCCGAATCAACGTAGACGGCGGAGCGCACGATGAGGGCGTCAGCGCCTTCAACCTGGCCGGGCAAATTGCCGTTGAGCTGCTCGTGCGTGATGACGGTCCAGCGCGATTCTTCCTTCAGCAGCTCGACAGCGGAAGAAGAGATCTTTTCTGCGATAACGATTTTCATGGCGGCTTCCGATCAGGCGCGCGCGGCGGCGGGCTGCGTCGACTCCGACTCCGTGGCGTACACTTCCTGCGCAGCGCGCAAACCGGCGCCCAGTTCAACGGACGAGCCCGAGGCGGCCAGCACGTGCTCCAGCGCCCCAATTACGCCAATGGTGTCCAGGTAGTCGTAGTAGCCGATGTGGGCGATGCGAAAGAGCTTGCCCTTCATCTCCCCTTGCCCGTTGGCCACCACGGCGCCGAACTTGTCGCGCAGTCCGGCCACAATCTTGCCCGAATCCAGGCCGGCCGGCGGCACCACGGCGGTGAGCGCCGAAGCCGGTGAAGTGTGCGAAAAGAGGCGCAAGCCCAGCGCCCCCACCGCGGCCCGCGTCATCTGGGCGCAGAGTTCGGCGCCGGCTATCAGGCGGTCGCGGCCCGCGGCCAGGTCCCCATCGCCCCCCTGCCGCAAATAATCGAGCGCGGCACCCAGGGCGGCAATCAGCGCCGTCGCCGGAGTGAAGGCCGACTCGCCTTTGCCGGCGGCCTTGCGCTCCTTGCGCAGGTCGAAGTAATAGCGCGCCGAACGCGTGCTCTCCATGCGCTGCCAGGCCCGCTCGCTCACCGCCAGGTAAGCCAGGCCGGGAGGAATCATCAGCGCCTTTTGCGAGCCGCCGATGATGATGTCTATGCCCCACCTGTCCACATCCAGGCGCGTGGTGCCCAGCCCGGTGATGGCGTCCACTACCAGCAGAGCCTGGGGCGCCTGCGAACGCACCAGCTTGGCAATGGCTTCCACATCGTGCCGTGCCCCGGTGGAGCTCTCCGTGGCCTGCAGGTAAACCGCGCGCACGCCGGGCGTGAGCTTTTCGCGCACTTGTGCGGCAGACAAGGTCTGGCCATAAGGCGCGCTCAGCACCTCCACCTGGCAGCCAAAAGCCTGCGCCAGGTCGCGCCAGCGTTCGCCGAATTTGCCGGCGCTGAGCACCAGCACCTGATCCCCGGGCGAGGTCAGGTTGGTGACCGAGGCCTCCATCGCCCCGGTGCCCGATGAGGCGAGTATGAGGACGTCATTGCCGGTTCCGATAAATTCCTTCAAGTCGGCCAGGGTGCGCGTAAACAAGGCGCGAAATTCAGCGGTGCGGTGGTGCATGCCGGCCGAAGCCATGGCCACTTGCGCTGCGGGCAGCAGCGGCGTGGGTCCGGGAGTAAACAGTCGTGTTTTTCGCAACATGGGAGTAGGAGACCTTCTCGGGAAGATTTTAGGAATCCCCTTCAGCTTAGCTCAGGCAGCAGCGGAAGGAAAACCTTTGCGCAGAGATGCGGCCGTTGGCCGGTCCAAAGCGGGAAGCTGCGTCGCAGCGCCAGGTCGCCTGCCTGCGTGGGGTTAGATATGTAGTGCTAGCGTTTGCTATCGTCACCTGGATAAACCCCTTGCCTTCTATAGCTTTCGGGGGTTCTACTTACGATGCCCACGCAACGTTTCTTCGCCCCGGATCGTCCAAGCTATTGAGCCGATGCTTCTGGCTAGGCCGCGCTCCCCAGGGTGCCGGCTTGTCGGCATTGGCATTTCAAAGTCGCTCCTGCGACCTGCTCGCCGATCATCCGGCGCAGCAGATGGGGAACTATATGAGTATGACCCGACATCGCCACGCCTGGCGTGATGACGACAGCTGCGCCGACTGCGGCGCGCGGCGCTGCCATGCGACCCAGCTACGCTCCGCCATCATGCTGCAGAGCGGGCGCTGCCGGCGCGCCACCCAGGAAGGCTCGCAATTCTGCCGCCGCCACCGTTACCTCGATCACGTGCACACTAAGAAGGCGATGGAGACGCTGCAGCTGCAGCCGGAAGCGAAACTATCCTGAATTGGGCGGAGCTTCAGCTTTAACTCTGGAGGCTACTGCGGGCTCAGGCTCTGGTAATTCTCGGGCACGGTAGTCACAATGCGGTTGTTGACCACGAACAGCACCAGCCCGGAGTGGGGATCGTCTCCATTGCGCACAATCAGCAAGCCGTCCCCATTCACATTGGCCGGCGCCGGGCCCACCCAGCGAACTCCGTTCAAAGAGGATTTGGGCACGCGCGCGATTAGCGCGATGGTGGGATAACGGACGTCGTAGCGGTCTACACCGTCGGCCAGCAGCGCGATGCGCCGTACCCCGTCGGAACGCACCAGCACGTAGGCCACATCCTGATCGCTGCCGCGTCCCGAAAAATCCCCGACCACGCGCCCGCTCACGGGCGCCCCGGTGCTGCGCAGCCAGGCCGTCGCATCCGGGTCGAAGTCGTCCGCGGTTGCGGCCCGCCAATCGCTCACCCCGGCAATAAGGGTGGCATCCACCGGCAGGATACCCGCGGCAGCGCTGGTGCTCTGGGCCAGCACCGGCATCTCCTTGCGCGCCGCCCGCTGTGTGGCGGCGATGACCACCACCACCGCGGTGATCGCTCCCACAACAATGGCAGCCCGCCCCAGAATGCGCTTTTCCTTGCGCAGCGGTTCCACCTTGACCGTGTCGGCGGCTGGCATGTGCTTGAGCGCCGCTGCCAGCGTGGCCACCGATTGCAGATGGTCCAGGACGTGGCGGGCCAGCGCTTCGCCGGGTATCACCAGTTCGCTTATCTCCACCGAGGCCGGAGTAATGGCCAGGAAACTCCCGTTGGAACAGGCAAGTTGATGAATCGCCCGGGGCACGGTCTGCAGGGCCAGAAACAGCCGCGCTTGCCCGGGTTCGTCGCTGCGGGTTATGAAACGGCTGTCGAAGGCGCCATCCCCGGTGCGCACGATCGCCCGCCCTTCTCCGGGGTCGGCAGAACGCGGCGCAATCCACAGGGTGAAGTTGGCCGGCACCCCCATGCGGATGTTCAGGCCGGGCACATCCTCCTTGTTGGAGAAGCGCACCACGGTGGGCAGGCGGCCGAAGTTGCCGGAAATCACCAGGTCGCCCCCGTCGCGAAACAGTTCCCCGGCCAGGGCGTCGCAAATCTTCTCCGCATCGCGGGCCACTTCTCGAAACCCGGCAAACTTGCGCAGGTTGTACACCAGGGCAATCCCCGCGCCCAGCACGGCCAGGCCGAAGATAATCCCCAGTACGATGGCTAATGGCGAAAGTGAGCTCATCATGCGGTTAAGTGCTGCGAGAGGTTTTGTTCGTCGCACCCCCCGGGGTGCGGCGGCTTGCAGCCTGTCCTGGGGGCGGAAGGACGCAAGTCCAATGTTGCCAAGGGGTACACTGCGGCCCCTGCGGCGCAATCATACCTTTAAGGGGGAGGCCCAGCCTCTATAATGAACCACGATGAGCATCAGCGAAAAAGTACAAAAGGACATGACCGAGGCCATGCGGGCCCGGGATGAGCGCCGCCTTTCCGCCCTGCGCATGGTCAAAGCCGCCCTCAAAAACCGCGAAATCGAGAAGCGCGGGAAACTGGACGACAGCGAGGAGATGCAGGTCCTTAACAGCTTGATAAAGCAGCGGAAAGACTCGGTGGAGCAGTTCACCAAGGGCGGCCGGCAGGAGCTGGCCGATAAGGAAGCCGCCGAAATCAAGCTGATCGAAACCTACCTGCCGCAGGCGGTGCCGGAGGCGGACATCGAGGCGGTAGTGCGGGCCAAGGTGGAGGAAATGGGCACGCCCACACTAAAGGACATGGGGGCCCTCATGAAGGCGGTTATGGCCCACTTTCAGGCCGCCGGCGCTCGTGTGGACGGCAAGCTGGTGAGCGAAATCGTGCGCCGCCAGCTCACTGCAAAATGAGACTTGGCCATCCGCGCCTATGCCTGCGGTTTTGGACCACCCCCAGTAGCCCAGAACGGTAGCTCTCATCGGAGATGAAACAAACTCTAGAGATGAAGCAAACTCTAGAGATGAAGCAAACTCTGCATCCCAGGAGTCCGATTCAATCCGTCATTGCGGCAGCCCGGAGGGCGAAATGCTTTTAGCCCAGGGCGTGAGCTCTGGGTCAAGACGAAAAAAATTCTACGGCGCGACTGAGCTTGCGAAAGAGCGCCGCCGGCGCGGTTGTGGTAAAAGCTCAAGGTCGATTTTCCTGCTGAACTTTCGCAGCGGGCGCAGCATTCTCCCGCAGGAACTCGCCAAGCAGTCCCTGCGCCCTACGGTTGCCGGGCCGGCGATCAACACTCACGGTTTCACGTCCTACGCGGTAAGCAGCCAGTGCAAGATCGCTGGCAAGGCTGAAGTCATAGCGGCCATCGGTGGCGACTACGAGGGCACTCTCGGGCGCCGGCGTGCTCGCCAGCACCAGCTTCAACTCTCCGGTCTCGGCCGCATAAAATCGCACCGCCCCGTCTCGATTCGCGATCGCGATCACCTTGCCATTGGGGCTCAGCGCAGCCGAGGAAGCCCCCAGCTCGGTTTGGTAGCTGCCGGCACTCGTCCAGCCGTTCGTGTTCCACAGCCACACCTTGCCGCTGGATTGCACCGCCCAGGCACGCCTCCCCTCAGGGGAAAAGAAGACGGCCACGATTGGGCCGAAGGAACGCTGGTTCGGCTTCTCCGGATCGAATTCTTCATACTCGTGCAGAAGACGCGCCCCGTTGTTGCCGGCCGCGTCCAGCACCCACACGACTCCGGTTTCCGAGCCGGCCAGAAGCAGTTTGCCGTCCGGACTGTAGGCCAGCGCGGTGGTCCCGTAGTCCCTCACGGCAAACGGCGGTTGTTTCTCGGGATTGGGGAATGCTCGGCTGCGGTTCAGCGTGGCCGCGTCATAAATTTTTACGATCTGCTCCTGCTGGCCCGTGGCAATCTGCGCTCCATCCGGGCTGAAGGCAACCACATTCAGTTGTGGATCGGGCTGCCGCCGCTGGCGCAGGAACTTGCCCGTTGCGGGATCGCTCAAGGTGAGAAGGCCGACAAAAGGAATCTCGTCCGTCTCGCAGGCCGGATCGGGGTGCTTCGAGTTGCAGGGCAGCTCATCGAGCATGGCTGCCGCCATAAGCTTTCCGTCTGCGGAAAAATCAATGCTGTTCGAGGAACCGCCCGAAGAAAGGGGCAGTTGTGTCCCCGAGCCCATTGTAATAGGCTTCTCGGTATCACCCGCTTTCCAGATTTTGGTGTCTCCCTCGTAGTAGGTATGGCCCTTCACATCGTGATCGTCATCGCGGGTGCCTAAGGCCACCTGTCCATCAGGCGACAGTCCCATGGCGTGGATCGTGCCTTCTGTCTTCAGTGTTGCCGGCGCAGCCCCCGGATCCAAGGGCCAGACTTTGGCATACTTGTCGCCGGAAACAGCGAACCGGCCATCCTTCCGGTTCCACCCCACCGCCGTTAAACCATGCAGCGGGGAAGAGCATGCCGTCGCCAGCAGCTTTCCGGTCGCGGCGTCTACTACGCGAACCGCATGCCCGGCAACGGCAAGCTCACGGCCGTCAGGACTGAAAACAAGCTCGCCATAGTCGCCCTCCCCGTCGCCGGTGGCGAAAGAGTTGGCTTTCTTCCAGGAGGTGGTGTCAAACAGCGCAATTTCCCCGCTATATCGCACCGCCAGCCATCTGCCATCCGGACTGAAGGCCAGTTGTCCCACCGAGGGGTACTGAACGTCCTGCTTGATTTCGGTCAACTCAGCGCCAGATGCCGTATCCCACACGGTTACGAAACGGCGGTTGCTGGAGTGCGCGGCCAGGTAGCGCCCATCCGGACTTAACACCATGGCCAGCACATCATCGAAGTTTGCGTCTACGGTCCGCAGCACCCGTCCGGTTTTCAGGTCAATCAGCTGGATATGTTGCTGCTGCCGTGGTTCTGCATTGCGCGCAGCGCCGATGGTGCCATCGGCGCTGATGGCCTGCAGTCGCA
>Ga0075425_100004214_pt1 | contig 14791 bp, 13 predicted proteins | sample SoiMethybrSBSTD4_FD_75300 | JGI IMG/M metagenome (GOLD analysis project Ga0075425, IMG submission 75300) | Bulk soil microbial communities from a Populus tree surrounding site in Tennessee, USA - Soil MetaG P. TD hybrid SBSTD4 | ecosystem: Environmental > Terrestrial > Soil > Tree plantation...
TGTTTGACTGGCGACGTCTTCGGATCGCTCCGGTGTGACTGCCGCCAGCAGCTTGAAATGGCGCTTTCGCTCATCGCGGGCGAAGGCGCAGGAATTTTGATCTACGAACAGCAGGAAGGCCGCGGCATTGGGCTCATGCCAAAGTTGCAGGCTTACGAATTACAAGATGCGGGACTCGATACGGTGGAAGCCAACGAGAAACTTGGATTCAAGGCGGACCATCGGGAATTCGTTATGCCAGCGGAAATCCTGAACGCCCTGGACGTGAAGGCCGTGAGGCTGCTCTCAAACAATCCCGACAAAGTTGCCTCGCTCGAGCGCGCCGGGATCGAGGTCGTCGAACGAGTGCCATGCGAAGTGGTACCCAGCGCCCACGCAGAGGACTACTTGAAAGTGAAGAAAGAGAAGATGGGGCACTTGTTCAAATAGGGGTCCGCCCTCTGTGGCGTTTGTCTGTGCAACTCAGTGTCCTCTGTGGTGGCCTTTCACTCAAACCGGCCAAATCCCCAGCGCCGTCGAGCTCAGAACTTTCTCCTTGGCTTCCTCTGATAGTGACAAAGTGCGGAATTCGTCCAGATTCTGTTTAACGTCTGGCACTCCCGGCCCAGGCCAGTCAGTCCCAAACAAAGTCTTGCCTGCAATCTCCTCGAGCCGCGGGAAATTCTTCAGTAGAGTTCTTGGCGGGATGCCGCTGATATCGAGATAGACGTTTGGATGCCGGCGAATCAGGAAAAACGCCGTATCCATCCACAATGGACGGCCACCGTGGGCCAGCAGGATTTTCAGCTTGGGGAAATCGACGGCGACATCGTCCACGTACATCGGGTCACCGTATTTATTGCGAGCGCCGGGAAACACCGACGTTCCTGTGTGGAACATTACTGGAACGCCGTTCGCTTCTGCAGCGCGGTAAATGACTTCGAGCTCGCGAACTCCGTTCAAATAATCGTTGGGATAAAGCAACTGATGCGGTGGATGGATCTTGATCATGCGGATCTTAAGGCGCAGCAATTGCTCAACGTCTTTCTCGATATCCGTCGTGTGCCGCGGGTGCAGGCTGCCACATGAAATCAAGCGTTTCCGATCTTCTGCCACGTAATCGGCGACGAATTGGTTCACCCCATTCGTGAATCCGATCACTTCCGGCGCCACGTAATTGATGAGCACAGCGCGATCCACTCCGCAGCTGTCGAGATATTTCAGAAATGCCTTCGGCGAGCGACAGAACTCGGCAATCTGCTCGTAATTAGCGCGCTTCCTCTTCATGAGCTCAAGCGCATGCGGCTTGAACATCTCGATCGGCTGGATGTGGATGTGACAGTCGGTTATCAAGGCGGCTATTGGCTCTTGGCTATTGGCTCTGATTCATAAGTTCAACCACCGCTCGCTTTGTGAACACACGAATCATCTCACGGCGGTACTCGGGAGTGAGCGCAGAGGTGGTTAGCGGCTTAGCGGTTCGTGCCGCGAGGTCAGCTGCGGCTTCGGCGATTTCTTCAGAATGGGAGCCGTTTGCAATCAGCTCTTCGGTCCCTTTCACAAGTAGCGGCGCGGGATTCACAGCGGTAATTCCCAATCGTAAGTCTTCGACATGGCCATTCGATCTCCTGATTGCGACGGCGACTCCGGCCAGCGGATAGTCAATTGATCCGCGAATACGCAGCTTGCGGTAGACGCCGCGATATCCCGCAGAGCGCTTCGGGAGGATGATGCGCGTGACCAACTCGTTCGGCCTGAGCTTTCGGTAGTCGTCACCAATGCCGCTGTAGAAGTCGCAAAGCGCAATGCGTCGAGTTCCTGCTGCGCTGGCGATTTCGATCTCAGCCTTCAGGCACAAGAGCGCAGGAGGGGTGTCACCTGAGAAAGCCGCCCAGCATTTGCTGCCGCCGGGCGCAACATGGCAGAGGTCGCCATCTTTCTTGATGCAAAATCCACATGACTTTCGCCAGGCGAGCGACTGGTTGTACCAGAGGCAGCGCGTGTCAAGGCAGATGTTGCCGCCGATCGTGCCCATATTACGGATCACCGGCGAAGCGACCGTCCGTGCCGCTTCGACAAGGACTGGGTATCGTTCGTGCAGTACCTGCGAGCGTTCGATCTCTCGCAGTGTAGTCAGCCCGCCAATCTCAATTCCCTGCTCAGTTTCGCGAATCCCCTTTAGCTCCCCCACCCGGCGCAGATCAAGCACTCGCTCCGGCTCAAACAGTTTCTGCGCCATCGAGGGAAGCACGTCAGTGCCCCCGGCGAGGACGCGGATATTACTGACATGCTCTTGCAAGTCTGCCAAAGCGTGATCCAGCGCACGGGGCCTGAGAAGTTTGAATGGGCTAAGACTCATTCCACACCGCAAACCATTAACCGCAGAGGACACGGGGGTACACAGAGAAAGAAACCTACTTTGTATAACCTCTGTGAAACTCTGGGTCCTCTGTGGTTCATGGTTTTGTTTGCGCCGCCTCATGCCTTTCCGCACCTTTGCCTTTGAACCGCACCGCCCCGCCATGCTCGCGGAAGCGTTCGGGTTTTGTGGGATCCACGCCTTCCGTCAAATTCAAAGCCTTGGCATTTTTCTTCGCGCGCAGCGCCGCCAGAACGCGCTCGGGTGTGAACGGCGATTCGTGCAGGCGAATCCCGACCGCATCGTAGATCGCGTTCGCAATCGCAGGAATCGTTGCCGCGAGCGATCCCTCACTGCATTCTTTCGCTCCGAACGGTCCTTCAGGATCGACGCTTTCGACGATGAATGGCTCGACTTCGGGTGACTCGACCGACGATGGGCTGCGATATTCGAGCAGGCCAGGGTTCATCAGCAGACCTTCTTTCCACACCATCTCTTCCGTGAGCGCCTGCCCCATTCCCATCCAGACCGAACCGATGATTTGTCCTTCGACTGAAACCGGATTCAGCGCGCGCCCACAATCGTGCGCTGCCCACACTTTGTGGACGGTGACTTCCCCGGTATCTTCATCCACACTGACTTCGGCAACCTGCGCGGAATACGAGTACGCTGGAGATGGCCCTACACCTCCGCCCTTGTGCTTTCCTCCGCGAGCTTCAGGCGGAGGTGCGTAGGAACCCGTGCCGGTGAGGGCACCGTGAAAGTCGATGGCGGCGACCACGGCTTCTTCGAAGGTCAGGGAATCCTTCGGGCCTTCATCTTTTCGTTTTTGCTGCAGAGAGCCGCGGAGGATTTGACCTTCGACTTTTCCCGAAGCTGTCGGCGAGGAAGCATGGAAATCCCCACTTCTCCCAAAATCGGGGAGAAGTGGGGCGCCCCCGGGTTTCAAGATCCTATCTTCTCTGCACGTGAGTTCTTCCGGCGCACAGTTCATTTTCTTCGCGGCCGCTTGCACGATCTGCTTCTTCACTGCTTCCGCTGCCCGCAGCGTTGCATTCCCCGCCATGAACGTTACGCGGCTGGAGTACGAACCGATGTCGATGGGCGTGAGGTCGGTGTCGGCAGCGACGACTTTCAGGCGTGAGAGCGAACAGCCCAGGACTTCGGCCGCGATCTGGGCGGTCATAGTATCGGAGCCCTGACCAATTTCCGAAGCGCCGGTGTACACCACGACTCCGCCGTCACGATCAATTTTGATGTTGACTGTGGAATGCGGCATGTCGGAGCGGATTATCGAATTCGCCGCGCCACTGACGTAATGGCTGCAAGCTAGGCCCAGTCCGCGTCCCTTTGGAAGTTTGGCTTTGCGCTCGCGCCAACCAGAGCGCTCGATAACTTTGTCGATGCACTCGGGCAAGCCATAGCTCTGAACACGAAGCCCATTGACCGTGACGCATGGCGGCTGCAGCAGATTGCGACGGCGAATTTCGGCGGCATCAATGTTCAGCTTAGCCGCAATCTCGTCCAACTGCGATTCGAAGGCGAAGCGGACGTTGACAGTGCCGTGTCCGCGCATAGCCCCACAGGCGGGCTTGTTGGTAAGCACGCGGTAGCCATCATACTGAATATTGGGAATGTCGTAGAGTGCACCGAGCAGCGCGCCGGAATAAAGGATCGTGACCACACCGTAAGAGCAATATGCGCCGCCGTCCTGAACAACGGTGGCTTTCACCGCCGTGATGAGCCCATCTTTCGTCGCACCGGTTTTCAGATCGATTATTGTCCGCGGGCGTCCGCGATGCGCCCAGAAAACTTCCTCACGTGTATAAGTGATTTTCACTGGGCGCTTGGCCTTGCGCGCGGCAACCGCTGCAATGATCTCTAGCGGAATGACCTCACTCTTGCCGCCAAAACCTCCGCCCACCAGTGGCTTGATCACGCGAATCTGCGACATTGGCATTTCGAGCACGAGCGAGAGCTTGTGCTGTAAGTAATAGGGGACTTGCGTTGAAGACCAGACTGTCAGACGGCCAAGCGTGCCGGTCTGCGGATCAAGGTCGAATGCCGCGAGCGTCGAATGTGGCTCCATCGCCGCATGGGTAACCTCGTTTGCAATGAATCGCGCTTCTTCGATGACATCGGCTTCGGCAAAACCTTTCTCGGGATCGCCGAACACGTGGTGGTAGTCCTTTTCGAGGTTCTGCGGTTTGTTCTCGTGGATGAAGGCACGCCCGGCTTTCATGGATTCTTCAGGATCGAAGTACGCCGGCAGAAGTTCATATTCAACGTCGATTAATTCGAGTGCTCTCTCCGCCGCAGCTTCATCTTCGGAGACAACGCATGCAACGTTGTCCCCAACGTACCGGACTTTGTCTACGGCGAGCGCATGCTCGTCATGGCCAACTGGAAGAATGCCGTAAGTATTCGGAGCATCTGCGCCAATCGCGACCGTGACTACTCCATCCAGCTTTTCGGCTCTCCTTGTGTCAATGCGTTTGATCCGCGCATGCGGATGCGGCGAGTGCAGGATCTTGCCGATCAGCATGCCGGGAAGCGAGAGGTCGTCGGTGTATTTGCCTGCGCCGGTAGTCTTGCCGGCGGCGTCAACCATGGGGATGGGTTTGCCGATGATGGAAAACTCGATCATAGATGTTGACGGGAACGAGCGCTCCCAGGTCCGGTCAAGCGAAGCTCCAGCGAATCGTTGTCCAATTGTGCAATGAATACGGTTTACAAACAGTCAAATTCTTACCCGATAATCAGGGGCCGGCACCGATCTTCACGACACGCGTAACGAAAACAAGTTTGGCTTTTCCGGCCTTCCCTGTAACCTCCCAACATCCTGTCGTTGGAAAAATGATATCGGTGGGTACCCTATGAAAATCGGTCGACTCACCAACATCGGAGCGCAACGGTGGGGCGGTCGCATCGAGTCTTCGCCCCATTATGCTCAATTTATCTCTTGTTTCTTTCCACCACGGAAATTTCATTTCTAGTGAGCCATCAGCCAGCAGGAATCCGGGCCCGCCCACGCAAAACGTTACCGTGCCCTCGGGATAAAGGATGGTAGACAATGCCCGACTCCCATAGCGGTCCGGGCCCTGGGGTTCGCCAGGGGGCGGGTACCCGTTGCCCTTGGTGACCGGGCAAGCTGTAGAGTGTCCTCTTGAGGCGCAGAGCGCAGACGTAGGCAAGAGGAGGCTCGTAGTAAGCATTAGCCATCTAAACGTCAACGCAATCCTCCCCTTACCTAACTTGTCGCAATTCCCTTCCGCTCCGCCTCAATCGCAGCCTTGATTGCCTGATACATCTGGCTGTAGCCAGTGCAGCGGCAGAGATTGCTGCTCAAAGCTTCGCGGATTTCGACGTCAGTCGGATTTGGATTGGTCGCCAGCAGATGTTTTATCGTCATCATGAACCCGGGCGTACAGAAGCCGCACTGCGCGCCACCCCATTCGCCATAAGCTTTTTGGATTGCCGCAAGCGCGCCGTGCTCAGCCACGCCTTCAACCGTCGTGATCTCCTGGTCTTCACAGCTCGCGGCGAGCAGCGTGCACGAAAGCATCGGAGTTCCGTCAATCAGAACTGTACAGGCGCCACATGAAGAATCATCGCAGCCGCGTTTAGAGCCGGTGAGCTGAAGATCCTGCCGGAGGGCGTCGAGCAGAAGCTTGTTCGGCTCAATTGCAAGCTCACGAGCCCGTCCGTTGATGCGGAGTCCGAGGAGTTGTTTCTTCATGAAACCAGCTACTAGCTTCTAGCTGCTAGCTTCTAGCAGACTCTGGCCACGCTGTGTTTGCTAGAAGCTAGCAGCTAGCAGCTAGAAGCTCTTTAATACACCGGCACCTTCGCATCCACCGTTCTCGACCAGGCGTCAATGCCACCCGCCATCGACTGCGCTTTCTCGAAGCCTTGTTGGCGCAGCCAAGCGGTCACGTTCATCGAGCGCACGCCATGATGGCAATACACGACAATGTGGTCCTCGGGATCAAGCTCCTGATGTGCGCGGCTGGGAACGTCGCCCATGGGCATCAGCTTGGCACCTTCAATGCGTGCGGTTTCGAACTCCCAGGGCTCGCGGACGTCGAGCAGCGTAAACTGCTTTCCACTTCCAGATAACTGACGCACCGATGCGGGGTCGATTTCGTAGTCCATCAAGTTTTTGCCTCTTGAGGACGCGCCAGAGTCGTCAGACTCGCCAGCGCGGCAACAATCCAAAGGTAAAACACAGCGTCTCGTCCTTCGCGCGAATAGTTCAAGGGCGCGGCGCTCCACAGCAGGAAGAACAATCCAACAGCAAGAGCCAGAAACACTAGCCCAAAGAAAACCCGCTCGCGCCAGCAGCGTGTCTCAGAAAGCAATCCGAACGCCAGCACTGCCCAAACCGCGTATGTCAAGGTTGACCACCAATTGTGGGGCCACAAGAAATCAGCGTCGCGAATATGAATGTAAGCCAAATACGCAAAATAACAGCTGGCACCAGCCCCGACGACACCCCAGAAGCGATTGCGGCACATCAGGTGCGCTGGCTTTGTGCGCGGCGCCTTCGACGGGGCTAGCGGCCCTGCCACATCGGGTTTCGTTTCTCCAGAAATGCCCGTACTCCCTCGTGCGCATCCTCTGTCTTCATCAATTCTTCCAGATAAATCTTCTCAGCCCGCGCAAGGCGCTTGTCGAAATGTATCGAATCCCATGAGTATATGGCCTTTTTCGCGATAGCAAGCGCCGCAGCGCTCTGCTGTTGAAGATGTTCGAGGGCGCCCTCAACCGCGGCTTCGATCTTGTCGCCGGGCACCGCGCGGGTAGCCAAACCGATCTCAGCGGCTTCAGTCCCTCGAACCGTGGCCCCAGTGAGCATCAAATCTGCAGCCCGCTTGTGCCCAATAAGCGCACCTAGCGCCGTCGCCGCAACCGGCGGAAAGCAGCCAAGTCGAATCTCAGGAAAACCCCAGGTCGCATCGTCGGTGGTGATCACGATATCGCACAGCATCGCCAGTTCTGCCGCACCGCCCAAGCAATTACCGTGAACGGCTGCCATGGTCACTTTACGTGATCCTACGAGGGCCCGAATGACTCCGTGAAATTTCTCCAGCATTGTGGAGACGTTCTCCGCAGTGTGCGCCGCAATATCCACGCCCGCTGAGAAACTCTTGTCTTGTCCGCGAAGAACAGTGGCAATAAGTTTCGGCTCGGCTTCGATCTCGGCCAGGACCGAGGCCAACTCTTCCATCATCGGGAGGTCAATGATGTTGACGGGCGGATTTTTCAGAGAAACTCGAGCGACCGGCGGCTCAATGGCCACGGTGAGGCGATTTAGCGGTGAGACTTCGGGGGCCATTTTTTAGTTGGCGGGCGAGGGCCCCATTCGACTTCGCTCGGGGCAGGTCCGCACCACGCAATCCTAGATATTAATCGCCGACTTCCTTGGTTCGGCGATGGTTTCAAATGGGTCGCGAGCGCCTTCCTTCTCTGCGATCCACTTCTTCTCATTAGCGATAATTTCAAGCAGTAGCTTCTTGTCCCCAGCTGTCGGAAGAAACTCGGTCAGCTGCTGATCGTATTCTTTCTCTTCCAGCGGTTCGCCGGTTTGCGGATGGAACTTCTGGTTCGCCCACTTACCGATCATTCGGTTGAATTTGAGGTTCGGTGCGTAGAGCTTAGGCTCACCAGACTTGAGCACACTGTTAAATCGCTCGATCAGGCCTGAGACTTCATCCCGGTACAAGTGGCGGTTGTAATCGTTGAGATCATCGAGATCGGCCTGCTTTTCATTCTTTGGCTCATCGTAGCGGCCTTTGATTCCCCACACGTAGGCCCAGTGCGCCGACGAAGAGTGGTCCGTGCCAAAAAGATCGTAAGAACTCGAAATCCACTTATTGAGATACTTCTGAATCAGCCACGCCGGAATGAGTCCGGCCTGAACGATCCGGCGCAGGCCGTCATTACCGGTTCCCATGTGAAAAGCTTCTTCGCGCAGCATGTACGACATTGAGCGACCGAGCGGCGCAAAAGCCGAGTACTTCAACATCTGCAACTGGAATTTGCCATCACGGTCAACGAAGTCGGTATAAGTGAAAAAGTCCATCCAATTGTCGACGTCCACGTTGAAGGCACCGAGCAGACGCTTGTTCTCGAAGGCGCGCCGCTCGAGCATCTTCTGCGCTTCGACTTTGCCGGAATACCCGAAGTGGTCGACCAGAAGAGCACACATCTGCCAGCCGTGACGCATTTCCTCGATCATGACGCGAGTGATGGCGCGGCGATCCCAATCCGTGGGGGCAGTTTCAAAAAGATGGCGCTGCTGCTCGACACTGGCAAATTCCGTATCGCCCTGATAGACGATCATATTGAGCAGCGCATCTCGCATCTGCTGAGTTGGAATCTGGCGCAGGTTCTCCCATTTCTTCTTGCCTTTGAAATGTCCGAACTGGATTTCATCGGTTTCGATGGCGGCGAAAAGCGTGTCGAATTTAAAGCTGGCAATCTCGTCGCGATTGACGCCGATCTCCTTGCGCCACTCGTCGAAGAGGCCGATCCAGTCGGAGAAGGTACCAATTTTTGCTACTTTGCCCGGCATATCAAAAACCTTTCACCACAGAGGCACAGAGAAAACCTTATGCCATGTTTAACCAAACCGTCTTCAACTCCGTGTAGTGCTCCACTGCGTGCGCGCCGAGTTCGCGCCCGAAGCCGGACTGCTTATATCCGCCGAACGGCAACGCCGCATCCATCAAGCCATAGGTGTTGATCCACACCGTGCCGGCGCGCAGTTGCCGGGAGATATGATGAGCTTTCTTGATGTCGCGTGTCCAGACGGCGGCGGCTAATCCGTAAGGATTGCTGTTGGCCTGTTGAACGGCCTCTTCCACATCGTCGAACGCGATCATCGAAAGCACAGGGCCAAAGATCTCTTCGCGCGCAATTTGCATGTCGTTCTTCACGTCGCCGAAAATCGTAGGTTCGACGAAGAAGCCCTTGCTGCCGTCGAGCGATACACGATTCCCGCCGGCGATCAGCTTTGCCCCTTGCTTCTTACCAGACTCTATATAGTCGAGCACAGTCTGCATCTGCTCCTGGCTGACGACTGCACCCATCCGCGTTTTCGGATCCAGCGGATCAGCCGGCTGCATCTTCTTCGCGCGCGCAACCAGCTTTTCGGTGAACTCGTCTCGAACTTTATTTTCGATGAAAAGGCGCGACCCGGCGTTGCAGACCTCGCCCTTTCCATAGAAAATCCCGTTGATCGCGCCTTTCACGGCCCCATCCAGATCAGAATCGGCGCAAACAATGTTGGGCGACTTCCCGCCCAGCTCAAGTGTCACCCGTTTAAGTGTGTCCGCAGCCGAGCGCATGATCTCTTTGCCGACGCTCGTCGAGCCGGTGAACGCTACTTTGTCTATTCCGCGATGCTGCACAATTGCCTGACCGGTTGAGGCTCCGCCGGTAATGACGTTCACAACTCCCGCGGGAAAGCCTGCTTCCACAGCAAGTTCGCCGAGACGCAACGTGGTGAGCGGTGTCTGCTCAGCTGGTTTCATTACGATCGTGTTCCCACAAGCCAGCGCCGGCCCAAGCTTCCACGAAGCCAGCAGCAGAGGAAAATTCCACGGCACAATCATGCCAACAACGCCGACAGGCTCCCGTAATGTGTAGGTGAACGCAGTCTCGTTCGTGTTGACGGTATCGCCGTGGATCTTGGTCGCGAGCCCCGCGTAGTAGCGCAGAACGTCGGCAACCATCGGCATGTCGACGTAACGTGACTCGAAGATAGGCTTGCCATTGTCGAGGGTTTCGAGCTCTGCCAGTTCGTCAATATTCTTCTCGACCAGGTCGGCAAGTTTCCAGATCAGGCGGCCGCGCTCGCTCGCAGACATCTTGCGCCACACGCCGTTGTAGTCCTCGAAAGCACGGCGCGCTGCTGTGACAGCACGATCAACGTCCTCGCGCGACGCTTCCGCGATTGTTGTGAGCACTTCGCCGGTCGCGGGATTGATAGTATCGAAATGCTTTTCGGCATCAAGCCACTCGTTATTGACGAGCAGGCGGCCGGGAGCAACGCGAGATTTGGTGGCAGTCAACATCTTTGCTGGTGGGGGCACGGGCATCCTCGCCCGTGCTTAGATCAGAACTATCTTGCCTTGAACTCCGCCGGCCTCTTCTCTACGTAGGCGTTCAGGCCCTCTTTTGCGTCTTCGCTCTGGAACAAGATCTGCTGGTTTTCGCGTTCAACCGCAAGTGCGGATTCCATCGGAATCTCCCATCCGGTCTGCACCGCGCGCTTGATTCTTCCCACGGCCTTCGCCGCTTTGTTCGGCGGACAGAACTGGCGCGCGTACTCCATGATGTTTTCCATGAAGTTTTCGCGCTCGTAGATATCGTTGATGATGCCGAGTTCGAGCGCTTCCTCGAACGAGTAAGTATTTCCAGTCACCATCAGTTCGATGGCTTTGCTCTTTCCTACCAGCCGCGACAAGCGTTGCGTGCCGCCAGTGCCTGGAAGAACGCCGAGATTCACTTCCGGCAACCCGATCTTGCCTGCATCCTTCCGCGCAATGCGAATGTCGGCAGCCATGGCAATTTCAAGTCCGCCGCCGACGGTATGCCCGTTGAGCGCCGCAATCACCAGCTTCGGCGTGTGTTCAAGGCGCAGCAAAGTCTCGTTGGCGTGCAGGCAGAAAAAGTACTTGAAAGTCGGATCGACGCTGGCCAGCATCTTGATATTCGCGCCCGCCGAGAAGAACTTGTCGCCCGCGCCGCTAAGCACCATGACGTGAACGCCGTTGTCCATGCGGGCCTTCAGGATCGCGTCATCGAGCTGACGATTCATCTCGTAGGTGTAGGTGTTTGCCGGCGGATCGTTCATCTCGATCACAGCTACACCGCTGTCCACACGGTAGCGAATCAGCGTCTTTGTCGATTGCTCGCTTGCAGGTTGCAATGTCGTCGCCATAGTTTTGCTCCTTACATCTTCCAGCGGCCAAGGTCTTCATCGCCGAGGTTCTCGAGAAACTTTCGCATCTCTTCGCTGGTCGCCTCAGCGGAAGTGGCGCCTTTCTTCGAAATCTTCAGAACTTCATCCTCCACAAAAATCGGACAATCCACCCGCAACGCCAGTGCCAGCGCATCTGACGGACGCGAATCAACGCTGATGATGTGGCCCTCGCGCTCCATCCAGATCACCGCGTAGAAAGTGTCATCCTTCAATTCTGTGACCACCACCTTGTGCACGTGCGCATCAAGCCCGGCGAGTACGTTCTTAATGAGATCGTGCGTCATCGGTCGCGGCGTGCTGACTTTCTCAATTTCAAGTGCGATCGCATTGGCCTCGTAAACACCTACCCAGATCGGTAAAACCGTATCGCTCGAGTCCTTCAGGATCACAATGGGAGTGTTGGTAACCGGATCGAGCATCAGCCCGCGAATTTTCATTTCCACTTCCATCGGAACTCCTCAAAATCTCGGTTTCCCTTCGTGTACCTTCGTGTCCTTCGTGGTTTCAGCTTTTTTGTTCAACCACCAAGGACACGAAGTTCCACGAAGGAAAACATCAGACGACCATTTCCCCAACCAGGCTGTTCGGGAAGGCGGTCGTAACCCGCACCGGAGCATAACTGCCCGGCTCGAGCTTAAGATCACAGCCGGTCGTAAAGTTCAAAGTCTTGTTCTGCGATGTCCTGCCGATCCACTGCCCACGCGCCTCGTTCTTGCCCTCGACCATTACTTCAAGTTGATCACCTACGTGATTCTGATTCCTGCTTTTCTGAATTGCGCGCTGCCTCTCCAGTAACACTGACAAGCGGCGCGATTTTTCGCCGTCCGGAATCGCGTCCTCCATTCCGACCGCCGGAGTGTTTGGCCTGGGCGAATACTTGAAAGCAAACAGGCCGTCGTATTCAACTTCGTCCAACAGCGAAAGAGTCCGCTCGAAATCTTCCTCAGTCTCGCCAGGAAAACCGACGATGATGTCGCTCGTGATGCTGATGTCGCGTCGCGCAGCTTTCATCCACGAAATGCGCTCGAGATACTGCTCGCGGCTGTAAAGGCGCTGCATAGCGTCGAGCACGCGAGTGGAACCGCTCTGCACTGGCAGATGGACATGATCGCAAAGCGTGGGCACGGAATCGATCGCTTCAATAATGTCGCGTCCAAAATCGCGCGGATGCGAGGTCGTGAAACGCACGCGGCGAATACCGGGAACTTCGCCGACCGCAGCGAGCAATTCTGCAAATGTCTTCTTGCCCAGAGGATCACGATACGAATTGACGTTCTGCCCCAGCAGTTGAATTTCTGTGTAGCCCAAATCGGCCATCTGGCGGGCTTCCGCGAGCACCGAATCGGATGTCCGGCTGCGCTCCTTGCCCCGAGTGAACGGAACCACGCAGTAGGAGCAGAACTTATCGCAGCCCTCAATGATGGTGATGTATCCGCGATACGGATTTGTGCGTGCCGTCAATTCAGTTTCGAAGCACTCATCGGTTTCGCGATCGTCGAGCCCGGTCACCCGGCGATTGCCGGCTTCGATCTGCACCAGCATCTGCGCCAGATTTCGATAAGAAGCTGAACCGCAGACCATGGAAACGTGCGGCGCCCGCTCGAAAATCTTGTGGCCCTCTTGCTGAGCAACACAGCCCAGCACCCCGAACTTCTTGCCTTGAGCTTCGAGTTTCTTGTAGTCGGCGAGCCGATGAAAGACCTTTTGCTCAGCCTTGTCGCGGATAGAGCAGGTGTTGTAGAGGACCAAGCCGGCTTCCTCGACGGTTGGGACCTGGCGGTATCCCTGCGAAACGAGCGTGCCGACGACCTTTTCTGAGTCGTGGGCGTTCATCTGGCAGCCGAAGGTTTCGAGGTAAAAAGTCTTTTGCGGCGCGGCCATCCAAGGTCAAGTATATCGCAGGGTTTGAACGTTAGGCTCCAAGCCTCAGCCATTCTGATACCCGGAGTTGGCAAACAACGAATGGACTTGGTGGCGTGCGCGAAAAGCATCTAAATTGAGTAGAATTGCACTCGTGACGCCTGAGGGCCCTCAGCCAGCTTCCGACGTTCGAACGCCCAGCCGCCGCGCGTCGGCGTGGATGTCCTCCTGGCTTTGGGACCTGATTGTCTCTCTCGGCATTTCTGCGTTCATCATCGTGTTCCTCTATCAGCCGGTAAAGGTCGAGGGTACGAGCATGATGCCTTCCCTCGACGATCAGGAACGCATTTTCATCAACAAATTTGTCTACAGCATCGAGCCGATCCAGCGCGGCGACATAGTGGTGTTTCGTTACCCGCGCGACCCCGCCAAGAGTTTCATCAAGCGCGTGATTGGCGTCGCCGGTGACCATGTGCGAATCATCGATGGTCACGTGATCCTCAACGGGAAGATGCTGATCGAAGATTATGTCCCGCTGACGTACCAGGACGAGCGGTCATATCCGGAAGTGGTTGTTCAGCCGGGCTCCTATTTTGTGCTTGGAGACCATCGCAGTCTGTCGAACGACAGCCGCGATTTTGGCCCAGTAGACGCCTCGTACATCTACGGCAAAGCCGTGTTTGGCTATTGGCCCATGGACAAAGTAGGAAGGCTGAGATAGAGGGCTTGGCGTGAACCTTTTCAACTCTCTTCTTCCACGTTGGCAAACAGACAAAGCCAGTTCACACACCAGCGGGGGATTTCCGACAACTCGAAAGGGTATCCTCCGAGCGTGTCCTGAAGCAATCTGTAGCGTTGTAACATCGTCGATTTTCTCCGTTCTGGAAATCCACAGGATTTGTGCCGTCTCGCTCGGCGTGCGTCACTGACACACGCCTTTAATTTGCCAGAAAAACAACAGATCGACTCGCCGTGGAAGCGCAGGGCTTCCAGCCCTGCGGAAGGGGAGCAATTGAAGATGGGGCTTCAGCCGCTGTGACATGGGTAATTTCTCCGATCGCACATTCTTCGTCACATCCGTAACTTGGCAACGAAGACCCTGTTCCGTTCGGAGTGCGCAGCAAAACTGTTTCTCGATACGTTGTACAGTTATCGTGATCGCCGAATCTTCGAACTATACGAATTCGTGCTCATGCCTGTTCACTTCCATCTACTAGTCGCGCCCATGCAGGCGGTCTCGCTCGAGAAATCCATGCAATTCATTAAGGGCGGATTCTCACATCGGTTCATGAAGGAGACTGGCTCTCGCACGGAAATATGGGAGCGAAGTTTCACGAATCATCGTATTCGTGACGAACGCGATTATGAGCAGCATCGTCAATATGTCTGGACGATTCCGGTTCGAGCTAAGTTCGTTGAAATTCCAGAAGCGTATCTTTATTGTTCGGCTTATCCCGGAAGCGCGCTGGATGTGCCACCATAGCGGCTAAAGCCTGTCGCGTAGGGCAATCAGTTCGCACGGCTGGAAGCCGCGCGCTTCCACGGAACTGCAGGCGGCGCAATTAGGCCTCTAGCCCCCTAGCCTACTCGTAATCCACTCC
>Ga0075425_100004215_pt1 | contig 14791 bp, 5 predicted proteins | sample SoiMethybrSBSTD4_FD_75300 | JGI IMG/M metagenome (GOLD analysis project Ga0075425, IMG submission 75300) | Bulk soil microbial communities from a Populus tree surrounding site in Tennessee, USA - Soil MetaG P. TD hybrid SBSTD4 | ecosystem: Environmental > Terrestrial > Soil > Tree plantation...
TGTAAGCGGATGCTTCGCGCAGTTTTCTTAATCGCTCGGCCACCCCTCCTTGCGGTGATGCAAGGAGGGGACTATCGCCTCATTTCGATTCATTCACACGTTCATAGACCGCCGCTACAGCTCATTTCGCTCGTGTCCGGCTCCGGCTGCGGACCTGTTCAAACCAGTTGGGCACGACCTTGATTTCCGCCTGCGCTTCGCGCCGGCCGGCTGCCTGCAACATGAGAAAACGACCGCCGTCCGGCGAAATATCAAAATTGGCACGCGACGCAAGCGCCCCTTCATAGTCGCCCTGAAACAACAACCTCGGTTTGGCAGCGACAAAACTCGGCTGAGTCTTTATATCCACGACCATTAACTTGTCTCCATCCCGATAGAAGAGTTCGCTTCCGTTGGATGCCCAAACGGGTTCGCGCCCGCCCGCTGTAGAGATCTGCCATTTTTCTGCGGATAGAGGATACGGCTGCACATAAATCTCGGGCCGGCCGGACGCGTCAGAAACGTAAGCGATAAAGTGGCCGTCGGGCGAAAATCGCGGCGCGCTTTCATCCGCCGGGGTTTGGATCAGGACGCGCGGCTTGCGAGCGCCATTCATTGGAAGGATCCAGATGTCGCGGCGGCTGACGGGATGCTGTTCCGTAAAAGCCAAAAAATTGCCATCGGGCGAAAATGAACTTGGCTCCGTGAGGTACTGGCTGTTCGTGAGCTGCTCGGTATTGCCGGATCCGTCGGCGTTTTTCAGGAATGCATTCCAGGAGCCCGCCTTCGTGGATCGGAACACAATTCGTTTCCCGTCGCGCGTCCAGATCGGCATAGCGTTGTTTGCTTCGGTAGTGAACTGTTGCAGCCTGTTCGCCGCGATGTCGTACATAAATACGTTGGGACTATCTCCTGCGATGTTGAGCATCACGCGCTTTCCGTCCGGAGAAAGGCGCGGGTGCTCATAAGCACGGGGCGGAGCCTTCAAAGGCTCGGCCGATCCATCGCGGTTTACCCATACCAGGCGTCGGTCGGTGGAGCTGACATTGGTCGGGATATAAGCCAGCGTGCCGTTCTGTGAGACGCTGAAGTGCGCAGCACCGTCCCTGGCTTCCATCAACACCCCCTGAACCAAAGGGACGGCAGTTCCAGTGACCTCTACGCGCTGTGCGTCGAACGGCACTGCCACCAGTGCGCCACCATGAACGTAAATCAGGTGACCGGTGGACAGGTAACGCGGAAACGTACCGCCGTCGATGATTACCCGTCTTTCGCCTGTATCCAGCCGCTGCGCCACGATCTGAGCGTCATCCCAACTGCCGCCCTTGGCGATCGTAAAGAGTATGGCCCTGTTCCCCGGCAGCACTTCAGGCCAGCGATGACTGCGCTCGTCTTTGCGTTCGGTCAGCGGCTTCGGCGTGCCGCCGGAAGCAGGAACTTGAAACAGCGCAGAGCCGGTGTCGGGCGTAAAGATGATCGTGTCGTCCGATCCCCATACTGCGCCGCGCCCGTTCGAAGAGGTATCGCAGATGTTCACGATTTGCCCGCTGTCGATCGCCACTTTCTTCAGCTTTCTGTCGGTAAAGAACGCGATCCACTTGCCGTCGGGTGAGAACAACGGTGTTCCGGCGCCTTCGGTTCCCGGGATAGGTTTCGACTCGCGTGATTGCACAGTGCGCACGTAAAGCTGTTGCTTGTCGGCGGAACCCAAAACGAGGACGACCCTTTTCCCATCGGGAGAAATCGCTATAGCGGGCACAGTGAGACCGATTAATGACGGCTCGGGTCCGGCCTTCGTTTGGACGGCGGGCGTAGTCATTACTACGCTGACGAGAACGACCCCAATCGTCAACACTGCAGCTGCCAATTTGTTGTGATTCATGCCGATATCATAGCTCCGGTTTTCGTGTTGGAACCAAGTCGAATGATGCAGAACGTAGTCCCCTCCTAGGATAGGAGGGGTGGCTGCGCATTAAGAAAATGCCGCGAAGCGACCTTTGAAAGCGCAGACGGGGTGGTCATTCTGGACTGACCACCCCGTCCGTGCCTTTCAAAAGGATGCCTTCGGCGATATTGTCTGACGGCACGGCGTCCCCTCCTATGCTAGGAGGGGACTACGGCTATTTGGCCTCAAAGTGAGACAACATCCTTGGCATCTCGTTTTTGACTGGGCCCGTAATTTGATGCTATAGGAGAACCCGGGGGAGGGGAGGAATCATGCTACGGTTGCGAACGATAGTTGTCCTTTGCACAGTCATCTTAATCACCGCCATCACCAGCTACGCTCAAGGTCCGAACGCGACTATTTCCGGTGTCGTCCATGATCAAACCGGCGCTGTACTGCCTGGCGTCAGTATCCAGGTTATCAATCGTGAAACAGGTGTCGTTCGAAACGTGATCAGCGACGATGAAGGCCGATACCGTGTGCCGGCGCTCGAAGCGGGCACGTATGCCGTTGAAGGCAGTCTGACGGGCTTCCGTACGGTCGTAAGAGAAGGCGTTGTCCTGACCGTCGGCAGTCAGGCCGTCCTGGACTTGACGACCGAAGTCGGGCAGTTGTCGGAGAATCTGACCGTGACTGGCGATGTTCCTCTGGTGCAGACCACGAGCGCAGAACTGTCTGGCCTCGTTGGCGATCGGGAGATTCGCGATCTGCCCTTGAACGGCCGCAGTTACGAAGCCCTCGCCTTCCTGCAGCCCGGCGTCTCACAATTCACCAGTGCGAGTGCGGGAACGACCGCCATTGTGGCCAATGGTTCGGGAGCGAAGATGTCGGTTGCAGCGACTCCTGGCGATTTTCAATCGTTTCTCCTTGATGGCACGGACATTCACGATCACGCCGGCTTCACCCCGGGCAGCGTCGCAAGAAATAATCTGGGGGTCGATGCGATTCGTGAGTTTCGCGTATTGACGCAGAACTATTCTGCCGAGTACGGACGGACTGCCGGCGGTGTCGTCAGCGCCGTCACGCGTGCCGGAACGAACGGCTATCACGGCAGCGTCTTCGAATTCTTTCGCGACAACGCGCTCGATGCGCGCGAGTTCTTCGATCAGGGTGGGACAAAGCCGTTCCGCCGAAATCAATTTGGCGCTGCAGTCGGCGGCCCAATCCGTCGCGACAAGACATTTTTCTTCGGCAACTACGAAGGCTTGCGGGAGAACCGTACGCAGACACTTCTCAGAACAGTACCTTCGGAGGCCGCACGCCGCGGTGCGTTGCCAGGAAGAACAGTGGCCGTTTCATCACTGATCCAGCCATACCTGGACCTGATTCCACTCCCGAACGGCCGGGATTTCGGTGACGGCACGGCGGAATACGTTTGGGAAGCGCCCACGAACACGCATGAAGATTTCGCGTCATTTCGCCTGGATCACCAGCTTTCCGCAAATCAATCGATGTTCGGTCGCTTCATGTTAGACGATGCGGATTCGACACAGCCGAACACCCTGCCGCCGTTCCAGTCGGCGGTACGTTCGCGTAATACTTTCATCACGCTCGAGCACAAATACATTCTTTCGCCCACGGTGCTGAATGTGATGCGTGGCGCGTTCAACCGAACGAATCCGATTCTCAAGGACCAGGTGGACCTGCCTGGAGATGAGGCGCGTCGTTTCGTTGCGGGCCGGACATGGTCGATCAATTCGCAGGTATCGGCGTTTTCGGACATCGGCCATTTGAATTCTGCACCACAGCAGTTCGCGCAGAACATTTATCAGCTCAGTGATGATCTCGACATGCAACGGGGCGCGCATTCCATACGACTGGGTTTCAATTTCGAGCGCATCCAGAACAACAACGAGACTCAAACCAGCCAGGCTCAGTACCAGTTCACCGATCTCGCGTCGCTCCTGCAGGCTCGGCCTGCGAGATTCGTGGCACTCACGCTCGATTCAGGAACAACAGCGCGTTTCCGGCAGTCGTTCGTCGGCTACTACTTCCAGGATGACTGGAAAATCACCAAGGCCCTGACGCTCAATCTTGGATTGCGCCATGAGTTCGTGACCATTCCGACCGAAGTCCGAGGCGCCCAGGCCAACATCCGAAATGTGTTCACCGATACGGCGCCGACTTTCGGGGCGGTCTTCACGAAGAATCCGTCGCTCGGCAATGTCGCGCCGCGTTTCGGCTTCGCGTGGGTGCCTTTCGGAGAGCACCGGCCTGTGATCCGCGGCGGAGCCGGTATCTACTACAACGAAATCATGGGCCGGCTGTACTACCAGTATGCGCGGTCGGGATTCCTGAAGACCGCTCAGATCAACAATCCGAGCTTTCCGAATCCTGGCCTGGCAAGCGTCACGGCCGGCAACGTTTCATACAGCGTGTGGGATCCGCAGCCGAAGACGCCGACGGTGTATCAGTACAACCTGACGGTCGAGCAGCAGTTGGCCTGGAACACGGTTGTAACGGTCAGCTACGCAGGTTCTCTCGGACGTCACTGGATTCGCGACCGATCCCCGAATACACGCGTTCCGCAATTTCTGCCGGACGGCACACCGTTTTTTCCCAGCGCGAACGCATCGCGCATCAATCCCGCGTTCGGCAATATTCGTCAGATCGTGACGGATGCGAATTCCAATTACAACGCGCTGCAGTTGCAGGCAACGCGGCGTCAATCCGAACGGCTCGTATGGCAGACGAGTTATACGTACTCGAGCGCGATTTCCTCAGCCACGGCGTGGGGAGCCGCGCACACGCAGAATACGAGTGACATCTCGGTCGTTCCGTGGGATGCGAATGCGGATCGTGGCCTGTCGTCATTCCACGTGCGCCACATGGTGGCGGTAAATGCCACGTACCGTCTTCCCGGCGATTCACTCACAGGGGCCGCAGGAATTCTGGCGCGGGGCTGGGAAACAAGTATGATCGTGTCTGCACACTCAGGCACGCCATTCAGCGCGCAGCTTGGATTCAACCGATCGAACGACGGGAACTCGGATGCTCCCGAGCGGCCGAACCTTCGCGCCGGGGCGTCGAACAACCCGATCATCGGCACGGTCGAACGCTGGTACGACCCGACAGCATTCGTATTACCTGCAGCGGGTACGTACGGCAATCTCGGACGCAATACGCTGATTGGTCCGAATCTCGTCAATGTGAACATGTCCATCGTGAAAACTTTCCGGCCCCATGAGGGGCAAACCCTCGCGTTCCGCAGCGAGTTTTTCAATCTGTTCAACCATGCAAACTTTGGTCTGCCAAACCGATTTCCGTTATTGGCGGACGGTACATATTCGGGAAGCGCGGGAGTTATCCAGAGCCTCGCGACATCTTCTCGGCAGATTCAGTTCGGGCTCCGATATTCGTTTTGATTTGTCATCCGACTTGGGAGGGAGGATCAATGAAGCGCGTACACATCGGACTCTTTATCGCACTGTTAATAACGACGGTGACCTGCGGCAATCTCTGGGCGCAAGCGACGGCGCAGATTAGCGGGACCGTTCGAGATCAAAGTGGCGCAGTCCTGCCGGGCGTCGAGGTGGCGGCAACGCAAACCGACACGGGCATTGCACGCACTGCCGTCACAAATGAAACCGGATCTTTCATCTTGCCGAACCTTGCGCTGGGACCGTATCGACTGGAAGCGGCGCTGCCGGGTTTTCGTACGTTTGTCCAAACCGGAATCGTCTTGCAGGTCAACAGCAGCCCCGCGATCAATCCCGTTCTTGAAGTCGGGCAGGTGACCGAACAAATTGAGGTACAGGCTAATGCGGCGCTTGTCGAGACGCGGAACACGTCGGTAGGCGCGGTCATCGAGAATCAGCGGATTCTGGAACTGCCGCTCGAAGGTCGCAGGGTCACCGACCTCATCACGCTGTCGGGCGCAGCGACACAGGGCGCGACGGGTTCCGTACCCGGCGGTTTCATTCGAGGCACCAGCGGTGCAGCCAACCTTGTATCTATTGCGGGCGGACTTCAATTCGGGGTCATGTACGCGCTGGATGGAGCGATGAACAACAACGCGTACGATGGCTCACAAAACCCGTTTCCATTTCCGGATGCGCTCCAGGAGTTCAAGGTCGAAGTGAGCGGCAGCTCCAGTGTCGGCGGCAGCAGGGGGTCTGGTGGACAGATCAACGCCGTTACAAAGTCGGGTACGAATCAATTTCATGGGAACCTATTTGAGTTTGTCCGGAATTACAAATTCAACGCCCGAAACTTTTTTGCAACATCACGCGACAATCTCAAACGCAACCAGTTTGGAGGAACGCTCGGCGGACCGATCCTGAAGAATAAGTTGTTCTTCTTCGGAGCGTATCAGGGAACAAAGACGCGCACGACGGGCGGCGGCAACACTGCCTACGTTCCCACCCCAGCGATGATGGCTGGTGATTGGACAACCTTTGCTTCACCAGCCTGTAACGCCGGACGTCAGATCAATTTGACTGCGCCTTTTGTCGGCAATCGCATTAGTCCTACTCTGTACAGCAAGGCGGCGCTTGCTATTGCATCGAAACTTCCACAGGCACAGGACGACTGCGGCAAAGTCATTTACGACATCCCGCAGAAACCCGACGAGTATCAGATCGTTGGTAAAGCCGACTATCAACTGAGCGACAAGCATTCGGTTTTTGCACGATACCTGGTGACGAGTTACAAATCTCCCCACCCGTACACGCTCTCGGGCGGAAACCTTTTAACGTTGTCCACGAACGACGGCGGAAATTCCGACCTGGCTCAAGGGTTCGCAGTAGGGAGCACGTATCTGTTCAGTCCGAACACGATCAACGCTCTCCGTGTTTCCGGCAATCGAACAGTAATTGGCCGACCCGGCGTGAAATTCTTCGGTCCTGCTGATGTGGGAGTCAAAGCCGTCACTTACGCGGAAGGTGCGATGGTCCTCACGGTCACCGGTGGATTTAGTTTCAGTACGCGTACGGTGTTCGCGAAAAACGTCAGCGACTCGTACCAGATTGGCGATGATGTGAACCTTGTTCGAGGGAACCATCAATTGACTTTCGGCGCGAACGCCGCGAACTACCGGATCTATCAACGCTGCCTGGTCAGCTCCCAGGGAGTTTACAACTTCAACGGCACGGCGACAGGTTTGGGAATGGCCGATTTGTTGACGGGACGGCTGACGAGCCTGATGCAGCTGACGCCGGTGCTGTGGAGCGCGCGGCAGACCTATGTTGCGCCGTACATCTCGGACGTCTGGAAACTATCACGGAACGTGACGGTGAACGGTGGTCTACGTTGGGAACCGTTCCTGCCCCTCGCGATAGGTTATGGCCAGGGCGCCTCACTCAACGAAGGCGTGAGTTTCAATTTCGATGATGACCGATTTACGAAAGGCATCAAGAGTACCGTCTATCCGAATGCACCCGCCGGACTCTATTTCCCCGGTGACCCGGGTTTCCCGAAGAACGGACCGACGAATCCGAAGTGGTTGTATTTCTCTCCCCGCGTCGGACTGGCCTGGGATGTGAGCGGCGACGGCAAAACGTCCGTCCGTGCCGGATATGGCATCGCCTACGACTTCAGCGGTGCGTCGAGTTATGGCGGAAGCTCCAGTGCGCCGCCATGGGGTTTCAATACGACAGTGAACAGCCCAGCCGGTGGTCTCGATGATCCCTGGGGGAATCTAGCCGGGGGGAATCCATTTCCATATGCCCGATTATCGAAGTTCCCTGCGAACTCCGATTATTACTTCGTTCAACACTATGATTCGTCTTCGCCCAGAGTTCATACCTGGAATCTCAGCGTTCAGAGACAGATTCCGTCGAGCTTCCTCGTGTCTGCGAGCTATCTCGGGAATCAGGCGTTCCATACATGGGTAGGCGGCGCTGTAAATCGTTCCGTCTTCTTCCCGGGAAATGCTGTTAACGGAGCCTGCACGGCCCAGGGCTATACCATCCAGGTCACGGGAACGTGTTCGACGACGGCGAATACAAATCAACGGCGGAGACTGAACCTGCAGAATCCGACAGAAGGTCAGTTCTACGGAAACTTGTTTACCAGAGAAGATTCGGGGACGCAGCACTATCACGGCATGCTGCTTTCGATTCAACGCCGTGCTGCCAGCGGAGTCAATATTGGTGCGAATTACACCTGGTCTCACTGCATCGGCATCGATCCTACCGCCAACAACACGGGCAGGGGTGGTCCGGGATATCTCGATCCGAATAATCGAAACTTCGACATTGGAAATTGCAACGGCTCCGATCAGCGCCAGGTATTCAATTTGACGGCTGTGGCTCCATCGCCGCGGTTTTCCAACCCCACGCTGCGCATGCTGGGCACAGGCTGGCAACTGTCAAGCATCTATCGGTGGAGGACGGGCCAGTTTTTCACGATCAACACCGGTCTCGATCGCGCTCTTAGCGGGCAGGCAGGAAGCCAGCGAGCAAACCAAATCCTGGGTAATCCTTATGGCGATCGCGACTCTCTGACAAATTATCTGAATCCCAATGCATTTGCGCAGCCGGCCCTGGGCACGATCGGGAATATGCGTCCGTTTAACATCGAAGGTCCGGGAAGCTGGCAATTGGATTTGGGTCTGGCCAGAAGCTTCCAGGTCCGCGAGAATCAGAGGTTGGAATTTCGAGCGGAAACGTTCAACGTGACCAACAGTTTCAGACCGCAGATTACACTGGCAACCGCAACGACTACAGCTCCATTCACAACGTTGAATAACAATACTTTCGGCCAGATCAATGCCGCTATGGATGCGAGGATCATGCAATTCGCGCTAAAGTATGCTTTCTAGGATTTGGTTAAGAAATTAGCGATCGTATTCATTTTGATCCTGGCCCTGGTGCCGGCTGTACTAACCGCTGCCGCTCAGGTAGAAGGTGTGGGCCTCCGCATGATTTTGGTGAAAACCGAGGCGGAGGCCCTCGATCTTCGCGCCCGCATCACCAAGGGCGAGTCCTTTGAGGAACTCGCCCGAAAAAATTCCCTCGATCCCTCAGCGAATTCAGGCGGGTTTCTGGGCGCCTTTGCGGTCACCGACCTTCGAAAGGAATTTCAAGACGGCCTTGCCGGCTTACATCCTGGTGAGATCAGTCCCGCCGTCAAGGTAGGCGACGGCTACGCACTCCTTCAACTGATCACTGCAACGGAGGCTCGGTGGCAAATACAAAACGACGCTGCGGTGCACGCTCTCGAGCAAGAGCAATATGAAGACGCCGAGCGGTACCTGCTGGCCGCAATTGAGGAGGCTGAGAAGTTTGGGCCGCAGGATACTCGTCTCGCCGGCAATCTCAACAACCTTGCCGAGGTTTACCACGTACAAAAGAACTACGCGGCGGCGGAGCCGCTTCACAAGCGTGCGCTCGCAATCCGGGAAAAAGTTTTGGGGCCGGACCACGTCGATGTCAGCGTCAGTCTGAACAACCTCGCGGGACTCTACCAGGATCAGAAGAAGTACAGCGATGCCGAGCCGCTTTATCAGCGCGCCCTGGCTATTAAGGAGAAGGCTCTTGGCCCGGAGGACCCGGATGTGGGGGCGAGTCTCATCAACCTCGCCGCACTCTACCGCGACGAAGGGAACTACGCTATGGCCGAGCCCCTCTATAAGCGTGCCCTCGCGGTTGCTGAGAAAGCCTTCGGCTCCGATCATCCAAACGTTGCGGCTTGCCTGATCAACCTCGCAGGCCTTTATCACGACCAGGAAAATTACGCGGCCGCTGAGCCCTACTACAAAAGAGCACTGGCGGTGATGGAAAAAGCCTTCGGTCCCGACGATCCCAACGTCGCTGCAAACCTCGTCGAGCTGGCGGAGCTGTATCAGGACCAGGAAAATTACGCCGCTGCCGAACCTCTTTACGAGCGCGCGCTGGCGATAGCGGAAAAGAATCTTGGTCCCGATAACCCGAACCTGGGGACGAACCTGACGAATCTCGCGCTGGTCTACGAAAAGCTCGGAAAATACAGCGAAGCCGAGCCGCTTTATGGGCGCGCTCTCGGAATTCTGGAGAAAAACTTAGGTCCCGAGCATCCCGACGTCGGCGCGAACCTTGTTAATCTGGCGCTGTTCTACGAAGAGCAGGGGAAGTACGCGGTCGCCGTGCCGCTCTACCAGCGCGCCCTCGCAATCTACGAGAAAGCTTTTGCGGCTGACAATTCGAGAGTGGTTGAAACTCGCGCGCGGTTGACCCGAGCGAGGCAGGCGAGCGAAACTCGTCCTCAGAACTAGATCGGCCTCCCTCGTTCTACGGCAGACCTGTCCAAAATAAAAATGCAGCACACTCGGAAATGTACACGTGGCGAGGAAGACAGTCCTCGCCCTCGGGGTGCGGTCTTCGCGGTGAAATCGATTTCCCCGGGTACGCAAAAAACGCGTACCCCGGGGCTAATGTCCTTGCACGCCTCCGGCGTGGCCAGCCCGGAGGGCTGCATGGAAATTAGCCCCGGGTGGAGCGTTTTGTGCGACACCCGGGGTTTAAGTTTTGCGCGCGAGAATGCACCCCGGAGGGGTGCAAGGGTCGCCGAATCGAATATTCCTTAGAACAGATATTTCAATGCGAACTGCAGGATTCTCGGATCTGAAGCCGTCCGGATCTTACCGAATTGGGCTGAACTGAGGCTCGTGTTTATGGCATCGCGTCCCGGGCGGAACGTATTGGTCCAGTTGTAGGCTTCAGCTCGGAACTCCACACTCTGGCTTTCATGCAGACGGAATGTCCGCGCTAGTGCCAAATCCCACTGCCACGCAGCCGGAAGTGTGATAGTGACGCGTCCGAGATTTCCCAGCGTTCCCAAATCAGGTTGGCCGAACGCCGCCGGGTTTAACCATTGAGAGTTCGCGCGGCCTGATTTGTCGCTGTACACCTGGTCGGGCAGAAGAAGATTTGGCCTCTGATTGCTTAAGTCACAGAGGCAGCGGTCACCACCTCCTTCATTTCCGCGTTGGCCGGCACTCGCAGCTCCCAGCAGCACGGTTCGTACTCCGGCGGAAGCATTGGCGGCACTGATACCGCCAGTGGATATCCGGTAAATCGAGGATAGCCGCCATCCACTACCCACAATATTCAACCCCCGGTTGGCGAACCTCGGTGTTTCGAAAACTCCCGTGAAATTGAACAGGTGTCGCGCATCAACCTCGCAATTGGCGCGATCCCGATGGCGATCGTTAGGGTCTTGATACGTGTGGTCTACACTGGACCCGTAACCGGCATTCGACCTTCCCATGTAGTCACCAATACAGTGGGAGAGCGTGTAGTTTCCGCTGATGTTTATGCCCCTGGTCGGCCTGCGTTGAACAGACAAAAGCAGTCCGTGGTAGTTCTGCGTTCCGCCGTTGACGATAGTGGATAGTCTGCCGATTTCGTCCTTGAATTGCGGATTCTCAAAACTGAGCTTGCGGCGTTCCTGTGTGTTGGCAGTCGTCGAACAAACCGCGCCGGCAGCGACCCTGTAATAAACAGCCTGGCCATTGAGGAAGCAGTTGCCATTGGCATTGCCGACACCCGGGACAAAGATGGCGGGGTTCAGTGATGACGCAGACTGAAGGTGCGTGATCTGAGTTCCCAGGTACGCCATTGAGAAGAGTGTGCCGGACGTCACTTCTCTCTGAATGCTCAAATTCCATGTTTGTGTATACGTCGGAGTGAGATAGGGATTCGTCGGCAAATAATCGCCCTGTGGAACAAACGGCATGTTCTTGCCGAGGATCAAAGGATACGGATTGCCGCCGGGAACCGTAGACCACGGATCGTCCAGACCTCCTGCTGGAGACAGGATCCGTGTCGTTGAACCCCACGGTGGCTGTTGCTGCGCGGAGCCCAACCGGTAAAGCGATCCATACTCTTCAAAGTTCAGGCCGTACGAAGCACGAACCGAAGTGCGTCCATTCCCTTCCACATCCCATGCGAAACCAACGCGCGGCGCGAAATCCTTCCAATAGGTATTCCACATGTCCGCTCGCGGTTTTTCGGGATCGGCGCCGTTGTTGAACTGCACCAGTTCCGGATCGCCGGAATAAACAAAGCCCGGAGGCGCATTCGGAAAGACTTTGCTGCGGATTCCTTGACGGTAACGTTCAAGGGAAAAATTGGAGACATTCGGAACCGGCCGCTGGTAATCCTCCAACGGGAATATGGGCGCCCAGCGGAGACCAGCGCTCACAGTCAGGCGCGGCGTCGCCTGCCAGGTGTCCTGCGAGTACAAAGAAATATATTTCATCCGCAGGTAATTTCCGTTGCCGTTACCCTGCACCAGGTTCGTTACTTTGCCCAATAGGAAATCCGATAAGCCAGTGCCGGTCACGTCACCGCTGATCGTGAAGTTCGGCAGAATCGTGCCTCCGGTTTCGCCAATGGTCCTTGCTTGCGCGACGCGTCCGCCGAAACCAAACTGATGCTTTCCGCGGGTCATGCTCAGGTCATCGGAAAGCTGATACAGGTTGGATCGTAATCTTCGAGGATTGCTCGACATGGTAAAGCCGCTGGTGATGGCGATACTCATCACCTTTTTCATCGACGGCGCAATAAAGACCTTGGACCCCACTTCAGCAGCATCAAATGTCTGTTGCGAAGCGGAATCCTGCCGCGTTTTGGAGTAGGACAACCGAAATGCATTGACCGTGGTGGAACTTAATAGATACGTACTGCCGACTGTGTACGCATAGGCTTTGTCCAATTCGGTCGGCGCGCCGCTAAGCACGTTATTGGGATCCAGCGGCGAAGTCAGATCGATGTACTGCAGCATGGCGCGTCCGAACAATGAATGTTGCGCGCTTTTCTGATAATCGACTTTCCCGACGATTTGCTTTTCGTCGTCGATGGTCCTCTGCCCGTAGGTGACCTCTCCGCATGGATTGTCCGTTTTCGGCATACGGGCGCTGATGTTCTTCGCTACGGGACTGAACAACGCCGGATCAATACGGTTGTTAACGAAAGGCGATTTGAGTGTGATGGCGCCTCTCGCGTTACAGGCTGCGGACGCGAACGCCGTAAAATCGCCGGCAAGCATCGCGGCTGTCGGAACAAAACTTCTGATGTCTGCGGGGTCCTGGCGGATTTTGGTGCCCTGAAACCCGCCAAAGAAAAAGACCTTGTTTTTGATAACTGGCCCGCCTAGCGTGCCGCCGTACTGGTTCCGCTTCAACGTACTGCCCTTGGTAGCAAAATAATTTCGGGCATTGAAGAGGTCGTTGCGCACAAACTCAAAAAGATCGCCATGCAGATTATTCGTGCCCGATTTGGTGACCGCACTGACCTGCGAGCCCCGCCCGGCCGAAGCCTGCTGTCCACCGATCTCTGTCTTGAACTCGGCCAGGGCATCGGGAAACGGCAGCGGCAGCGGGAGACTGTCGAAGGGATCAATATAGCGGGCGCCGTCCAGAGCGTACTCTGTCGATGTTCCAAGGCTGCCCGCTGTCGAGATGGTCAATCTGCCGGGCATGGTGTACCCACTAGCCCCCGTTCCCGAACTGGGCGCCACCTGCTGGGCAGCACCGTTCAGCAAAACCAACTCCTGCGCGTTGCGTCCGTTGAGCGGCAGCTCCATAATTCGTGCCGTTTCCATCACCTGACCAACGCTGAGAGTGCGCGTCTCCACCAGGGCCGTGTTGGCCTGAACCTCTACTTGCTCGGAAACCTGGCCAACCTCCAACGTGATATTTATGGTGGGATTACTGTTTACCTGCAGCACCAGACCAGTTCGCACAAATGTGCGGAACCCCGGCAACGACGCTTCCAGCCGGTAAGGCCCCAGCGGTAGATTCGGCAGTGTGTAAAGCCCGGTTTCATTCGTGATGGTCGAGCGGCTCACACCCGTGTCCACCTGTGTCGCGGTGATTTCCGCTCCGGGCAACACCGCTCCACTCTGATCTGAAACTGCTCCGGCGACCTGTGCTGTCGCCTGGGCCCAAACGTTGCCGCAGGTCATTATGGAAACGAGCAGTGCCAGGAATACACCAGTCAAAATACGTTTCATTTGTTCTCCTCTCGAGTCAAATGGAAACCTTTCCGTTGTCGTCGCTTGTCAGGGGTGTGGTTGCACGGCAGAGTATATTGGCCACTCTGGGGTGTCAAAAAAATTCGGCCTTCCCCATTTCGAGGAAGGCCGAATTGACTCGTCAGTGACATTCAATCAGGGGCACACATTGCCCAACACACCGGCGCCGCCGCAGTACTTCACGTCCTGTAGCTGAATCAACAAGCCATCCGGATCTGTGAAATACAGTTCGGGTGTGCCTTCTTTTGCACCGCCTCGATTCTCCATACGCATGTTGATGTAGTGGACGAGGGGGCCTGGCGTGCCCTGCGCGCTTCCTCTCGGCTTGATGCCATAGCTTTCGAGAGCCTTGATAACGGCATCTGGATTGAAATTGTTCATGCTCATGCAGAGGTGATTTATACCGGCAGGCCGGGCCGCGGCGTTCGCGCCGCCGCCTGCGAACATCAGGAACTGAACTCCATTACCGACACCCATCACCGGCGCCGTCGGCCCCTGGTAAGCCTGAATGCGAAAACCAAAAAGGTCCTGATAGAACTTGTTCGACCGCATCGGGTCCGACACTGAGTTCGTGCAATGGCTCCAGTCCCGAACAGCGAGCAGACCTTTCTTAGGGGAAGGTTCGGGTCGCTGACACACGTTACCCAATGTGCCCGCGCCGCCACAATAGTGCGCATCCTGAAGCTGAATGACGATGCCGTCCGGATCCCCGAAAGACAGCTCGGGGGTTCCTTCTTTCGCTCCACCGGCTTCCGGTCCACGCATCCGCACGCGCACCTTCATCGGTCCGACGGTTTCATTTTTCGTGATGCCGTGCTGGTTCAAAGTACTGATGGCCGCATCGATCTTGAAGTTTTCAACGCCAAGGCAAAGATGATTGATCCTTGGCGGCGTTGATCCGGCGGAACT
>Ga0075425_100004216_pt1 | contig 14787 bp, 17 predicted proteins | sample SoiMethybrSBSTD4_FD_75300 | JGI IMG/M metagenome (GOLD analysis project Ga0075425, IMG submission 75300) | Bulk soil microbial communities from a Populus tree surrounding site in Tennessee, USA - Soil MetaG P. TD hybrid SBSTD4 | ecosystem: Environmental > Terrestrial > Soil > Tree plantation...
CACTCCGAGAACAAGAAAGGTGAGGTAATTGTATGCAGAGAATGATCGCGCTGTGGTTGCTTGCGGCAACAATGACCTTTTGCGGATCGAAAGCTTCGCAAAGCCAAGATCAGGGGGAGAACGCGAATGAGACCAAGTCATCGAAAACCTCCACCCAAGAAAGTAAATCTGCATCGGAGCAGCACCTCAAGAGCATCCAGCCTTATCGGCTTGATTTTGCTCTCAATGAACTCGAGGACGGGAAAAGGACAAACAGCCGTCATTACTCGATCAATTTGACAGCTGGCAGCGCCGACGGAATAAAGATTGGCACCCGGGTGCCGGTGGCTACGAATGGAGAAGCAAATTCGATGTTTCAGTACATGGATGTCGGAACGGACATCTGGGCCAACCTGCGGGAAACTATGAATGACGTACAACTGGAGGTTAGGAGTGAAATCAGCAACCTGGATGTAAGTGCTGGGCGCGAGCACTCCAATCTGCCGCCAGTAGTCCGTAGCATTAAGATTAATGGAACGACACTGCTGGTAGTAGGCAAGTCCATACTCATTGGCAGCGTCGACGACCCCAACTCGAATCGCCAGTTTCAATTAGAAGTAACGGCGACTAGGCTGCGCTGAGAAATACGGGCGGCCCATCCCGGACGCCATTATGATTCCCCTCGAGGTGAGGCGATCCGGCCGACGAAGCCGCCCTTTTTACTCACCGGCAAGCCGCGCGGCTTCTTTAAAGACTTGCGTGAACATTTTGCGGGTAAGCTTTCCCGTCTGCGTGTTCTGATTCGACGGATGATACGAAGCGAGGAGCCAACGTCCATCGGGCATTTTGTACTTTGCGCCATGCTGAAATAGGAACGCACTTCTGCGTTCCAGCCTTCCCTGGCGCTGCAGATAATTCCGATAGGCGTCAAAACCGATCTTTCCCAGCGCTACAACCACACGCGCCTTCTTCAAACATTCAAATTCACGGTCGAGGTATGACGAGCAGTTCACGAGCTCCTGAGGCAGCGGCTTGTTGTCGGGCGGCGCGCAACGCACGGCCGCGGTGATGTACAGATCGCGCAGAGCGAGTCCATCGTTGCGATCGGTAGCCAGCGGCTGATTGGCGAAGCCGATCTCGTGCAGCACGGGATACATGAAGTTGCCGGAAGCATCTCCTGTGAATGGGCGGCCTGTCCGATTTGAGCCATGGGCCCCGGGAGCGAGGCCTAGAACGATCACGCGCGCGTTCGGATCGCCGAATCCAGGAACCGGCTTACCCCAGTACTCCCAATCGCGATACGCACGGCGCTTCTCCCGCGCAACCTGCTCACGATAGGCGACCAGCCGCGGGCAGCGAACACACGAGACAACTTGCCGATTGAGTTCCTCTAACCCCATCGGCAGTGCTCCACCGATCTCGGACGACTTCGCGGTTTCCATGCCGTTTTCAAATAGTAATTGATGGGAAACACGATGTAGTTCGATCCCGGTTAATATGTTGCGATCTGAAACTGGTCAGGAGGAGTTCTTGCCTTCACAATCTGCAATCCGATTGCTGCTTGCCCTCACGATCGCGCTTTTTTCATGTGCGACCTTACAAGGCACCGAACGGTCCAGCGTCACCGAACTGATTGACCTCGCACGATCAGGAAGTCCGAGACTGCAAGACGCAGTCGCGTCGACCTTCGACTCGAAGCGACTCGCCGAGGGAACGGCGTGGCTGGGCCACGGCCCGGATTTCTTTTTCGCTTTACGAACGCAGTCGAAACCTGAACTCCTAATTGACGGTTCACCTGGCCCAGCAATGCAGAATTTGGGCGGCAACTCCGACCTTTGGTATGCAATTGCCCACATTGAAGCACTCGGTAAGCTGCACTCGTTTTATTACCTGGTAAACGACAAGCGATTCGGCGGCAGCCTCGATCTGCCCGCGTTCGGAGCTCAGTCATATCCCAAACCAGGAGTGCCCTCCGGCACGCTCTCGCCGAAGATTACGCACACCAGCAAAATCTACGATGGCATGAAGAGCGAGTACTGGATCTACGTTCCGGCGCAGTATAAGGCCGACACTCCCGCGGCGTTGATGGTGTTTCAGGACGGAGGGGGCTACATTGACCGCGAGGGCGATCGCCTCTCACTCAATGTCATAGACAGTCTGATCGCCGAGAAGAAGATTCCGATCATGATTTGCGTGTTCATTAATCCGGGCGACATCAGCGATTCCCCCGGCACCGCCACCTACAAGTTCGTAAAAGCGTACTCCGACAAGTGGGAGCGCACTCTGAAAGATTCCATGCGCAGCACGGAATACGACACCGTCAGTGACCGCTACGTGCGATTCTTACGGGATGAAGTGCTCGCAGAGGTTTCCACAAAGTACAACATCCGCAAAGATGCCTACAGCCGCGCGATCACCGGCCTTTCCTCCGGCGGAATTTGTGCATTTAACGCCGCCTGGCAGAAGCCAGATCAGTTCAGCCGCGTCATTTCCTGGATCGGCAGCTTTGAAAGCATTCAGTGGAAGGAAGACCCGAGCGTTGCAGATGGGGGTCAAGACTATCCAGAGAAACTTTTGCACGAATCGAAACGCAATATTCGAGTCTGGCTTCAGGATGGCTCGAACGACTTGGATCTTCGCTATGGCGACTGGCCGTTGGCAAACCTTCGCCTGGCCACCGCTTTGAAGTTCAAAGAATACGATTTTCACCTCAGTTTCGGCGAAGGCACGCACAATGCTGCTCACGGAGCTGCCGAGTTTCCCGAGGAAATGACTTGGTTATGGCGCGATTACGATCCAGAGAAGACGGAGCAAAATTACGAAATGGAACCGTCTGAAAAGTCCAAGCCGACGTTTCGTGTGTCGATCACTAATCGCTAGCTCTAATCTGTCTCCGCTCTGGCAAAGTATCCAGTTCGGGACTGGATCTTGTAGCCGTCCTTGGAGCGGATTTCGACTTTGCGGAAGCCGCCGTCCTTGCTCAGATTGGTCGGAACATATCCGATGTTGTACTGGCTGCGAAGTTCATCAGAAATCTGGTCAAACGCTGCTTTAAGTTTTTCCGGTTTGTTTCCAACCTCAATGACGCGACCACCGGTCTCTGCGGTAAGTTTTTTCATCTCGCCTTCGCCCCCGTAACCACCAAAACCGTAGAAACCGCGGTCGGCACAAAGCAGGACATAAATAATCGTGTCGGCCTTCTGCGCTGCCTCGATCGCGTCTCGAACTTTGTATTGGCTCCCTTGGTCTTGCCCGTCGGTCAGCAGGATCATGGCTTTGCGATCGACTTGCTGCGCCATTTCGTCGTGCGAGGCCAGGTAAACGGCGTCATAAAGCAGAGTTCCTTTCGGTTGGCCGATCGTCGGAACAGGACCGCCGCCTTGTCCCGGAGTGCCGGGTAGCCTTGCCTGACCGCCGCTATTGATTCGTACAGTGTTCAGTGCAGCTTTAAGTTTGCGAACACTGCTGGTGAAGTCCTGCAACAGGCTCACGCCAATGTTGAAATCGATCACGAAGGCGAGATCTTTCTCGCGCAGGATCTGGCTGAGAAATGCGCCTCCCACTTGTTGCTCCATGGCAAGAACGTTTTCCTGGCTCGCGCTCGAGTCGATCATGATTCCGAGCGTCAGGGGCAGATTTGAATCAGCAGCAAAAAATTTGATGGTTTGCGGTTTGCCATCTTCGAAGACGTCAAAACTTTCCTTAGGCAGGTTCGGGATTAAGCCGCCCTTCTTATCTTTCACGTTGAAAAACAACTGCACCAGGTTCGAGCGGGCTTTAAAGGTCGTGACGGGCTCGTCATTATGGCCCTGGTGAGTCTGGGCCTTCTCGGCGGATTCACGGTCCTGCTTGTCCGGCACCATTTGTACGTCCTGGGCTAATGACGCGGGAATCGCAGCCCAACTCAGGAGAAAAATGCATGCGTAGAACAGGCTTGATCGAAGCACTGAGAGCATGAGGCGTGGGTACCCTCTATTTCTGGTAGTGTAAACCTGCAGAGTTAGATGCACCGAGTACGCCCGCCTCGGCATCCCAATATGAAGAACTTGGGCGAAGTTCTGATCCGGCCTGCGGAGCCAACGGATGCAAGCGGGATTTTGCATTGCCTGGCCACGGCATTTGAACCTTACCGCGAGAAATACGCACCGGAGGCTTATGCGGATACGGTGCTCGACAAGCGGTCGCTGGCGAGAAGAATGCAGCGCATGCATCTCCTGGTGGCAGCATCCGGCCAAGTAATTGTTGGCACGATTGCGGGATCAGCAGCAAATGGTGAGGGCCACCTGCGGGGGATGGCGGTCTTGCCCGAATGGCGAAGGACGGGCCTGGCAGCAATGTTATTAGGCAATATTGAAGCCTGGTTGAAGGACAGCGGATGTGCGAGGGTCACGCTCGACACAACTTTGCCTTTAGGTGCAGCCATCAAGTTCTACGAAAAGAACGGCTACAGAAGATCGGGACAGGTTACGGATTTTTTCGGCATGCCTCTGGTTGAATATGTCAAAGAACTCGCTTAACAAACTCGTAGCCGCGCTAGTCGTCGCTGTATGCCTGAGCTCGGTATCGTCTACCCACAGCGGCACAGGCCAGCTGCAGCAGACTCCCCCACCAGCCGACCACAAGCAGGACCAAAACATCCCGGATGCTCCGTCTGCGGTGCAGCCTCCGAAACCAGTACCGGAGCCGAAGACCGAGCCGCAGGAACCTGCCGCTCAGGACCAGGTGCAGCCGAACCCGGCCACGGCCGAACCTCCGCTGCAGGAAGCTCCGCTGGAAAGCGTCCCAAACCCAGCCGAGAAGCCTCCCATTAATATTCAGACCGTTTCAGAGGGCCGTGCGACCAAAGAAAATCAGGCTGCGCGCGAGCAACTTTTCACATTGACAACGAGAGTTGATCAGGTACTGGTACCGGTCACGGTCAAAGACGATTCAGGCCGTCTGATAAATGGACTCCTCGCTAAAGATTTCAATGTCCTCGAAAACGGCAAAAAACAGAAGTTGAATTTTTTCACCAGTGATCCATTCGCGCTTTCTACCGCGGTTATTGTTGACCTGGGAATGAAAGATGTGGACGTGCAGCGAGTAGCGCATACGTTCCCGGCGCTCGAGGGCGTATTCAGTCAATTCGACGAACTCGCGATCTACAGTTACAGCAATGTCGTGAGTCAACAGGCAAACTGGCAGGCTCTGAATCAGAAACTTACGGACACGTTCACCGCCCTCGCGCAAGCCGGCGGCAGAAATAACGGGCCGCCAGTCACGAGCGGACCGCTTGGACCGCAAGGGCCAATGATCAACAACATGCCTGCTGATCCCGCCGCGCCTATCGTGTTCACGCCAGGTCGCGAGTCGCATGTCATGAATGACGCGATTTTGAAAGCAGCCCTCGATCTCGCCAAACGTGACAAGACTCGACGCAAGGTGATCTTCATCCTCAGCGACGGGCGTGAGTATCGCAGCGACGCGAGCTATCGCGACGTCTTGAGAGTACTGCTTTCGAACAACATCATGGTGTATGCCATAGGTGTGGGCGGGTCGGCTATTCCTGTATACAACAAGGTCGAGAAACTGCACCTGCCGCGCTTTGGCTACAGCGACATTCTGCCGAAGTACGCCAGTGCCACGGGCGGTGAAGTCGTCAACGGACTCACACGCACGGCGATTGAAGATGCTTATGCGAAGCTGATCGGGGACGCTCGGAACCAATACACATTGGGATATATAACAAGCGAGCCGCCGGTGGGTGCGTATCGCAGCATTGAGGTGCTGGTGGATCGGCCGAGCTGCAGACGTTCGTCGATCCGTCCGTGCGTGGATGTCACCGCTAAGGACGGGTATTATCCACTGCCCCCGGCGAGGTGAAGGCGAGGTAAATTCGAGTTTTAGGCCGCTAAAGCCTAGAGCCTAAAGCTTAGGCGCCCTGCTTTAGTAACCTGCGTAATCCCACTGCCTAGCCGTCCGTGTGATATAAGAATTCTGGGTACCAAGCCACAAATCCTGCGGACTCAATGAGGTGGATATGTCCGCCGTCTGGGGAAAGTCTTGAGTTTTATCAATTTCGCGGCCCGCGAGATCAACTGCAAAATCGTGTACTACGGTGCGGGCCTTGGCGGCAAGACCACCAACCTGCAGCACATTTTCCAGAAGACCGCCGAGCAACAAAAGGGCAAGATGATCTCGCTCGCCACTGAGACCGAGCGAACCCTGTTCTTTGACTTTCTTCCGCTGGATCTAGGGTCCGTCCGCGGATTCAAGACACGGATTCACCTCTACACAGTTCCAGGCCAGGTTTTTTACGATGCCAGCCGCAAACTGATCCTTCGCGGCGTTGACGGAATTGTCTTCGTGGCTGACTCGCAGCAGGAGCGCATGGACGCTAATACCGAGGCGCTCGACAATCTGATGTCGAACCTGAAAGAGCACGCCTACGATTTCAATAAGATTCCCTACGTTCTGCAGCTCAACAAACGCGACCTTCCTAACATCCTACCCGTCGAAACCCTCGCGAAAGAACTCCAGCGCAAAGGCGAACCGGTCATCGAAGCGGTAGCCTTTCAGGGCCAGGGCGTCTTTGAAACTCTCAAAGAGATTGCCCGGCAGGTGCTGGTTGAGCTAAAGAAGGGCAGCTAGTCTCTGCTTGACTTGTATATATTGATAATATAGTCTGTATATACATGCCTGAAGTCTTGACCTCTATCCGGCTCAACAAAGATCTCGCTGATGAGGCGGCCAAAGTTCTTGGTGTGAAATCCCGCACTGAGGCCATCCATCTGGCTTTGGAAGAGGTCGTCGCTCTAAAGCGGTTTAAAGAGCTGATGACAAAGAATGCGGGAAAGCTCAAGTTCGCAGGGTCGGATGAGTGACGTTTTCATATTCGACACCTCCATCTTCATTGATCAACTTCGCACCGGTCGGCACACGAACCGTATTCAAGCTTTGAAGGGTTTGGTGCGAACCTCGGCTGTGGTGCTGGCTGAGCTATGGCGCGGCGCTTCGACGCCGGCGGATCACAAGTTTCTCAACACCCTACAGAAAAACCATCCGGTTCTGTTGCCGAGTCTCGGGAACTGGATTGAATCCGGACGCATTCTGAGTAAGCTTCGCGCCCTGAAAGGTTTCTCACCTGAGAAGCTTCACGCTTTGCATTTCGATGTGTTGATCGCCTTAACGACACGCAATTATGGGGCACGCCTAGTAACTTCTAACCGGGCGGATTTCGAGTTGATAGCCTCATATTGCCAGCTCCGGCATGAAGTCTGGGCCTAAGGCCTTAAGAGGCAGCCAGTGGGTGTGGTCTCAGGTCGCCTTCCGCTCACCGCGCAGCGGAGCGGCCGGGGGCCCAGCGACAGCCGTTGGCGCCTTGGGTGCGTCCATACACCACGAATCGGCAACGATCTTCCATTGGCCACTCTCGCGGCGCACCACAATCAAATACTTGCCGTTAGCCTCCTGTCGCTTGGCGGGCGCAGTCGGAAACAGCATTTTGCTCTGGCCGGTGAGACAGGCGAAGTCGCCGACAATCCCTATGTCGGCACACTCCAACTGGATGTCTCCTACTCCTGATTCGATCCCAGCCTCGAGCACCTTGCGGACGGCATCTTTTCCGTGGGCTGGAGCGGAGTTCGGGCGCAGAACGATGGAATCGGACGAGTAAAGCTCCATCAGTTCATCCAAACGCCGCGCGTTGAAGCAACGGCTCCATTTTTGAACTAATTTCTGGATTGCATCGGCCGATTCGGTTTGATCCTCCGGCGTCACAATGGATTGCTTCGCGTCCGCTTGCGAAGGCTGAGTGCTCCAGCGAAACCCCTCAACTTGCTCTTTCGCCGGAGAGTGCGAAAGAATGTGGTGGTGATAGTGATGATGATAAACATGCTGACCCGATGAACCGCCGTCCTTCGTCGATGGGTCAACATGCTTCTCGGGGCGATCCATCAAGGTGCCACAGTATCCGCAGAAGCGGTTGCTCGCTGAATTGTCCCCACCGCATTTCGGGCACTTCTCTTCAATCGCAGTCGATGAAGACTTATAGGAATGCTCAACCGGGAATTCGCCCGTCAGCTTCTGGATGGCCTGCAGTGCCGAAGCAATCGCCTCTTCACTCGGCTTGGGACGACGGAAGTCGTGTTTCATCCGGCCGAAGAACTCATCAGCTGCCGCGTTCGGGAGAACTTCTTCGTGGCTCTCCGGATCTTGGTCGTGATCGCTCACCCTAGTGCAATTCTACTTCGAAAAGTCCCTAACCCGACCAGCGGCGGAACGTTGCCGGCGTAAGTAGCAATAGTTTGCGCAAACTCTGCAAACCTGCATTCCTACAGGGCAACGCACGATGCGTTATCCTGTCGTGCCAACCCCTAGAGCATGCCCGAAGCCAAACGCAGATTGAATGTCGCAATGATCGGCAGCGGCTTTATAGCGCGCGCCCACTCGAACGCCTTCCATCAAGTCGGGCGGTTCTTCGATTTTCCGTTCGCTCTCTCTACCAAGGTTGTGTGCGCCCGTGACAGTGGCAAACTTGAAGCATTTGCCGATCAGTGGGGCTGGAAGGAGAAAGCGCTGGAATGGCAATCGGTCATCGGGCGGAGTGACGTCGACGTTGTTGACATTGCCGTGCCAAATGCTATGCACGCGCCGATCGCGGTCGCAGCTGCCAGGGCCGGCAAGATCGTCCTCAGTGAGAAGCCGTTGGCAATTTCGGTCGACGAAGCGGCGCAAATGACAACCGCAGTACGGGACCTGCCGAACCTGGTTTGGTTCAACTATCGGCGCGTGCCTGCAATCGCGCTCGCAAAACGCTGGATCGAAGAAGGACGGCTGGGCCAGATATTCCATTTCCGCGGCTATTACTTCAATCAGTCTGGTGTTGATCCCGCCAAGGGAAAGACGTGGCGCTATCGGAAATCCGAGGCAGGCTCAGGCGCGATCGGCGACTTGCTTTCGCATCTCCTGGATTGCGCTCGTTATTTGATTGGCGACATAGCCGAAGTATCGGCCACGAGCCACACGTTCGCACCGAACCGCGAGGTTGAGGACGCCGTGCTCGTGATGGCGCGATTCGCCAACGGAAGCCTGGGCAGCTTCGAAGCCAGCCGTTACGGAGTAGGCCGCCGTAATGGTCTCGGATTCGAGATCTACGCTTCGAAAGGTAGTTTGGCGTTCGATCTGGAAGACATGAACCGGCTGGAATTTTTTGACGCCAATGATCTACCTCCGCTGCAAGCCAGCCGCAACCTGCTGGTGACCGGCCCTGACCATCCCTATTCAAACAACTTCTGGAAGCCAGGTCACCTGATCGGATACGAACACACCTTCATTGCTACGCTCGGGGAATTTCTCTCGGCATTGGCACAAGGAAAAGAGTTTCACCCGAATTTTCAGGATGGATTCGAGACGCAGAAGCTCATTGCAACTGTTGAGACGTCAGCAAATTCCGGCCGCTGGACCAAAACTTGATTCAGGCCCCGGTCACTTCGGTAACTTGCTGGGTCGCACTGCCGAACCTACGATCAGAAGCGGTATGCTCCGCAGTCTCCTCCTCACCCGCGACGAAAACACCGCCCGCATTGTCGCGCGCGGATTTAAAGACCTCGAGGTCGACCTTCAGCATTTTCCGGATACAGAGACCGCGCTTGTCCACGCTACGAAGCAACGTTATGACGCGATCGTCGTAGACGATCAGATCGAAGAAGCTCACGTCGTACTCGAAAAAATGATCACGCTGCCGGGGTGCAGCAAATCTGTCCGCATAGCCCTGGCCGAGCCGGTCGCAAACATGAACGCAGTGTTCAAGACTGGCACGCAGGTGATCATCTACAAGCCGCTGTCAATTGAACGCGTGCGCCAAGGGCTTCGTGCCGTGCGCAACCTTATGGGCCGGGACCGCAGGCGCAGCAGCCGGCGTGTGCGCACAATGATTCCTGTGCGAGTCAGCCCGCGCCAGGCACGCGGCGCCTACAAGCAAATGCTTTTGGCGGATTTGAGTGATTCCGGCGCCGCCATTCATGCTGAAGCAGGGGACATGCCGGTTTCAGGCACCTTGAACCTGGAATTCGCGCTCCCAGGCATGACCGAAATCATCCATGCAACGGCTGAACTGGTGTGGCAAGACGATGAGGGAGCCGCAGGCGTGCGTTTTCTTGATATGCCTAGCTACGCCCGGAAAAACCTGATGCAATGGTTGAAGATCCAGCCCACCGATAGAGCGACCGCGGCCCACGCAAAATAGTTCTGAAGAGTTCGATTCCAGGCAAGCTCAATCGAAAGTTTCCGCGTGCTCGAACTTCCCCCCTATGCGGTCTTTTTCAGAAAGAATCGGTGGAACGGCTGCGTCCCACTCGATTTGCAGTTCTGGATCGTTCCATTGAATCGTCCGCTCCAGCTCTGGAGCGTAAAACTCAGTGCTTTTGTATAGTACGTGCGCACTTTCAGAGAGTACCTGGAATCCATGCGCGAATCCTCCCGGAATCCAAGCCAGCAAACGGTTCTCGCCTGAGAGCTTCACATTATGCGAGCGGCCGAAGGTGGGCGAACTGCGGCGGAGGTCGAGAAACACATCCAGAATCTCCCCGTTAATGACGCGCACAAGCTTGCCTTGCGGCTTTCCTACCTGGTAATGAAGACCTCGCAGCACTCCGCGTTTGGAGTACGAATGATTGTCCTGGACGAAGCGCTCGTGAATTCCGAGCGAGGCGAACACCTTCTCGTTGTAACTTTCAAGGAAGAAGCCGCGTTCGTCTCCGAAGACTTTGGGCTGGAGTATGAAGGCTCCGTGGAGAGTAGTTTCCAGAACTTTCATCGCACTCGTCAGAAAACACGCTCTTTTAGCATCTGCAAAAGATAAGCGCCATAGCGGTTGTTCTTCATCGCCGTAGCGGACATTTCGACCTGCTCAGCCGTAATATAGCCTTGGCGAAAGGCGATCTCTTCGGGACATGCAACCATCAGTCCTTGCCGGGTTTCGAGCGTCTGAATGAACAATGACGCTTCGAGCATGGCTTCATGCGTGCCAGTATCGAGCCAGGCCATGCCTCGGCCCATGACTTCCACGTCGAGCATCCCACGCTTCAAATATTCCCGGTTGACATCGGTGATTTCGAGCTCACCGCGAGCGGAAGGTTTTAGGGATTTTGCTATCTCGACAACCTGTGCGTCGTAAAAATACAGTCCGGTAACCGCATATCGGGATTTCGGCGTCTTGGGTTTCTCTTCCAGGCTCAGCGCACGGCCATGTTTATCGAACTCGACTACGCCGTACCGCTCGGGATCATTTACGGGATAGGCAAAAATGCGTGCCCCCTCCCTGCGTGCTGCCGCCGATTGAACGCTCTTCGCCAGGTCGTGTCCGTAGAAGATATTGTCCCCAAGCACTAATGCACAGCCGTTGCCGTTGACAAACTTCTCGGCGATTATGAACGCTTGCGCGATGCCTTCCGGCTTCGCTTGGGCAGCATACTCGAACCTTAAACCAATGCCTGATCCATCCCCAAGAAGCTGCTGAAACTTAGGTAAATCGTCGGGTGTCGAAATCAGTAGAATTTCACGAATTCCCGCCAGCATCAGCGTGGAGAGCGGATAATAAACCATCGGCTTGTCATAGATCGGGAGAAGGCTCTTGCCGACCGCGTGGGTTACAGGATAGAGACGCGTTCCCGATCCGCCCGCGAGAATGATGCCCTTGTAGTGTGATGTAATCCTGCTCGGCGGGTTCGACATGCGCACCGGAATCTTACATGGAATACTGCGTTGCCATCCATTGGCGATAGGCGCCGCTGGTTACCGACTGAATCCAGGCCTCATTCTCGAGATACCAGAGAATTGTCTTGCGGATGCCTGAGTGGAATGTCTCGATCGGTTTCCAGCCGAGTTCAAATTCAATTTTTTCAGCATTCATCGCATAGCGCCGATCATGGCCCGGGCGGTCCGCCACAAATGCAATGAGCTGCGCGTGTGGCACGACGGGATCCTGGGGCCTCAGTTCGTCAAGCAGCGCGCAAATCGTATTCACCACTTCCAGGTTCTTAACCTGGTTTTGCCCGCCGATATTATAGGTTTCGCCAGTCTTTCCTCGCACAAGCACCGTGCGGATTGCCTCACAATGATCAGCGACAAACAACCAATCGCGAACATTTTGCCCATCGCCATAAACCGGAATCGGTTTTCCTTGAATGGCGTGGAGAATCGCCAGCGGGATCAGTTTCTCCGGAAATTGAAACGGGCCGTAATTGTTTGAACAATTCGTGGTGAGCACTGGCAGGCCGTAGGTATGAAAATACGCGCGAACCAGATGGTCGGAAGCCGCCTTCGACGCCGAATAGGGGCTGTTTGGCGAGTAGCGAGTGCTCTCTGTGAACGCCGGATCACTCTGCCCAAGCGAGCCGTACACTTCATCGGTTGAAACGTGGAGCAACCGAAATGCCTTCGCGTCAGCCTCGTCGAGACCCGACCAATATTCGCGCGCTTCTTCGAGCAAACTGAAAGTGCCGTTTACATTTGCGCGGATGAAATCGTCCGGCCCGTGGATCGAGCGGTCCACGTGGCTTTCCGCGGCGAAATGCACAATCGCGCGTGGCCGATGCGTGACCAACAATTCCGCCAGCAGCTCGCGATCGCAAATGTCGCCTTGTAAAAACTTGTATCGGCGATCGGAAGCAACCGCAGAAAGGTTTGCTGGATTTCCGGCGTAGGTCAGCTTGTCGAGGTTAACAACGTTGGAGCGTTCATTTGCCAGCCATTGGAGAATGAAATTCGAGCCGATAAAGCCAGCCCCGCCAGTCACCAGAATTGTGCCGGCACCGTTCGCCAACGGCAAGCTCATGTGAAGAGTTTATCGCGAACCTTGCAGGTAAAGGGTTAAATATCACGCGGTTCGTAAAACGTCGAATCTGCGAGTGGGGCGGGAATGGAAGCCTGGGAGCCGAGTTTTTCGACAAGAATGTGCACGATGCGCTCAGCCGCTTTGCCGTCCCACTTTTCCGGAACCACTCCCCTGCTGTGAAAACTGAGTTGCCTCTCCACTGCCGCGCGAATCGAATCGCGACGAGAGCCTGCCAGCAGATTGGTACCGATCTGAAGCGTGATCGGGCGCTCGGTGTTATTGCGGAGGGTCACACATGGAATTCCAAGCGCGGTGGTTTCTTCCTGAATCCCACCCGAATCCGTAACCACCATTCGCGCATTCTTCATCAGGCACAGAAAATCGAAATATCCTTGCGGCTCGACCAGTCGAAATCCCGCACACCAGGTTTTATTTTCCTTGGGGAAGTAAGCCTCGAGACCACAGTCATGAATCTGTTTCTGCGTTCGGGGGTGCGCCGGGAACAAAATCCGGTGCGAGGCCGCAAGACGATCGAGACCTTCAAGCACCTCCACGAAAGCCTCGCGATCATCCACGTTCGCGGCACGGTGAAGCGTCAACAGAACATACTTCCCGGCTTCGAGTCCAAAGCGCTGCAGCACACGAGAACGATCAGCCTTTGCCTCATGTTCATGAAGCGAGTCAATCATCGTGTTCCCCACAAAGAACACGCGTTCGCTCGAGATACCCTCCGCTCGCAGATTCTTCATCCCGCTTTCTTCGCTGACGAACAGCAGATCGGCAACCTGATCGGTGAGGATGCGATTGATCTCCTCGGGCATGGAACGATCCAACGAACGGAGGCCGGCTTCCACGTGCGCAATCACTGGACGACCCTCCGCTCGTGAGTGCAATTTTGCAGCCACCAGCGCGCAAGCTAGAGTGGAGTTGACATCCCCGACGACGACCAGGGCGTCGGCATCCTCTTGCAGCAACACCGGTTCGAAACGTTTCAGAATTTCAGCTGTCTGCTCGGCGTGAGAGCCAGAACCAACCCCTAAGAAAACCGGTTTCGGCAGATCAAGATCGGTGAAGAATGCATCCGACATCTGAGCATCGTAGTGCTGGCCGGTATGCACCAGGAAAGGCACGATTTCTTGGGTCCATTCGGGCCGGCGTGCGTTGAATGAGCGTATCGCCTTCAGGAGGGGGGCGGCCTTCATAAAGTTCGGGCGCGCGCCCACAACAATCAGAATCTTCATTGCTGAATGATCCCATCCTTCTGCGCGGCAAATTTGTGGATTTTGGCGGGAGAACCACCGTGATTACGCCATCGCTGCGCGAGGTGCTATTTCGGAGCAGGAAGCGTGATTTCGGAAGGATGCGAGTCGGCCGCATTCGTCGGCTTCGCGTTGCAATCAGCTTTTTGTTGAGGAGTAGCCTTGTCTTGCATCCCGCACGATTTCGCGGTCGGAGCTTCTCCACCTTCGATCGAGGCTATTAGAGAACCGGTATTCGTGCTGGGTGTAGCCGGTACTGCAGGTTGGGGAGTTTTGGCAACTTTCTGCACGCCGGGGCGTACGGTGGTCACGCGCGGGGAGACCACATTTGAAGTCTGCTGTCCCACTTTTCCGGCCAACTGATTTCCAATCTGACCAAGAGCCTTCCCCGCGGTTGCGCTCGTGGCGCCGGACAGCGCATGAGTTAGCGCGCCCTCAACCGCTGCCTGGGATGAAGCAAAACTGCTCAAGGCTATCAAACAAACCGCGACGAAAAGAGCTTTCATATGGACCCCGAATGAGCCTACGGTAGCCCACAACTGCGTTCCGGTCAATCGGCGACCACGGTATTTGTCGGTAGCACATGCTATGTCCGGTTGAGATAGCACATGATAGGTCCGCTTTGCGGGCGGTGAGGATGAGAGACCATGCCGAGCATGGAAGCTTATCCGAGGGCCGCGATGGAGCGGGCGATGAAAGTACAGGACGTGATGTTGCAGGCGATGGCGAAAAAGA
>Ga0075425_100004217_pt1 | contig 14786 bp, 9 predicted proteins | sample SoiMethybrSBSTD4_FD_75300 | JGI IMG/M metagenome (GOLD analysis project Ga0075425, IMG submission 75300) | Bulk soil microbial communities from a Populus tree surrounding site in Tennessee, USA - Soil MetaG P. TD hybrid SBSTD4 | ecosystem: Environmental > Terrestrial > Soil > Tree plantation...
TCTGTGACCGCCAGGCAACGCCAAGATTAGACCGAATTCGATCGGCAACCTGCTGTGCGGTCACCGTTCCACGCTGCGCGCGAAGCACGCGCGGCACGAGCAAGGACCCGGCCGTCGTCACGATGAAGTCTCGTCTCGAGCTAGCGGTCATCGTGCGCGATTGTATACTCAACCGAACATTGCGAGAGGGACCTCATGAGCTCGATTACCCTCACCGTCAATCGCCAACGTCACACCGTTGATGTCGATCCGACAACGCCGCTCCTATATGTCCTCAGCGACGATCTTGGCCTCCGTGGCCCCAAGTTCGGCTGCGGACTTGGACAATGCGGTGCCTGCACCGTGCTGTCCGGCGGGCGAGCGATCCGGTCGTGCGTGACGCCGGTCAGCGCAGCCGCGGGGGCGGAGATCACGACTCTCGAAGGACTCGGCACCGTCGATCGCCCACATCCCATTCAAAAGGCATTCATCCAGGAAGACGCGGCACAATGCGGATTCTGTCTGAGCGGGGTGATTCTCACCGCGAAAGCGTTTCTCGATCAGAATCCCAAGGCAACCGACGCGGAGGTTCGGCAGGCCCTGTCGACCGTCTTGTGCCGCTGCTTCACGCACGTTCGCATGCTTCGCGCGATCAAGCGCTACCGGCAGGAGGTGTGATGTGACCCCTGACGCGCATGATGCGTTCGTTCGTGCCGGCTTCTCGCGCCGCGACTTTCTCAAGACTTCTGGTGTGCTGGTGGTCACCTTCGGGGCTGCGTCAGTGGCTGCTCGAGTTGGTGCGCAAGGGCCGTTCGACACGCGGCCCTCGCATATCGATCCGCAGCGCCTCGATTCCTGGATTGCGATCGGCGCCGACGGCAAGGTGACCGCCTATACGGGCAAGGCGGAACTCGGCCAGGGGATGTTCACCGCGCAAACACAGCTCGTTGCCGAGGAACTGAGTGTGCCGGTGAGTTCCGTGACGCTCGTTCAATGCGACACATCCGTGTGCCCCGATCAGGGGACGACATCGGGCAGCCAGTCGACGCCGACCAACTTCAACGAACGGAATCTCGCGCAAGCCGCGGCGACGGCGCGCGAGGCGCTGGCGAGCATGGCGGCGACCCGGCTGGGGGTGTCTCGCGATCAGCTCGTCATTGATGGTGGCGCGATTTCGATCACGGGCAACAACAGCAGGCGTGTCACCTACGGTGAACTGCTCGCGGGCAAAGCTTTCAACCTGCAGATCGATCCGCAAGCGAAACGCAAGGCGGCGAGCGATTGGAAAGTGCTCGGCAAGCCAGTGCCTCGGCTCGACATGGCGGCGATGGTCGCCGGGGAGTTCGAGTTCGTTCACAACGTGCGCGTGCCCGGCATGCTGCACGGCGTGGTGGTCCGGCCGCCCGCCGCGGGCGCGACCGTCGCGAGTATCGACGAGAGCTCGATCGCCGGAATGCCGGGGATCGCCAAAGTTGTGACGAGGAAGAACTTCGTTGGGGTCGTCGCCGAGAAGCCGTGGCAGGCGCGCCAGGCGGCATCGAAGCTGAAGGTGTCGTGGACGCAGGGAGCCGGCTTACCGTCGCAACGTGATTTCTACGACTACCTGCGCAAGCAGCCGTCTCGCGATGCCTTCATCGTCAACTCCAAGGACGTTGATGAGACGCTCTCGAAGGCCGCTACGGTGGTCAAGGCGACATATCTCCATCCGTATCAGATGCACGGATCGATGGGCACGTCGTGCGCCGTCGCGGACGTGCAGGGAAACAAGGCGACGGTGTGGTCGCCGACACAGTCGGCCTATCCGACGCGCAGCGGCGTCGCCATGCTCCTCGGGCTTCAGCCCGACAATGTCAGGGTCGTCTTTGTTCGTGGTGCCGGCTGTTACGGGATCAATGGCGCCGACACGGTCTCGTACGACGCGGCATTGCTGTCGCAGGCTGTCGGCAAACCGGTGCGCGTTCAACTCTCGAGGCAGGATGAAATGGCGTGGGAGAACTACGGGTTCCCCTACGTCATCGATCAGCGCGTCGGCATCGACGCCGAGGGGACGATCGTCGTTTGGGACTATGAAGCGTGGTTCGCATCGATGGGCGGCCGGCCGGGAACGAGCACGCCAGGCAATGTCGTCACCGGCACGCTTGCGGGATTTTCACCTGGACCATTCGCAGCTCGAGCGGCGAGCGACCCTGCAGGACGGTTCAACAACGGCAGCAATGCGGCCCCTTCCTACGTCGTCGGTCGAGTAGGGGCGACCGCCGGCGGCGCCGGTGTGGTTGCGAGTGAGCGGGTGTTGACGCATACGATCGCGTCGCCGTTCTTTACTGGACCGCTGCGATCGCCGTCGCGCCTGCAAAACACATTCGCGCACGAATGCCTGATCGATGAGGTCGCCGCGCGGATGAAAGCGGATCCGGTCGCGTACCGCCTGAAGCATGTCAGCGACCCGCGGCTCAAGCATGTGATTTCTGAAGCGGCCAGGGTCGCCCGCTGGGAGACGCGTCCTTCTCCGAAGCCGGGCGCGACACGCGCGGGTGTTGCCTCGGGCCGTGGCGTCGCGTGTGTCGTTTACGAAGGCGACAATGGTTACGTCGCAATTGTTGCGGACGTCGATGTCGACACCACCAGCGGACGAGTGATCGCCCGGCGGCTCTTCGTCGCTCAGGATTGCGGGCCTGTCTCGAACCCCGATGGGATGCGCAATCAGCTCGAAGGAGGTGCGCTGCAGGGGTTGAGCCGCGCGCTTGGCGAAGAAGTGACATGGGACGATCAAAAGGTGACGTCAATCGATTGGCGCACCTATCACAGCATGACGCTCGGTGATGAGATGCCGGCGGTTGAGAGCGTCCTGATCGATCGTCACGACGTCGAGGCGACTGGTGCCGGCGAAACTGCCATCACAGTCGTTGCGGCAGCGGTTGGGAACGCGATCTTCGACGCGACCGGCGCCCGGATCCGCCAGGTTCCGTTCACGCCTGAACGAATGAAGGCCGCTCTTGCGGGCCGGTGAACCTCGCCGTAGAACCTTGTAGAACCCACGTTTCGCGAAGATAATACCGCCATCTTCTTGCCCAAGGAGTCGTTGATGTCGGTCTCGAAGCGTCTGTCGGCAGCCCGGCAGGTTATTCATCTCGGAAAAATTGGCGTCCTGGTTGGCCTCGCGGCTGCGGTGTTCGCCGCCGGTGACGAGCGCGGTCGAGAATGGCGCGACTACGGCGGCGGCCCCGACAACTCCAAGTTCAGCACGCTCAAGCAAATCAACAAGTCCAACGTCTCGCGACTCGACGTCGCCTGGACGTATCCGTACGGCGAGACGATGTTCAACCCAATCGTCGCGCGTGGGGTGATCTACGCGAAGGGGCGAAACAGTTCGCTGGTTGCGCTCGATGCCGGCACCGGGAAGGAAATCTGGATTCACGAAGCGCTCGAAGGCATCACCCGCCGCGGCATGAACTACTGGGAGAGCAAGGACGGCAAGGATCGCCGGCTCATTTTCAGCCTCGGCGACTATCTGCAGGAGATAGATGCGAAAACCGGCAAGTCGATCGTCACATTCGGCACCGACGGTGTCGTCGATCTGCGCCAGGATCTCGGACGCGATGCCACCAAAATCGGGCGCATCCAGTCGAATACGCCTGGCAAGGTGTTCGAGAATCTGGTGATCCTCGGTTCGGCGACCGGCGAAGCCTACTTTTCGCCGCCCGGAGATCTCCGCGCCTACGACATCGTCACCGGAAAGCTGGTCTGGACGTTCCACACCGTGCCACATCCAGGAGAGTTCGGCTACGACACGTGGCCGAAAGATGCGTGGAAATACATCGGCGGCACCAATACCTGGGGTGAGATCACAATCGACGCCGAACGTGGTATCGCGTTTTTCCCGACCGGGTCGGCGACGTTCGATTTCTACGGCGCGGACCGGCATGGCGCGAACCTCTTTGCCAATTGCCTGCTCGCGCTTGACGCGCGGACTGGCAAACGGCTGTGGCATTTCCAGAACGTGCATCACGATCTGTGGGATTACGACAATACGTCGGCGCCTCAACTGACGACGATCAAGCAGAATGGCAAAACGATTCCGGTTGTCGCGATGGCGGGCAAGACCGGATTTCTCTACGTCTTCGATCGCGTCACCGGCAAACCGGTGTGGCCGATCGAAGAACGGCCGGTTCCGACCAAGACTGAGGTGCAGGGCGAAGAAGTCTGGCCGACGCAGCCGTTCCCGACCGCGCCGCCTCCCTTTGCACGGCAGAAGTTCACCGCCGACGACATCAATCCGTTCATGCTCACCGATGCCGAGCGCGAACAGTTCAAGCAGCGGGTTGCGAAGGCGCGAAACGAAGGGCTCTTCACGCCGATCGGATTCGGCGAAGCGATCCACATGCCCGGCAACAACGGCGGCTCTAATTTCGGCAGCACATCTTCAAACCCGACCGACGGCACCGTCTATGTGATCAGCTACGACATTCCCGCGATCATGCGCTTGCTGACGCCGCAGGAAGCCGCCGCACGCGGCAATCGCGGCGGTGGTGGTGGAGGAGCCGCGGGTCCAGGTTTCGGCGTCTTTCAGCAAAACTGCGTCGTGTGTCACGGCGCCGATCGCGCCGGTACTCCGAACGGCGCATCGCTCGTGGGTGTGGCCTCGCGCCTTTCGGCGGAAGAGATGCGGTCGGTCATCATGAATGGAAGGGGACGGATGCAGCCACTGCCGCATCTGTCGACGGCTGACGTAGACGCGGTCGTCACGTATCTCGCTGCGGCCGATACTGGCGGTCGTGGTGGTCGCGGCCGCGGGGCAGCAGCGAACGTCACGTTCCCGCCCGGACCTGTCGTGCAATCAGGGCCGGCGGTGGTGCGACCGGGTGGCGGTGGTCGAGGAGCCCGCGGCGCCGGAGCCCAGGCGTATAGCGATTTCGATGGAGCAGAAGGGCCGGCGGAACGCTACACCATGAATGGGTACGGCCTCTACTCGAACATCGTCAAACCGCCATACACGACGTTGACGTCGTACGACTTGAACAAGGGCGCGATCAAGTGGCAGGTGCCACTGGGCGACGATCCGCGGTTGGCGAGTCTTGGTGTCACCGGAACCGGGACGGCAGGCGATTTCAAATTCGGCGTGATCCCAACGATCACCGGACTGGTGTTTGTCGCGGGCGGAGACGACAAGCTTCATGTCTACGATGCCGAGACAGGGAAGCAGTTGTGGGAACGCGCACTCGGCGCCGCGAGCCGCGGCATTCCGTCGATGTACGAATACAAAGGACGGCAGTTCCTGCTGATGACCGCGTCGGATCCCGGCGTCGGACCGAATCGAAATCTGCGCCCTGATCTCCCGCACGGTATTGTGGTGTTCGGGTTACCGAAGTGACGAGCACGGAGAGGACGGAGCGCGGTGTAGCGCGCGGTCTTTAGACCGCGCGGGTCAGGCGGGGTCTGAAGACCCCGCCCTACCACCGAAGTCCGCCTACACAATCACAAAGTCGCAACGACGACGTCGTAGATCGGCTGAGTGCCTTCGTGACCGTTACCGGCTTCGATCGTGTACAGCCCCTTGTATCCGAGGTCGTGTTCCAGGAATTTGATCGCGGTCGCAAGATCCCAGCGTTGATTCACGCGGGTGTGAATGCTGCCGGCGGTGATCGGGATCAGCAATCGAAGGCACTGATGCAGCTCGTCCTGACTGGTCGCGCCCGCTCCACCAACGTCCACGTTCGCTAGTGCGCCTGAGCCCTTCAGGATCTCCGCGAGCAATGCCCATACCTCCGGCTGTGGCATGGGTGGCGTTGCCGGGGCCGCGGGAGGAGTCTGTGCGTTTGGTGCTGGCGCCGCTGTCGTCACGCCGCCGGATGCCGAAGGGGATGAGGGGGCGGTTGCCTGCGCGGCACCACCTGCGGCCGTACCGCCGCGCCCGCCTCGGCCACCGCCTCCGCTGCCGCGCGTTTCAACGGACACGATGATCCCTTTCGACTTGCCATAGTCGACCATCGCCTTGAGCGTCGGGATCCCGTAGACCTTGTTCTCGTGCGTCGGCATCACGTTCGCGGTGCCGCCCTGCGCTCCCTGATTGATCATCACGCGCTGTGCCCCGAGCATCGCCGCGTGGTCGATCCACATTTTCGTCAGGTCAATCGCCATCAGCCGATCGCGAACCCGCGGCGCGGACATGTTCAATCCGGAGAATTCCAGGTTGATCTGTGTCATCCGCGACTTGCTCTTCTCGATCCGGCTGCGAAGTTCCTTCAAGTAAGACGTCTCGGTCGAAGGAATGTGATAGTGCTGGAACTCGACTTTGTGAACGCCGTACTTGTCGGCAATCATCTCCGCGATGTCGAAGAGTTCGAGCGTACGATTCGGATTCTCCTCGACGTCGGGAACTTTCAGGATGCTCTGAAAGTTCAGCGTCATGATCGCGATGCGATCCAGCGTCGACTGCTTGACGCCCTTCGGCGCCTGCGCCCAAATGGAGCGGCTTCCGGCAGCTGCGGCGATGGAGGCGGCACTCATGAGGAACTCTCGGCGTTTCATTTGGACGCTCCTCGTTTATTGCGAATCCGAAATCACCAATCGGGAATCACCGGATCCCGGACCACGGATCCCGGCTTATTTCTTCTCCGGCAACGCATACGCAATCGCGCCGGTCACCGTCGACGACGGCTCGGTCTCCGCCGCCGCCGCCGCCGCGCCTCGGCCTCCGCGTCCGCCGCCCCCCTGGTTCGTCACGATGACGAAGTATTGCCGGCCCTTTGATTCATAGCTGACCGGCACTCCGCTGGTCGTGCCGTTGAAGACACCCGTCCAGAGAACCTCGCCGGTGTCCTCGTCGTAGGCGCGCACCTTGCCGTCGTTGCCCGCGTGGAACACCAGGCCACCCTTGGTGACGACGATTCCATACCGCGCGCCGACGCCGCCAGTGTTTCCCGGTCCGCCGGCGCGCATGGTCGGCAGATGATCGCCGTTCGGTACCTGCCATTTGATTTCACCGGTGTTCAGGTCGTACGCCGTCAATGTCGTATAGGGCGGCTTGGTGAACTGCGCGAGCACACCGTAGTCGGTCATGTATCGGTTGGACGGCACGTCTTTCACGTCGGGTGGATACAGAGTGTTTCCCGCATTTCCACCTGCGCCTGGATAGAAAGGTCCAAGCGGGCGCGGCGGAAGCGGTGGCTGCGGCGCGCCGCCGCTCGCCACGACCGGGCCCGCCGGGAACGTCTCCGGGGCACCGCCGCCACGACCCCCGGCGCGACCACGTCCGGCCGACGGGCTGCTGTTGGCCAGATACGAGATGATTGTCCCAATCTCAGCCTCACTGATGCCGTCGATCGCGCGCATCTGTCCTTTGCCGCCGGTGACGACAGCTTTGATGGCATCCTCGCCCATTCGGTCGGTCACGCCCACGAGCGTGCTCACTCCAGGCAGCGCACCCTTGAGGTCTGCGCCATGGCAGCCGCGGCAGTACGTCTGATAAGCCAGGTAACCTGCCTGAAGCGAGGCGGTGTTGCCTCCGCCACCTCGCCCAGGTTCGGGCGTGCGCTTCGTGACGTCTTCCAGTTTGAGAATCGCGACCTGGTTCACGCCGACGACAAACACCATGCCTTTTTGAGGGTCGGCGGCCGTCGTGCCCCAGTTCGAACCGCCTTGATTCCCCGGCATCGAGATCGTGTCGGTGAACCCGGGCGGCGTGAACATGCCTTCGTTCCGCGCATTTCGAACGCGCTCTTTCATCGCTTCATATTGTTCCGGCGTCGCCAGCCAGGAATTCACGTCGTCAACGGAAAACGTCTGTCGTACGAATGCTGGCGGTTTGGTTGGGAACGGCTGCGTTGCCCATGCCTGTTCGCCGGGCACTTCGCTCTTGGGAACCGGACGCTCTTCAATCGGCCAGATCGGCTTACCCGTTACTCGATCGAGGACGTAGAGAAATCCGGTTTTCCCCGCGTGCGCAACGACGTCGACCTTCTTCCCGTTGTGGCGAATGGTCACGAGCTGTGGGGCTGACACATTGTCGAGATCCCACAGATCGTGATGCACCGTTTGGAAATGCCAGAGCCGCTTTCCGGTTTTCGCGTCCAGCGCGAGGATGCAGTTGGCAAAGAGATCCTGCCCGATTCGATCGGCGCCGTAGAAATCGTAGTTCGCGGATCCGAGCGGGATGTAGACGATGCCGCGGGCCTCGTCGACCGACATCGAGCCCCAGTTGTTGACGCCGCCGACGTATTTGTAGGCCTCCTTCGGCCACGTGTCATAGCCGAATTCCCCGGGCAGCGGCACGGTGTGGAACTGCCATTTCTTTTCGCCCGTGATCACGTCGTAGGCGCGAATATCTCCGGGAGGATTGACGAACGCTTCGCCGGGAGCGGAGCCGAGGATGATCAGGTTCTTGTAGATCTTTCCCGGGCTGTTCGACTGGATGCGTCCCGCGTATTGGTCTGCGCGCGCGAGGCCGTGACGGAGATCGACGATTCCATTTTCGCCAAATGTCAGGATGGTCTTGCCCGTGCGGGCATCGATTTCCTGGAGGAAGCTGTTGATCGAGAACAGCAGCCGCCTGTCCTTGCGGTCTTCGCTCTCCCAGTAGTTCACGCCGCGGCTGGTGATGCCGGCGAGTCCCTCGTGGATCCAGAGTTCCTTTCCAGTCGCCGCGTCGAGAGCGATGAGCGAACTGCCCCGGCCGAGCACATAGATGACATCGTCCACGACAATTGGATTGAAACCAGGTGTCGCATACGGGTAGGACCAGGCGACGTCGAGCTGACCGACGTTGGCTTTCTTGATTTGGTCGGAGGCGACGAAGTTTGAACTGTCCGGACCAGCGAGATTGTCCCACCACCATTTATTGCTGCGTGAGGCGGCGGCCACGCCCACTCCGATGAGGGCGATGAGCGCCGTCGAGATGAGGCGAAAGATGCGATTCTGAATTCGTGACTGCCGCCTGTCATCAGCGGCCGGTCGAGCGTGCGGGTGCGCAGTTGCCATGTGTCCGTCCCAACAAGAACACGAAACAATTGAGGCGTTTATGTTTGCGAATCAACCGTTGCGGGTGTTCGCCGGCGAGGCTTCGGCGCGCATTATGCCATGGACGACGGATCGAATGTCCAATGTTCAATGTTCAATGTTCAATGCATCGCGTCATTGAACATTGAGCATTGAGCACCCGCTTAGCTCTTAGGAGGGATGACCACCCACTGGCGGCTGCGCACACTGACACCACGGCGCTTGACCTTCACCTCGAGCTTGCGCGGACGCCCATCGCGATCCGCCGCCGCGGGCTCGACGCCGACCAGATAATAGGCGGAGGTTTCGCGCAGGATCCTGTCGAAGGCGAAGTTGGCGCTGCCGACGGGAACATAAATGAGCCGCCCGCCCGCCGACTGTGAGAAGTCGCTGAGCCAATTGGCGTACAAGGCGCGATCGCGCGACAGTTCGGAACTGCCGGGTGCTTTCTGCGATGCTGGACCGACGCCTGGCGTGGCGTCGACGTGGACGGTGTAGACGCTCGCGTTTGAGCGCGCCGCCGCCTGGCCCATCACGCGGGCCATATCGCCAACATCGGGACGTCCAGACGATCGATCGCTCACGAGCAGTCCGGCGCTGACGAAGACGACCGCTTTGCGACCGGGAATTCGTTCAAGCGCGCGCAGAAGCGCTTCGAGTCCCGAAAGGCTCGTCATCACCTGTTGCTCGAGCTGGGTCGCGAGCTGCATACCTTCCGCGTAGATCTTGGCCGGGCAGTCAGGATCTTCTGGACACTCGCGAGCCTGGATTTTGAGGACCGGATCCAGTTCCACCGCTGTGCCGCCATCCGCCGTGGGGTTCACCACATTCCGCGCAGCCGTCAGGAAGGAATTTGGATTCGACATCTGGGCGGTGATGTCGACGATCTCCCACGGCCTCAGGTTGTAATGCGTTCGGAGCGAATCTTTCTGCCCGGTCACGCGGCCGAGACTGATGGTGAGCGGCGCCCGCTGGGTTGTCGGCAGGATCTGGGATCCGGCGGGATACACAAAGAGTCCGATCCGATCGCTTGGGTCGAGATGTTGGACGAAATTCTGCGCGCTCTCGATTGGCGCGCGCTCCGACCCAACCTGAAAGCTGCCCGCATCAATGGCAAGGACGAACGTTCGGCCGCGTCCTTCGGGCGGCCGAGGCTCGGCCGGATCGTCTGACGCCGCCATCTGTGCGACGAACTGCGCAGACACGACTTTGCGGCGTTGACCGTTGATTGAAACCTGAAACGAGTCCGGACCGATGCGTCCGATCGGATACCCCTCTGAATCGACGACCTGCACGTCGACGGCGATCACGTCGACAGTGCTGCGGAAGACCGTCTGGGCGGAGGTGGCGACCACGCAGACGCCTGCCAGGGTCACACCGAGCAGCAAGATCGTGAATCGATGACGCGTCGGCATTTATCAATGCGCGTGGCGAGGACCGGCGCCATTATCCCCCTTTTCCCCTTTTCCCTTTTCCCTTTTGATATAACTCCCGCCTGATGTGGCAGCACAATTACGAACCGTTAGCTGGAAGCGTGGGCATTTCAGCCCTGGCCGCGATGATCCCAATTCTGGTGTTGTTCTTCATGATTGGGGTCTGGCGCAAGCCGGCGTGGATGGCGGCTGCCAGTGCCCTGGCGTCGGCGTTTGCGGTCGCACTGCTCGCGTATGGCATGCCCGCCAGGCTGGCGATCATGTCAGCGATCTTTGGCGCGGCGTTTGGCATCTTTCCGCTGACGTGGATCTGTTTCAGCTCGATCCTTCTCTACAGGCTCGCGGTCGACACCGGAAAGTTTGAAGTCATCAAGGACTCGGTTGGAGGGCTCACCAACGATCGCCGCCTGCAGGCGATGTTCATTGCGTTCTCGTTCGGCGCCTTCATCGAAGGCGCTGCGGGGTTCGGCGCACCGGTCGCCGTCTCGGGCGCCATGCTGGCCGGTCTCGGGTTTTCGCCGTTCTATGCGGCCGGGATCTGCCTTCTCGGCAATACGACTCCCGTCGCATTCGGGTCGCTTGGGATCCCGGTCACGACGCTCGCCAACGTCACGGGTCTGCCTGTCTTGTCGCTGAGCGCAATGGTGGGACGTCTCTGCGCGCTCGTATCGGTATTCATTCCCGGCTATCTGGTTGTCGTGATGGCCGGCCCGCGCCGCGCGCTCGAAGTGCTGCCCGCCATTATCGCGTGTGGTCTTTCGTTTGCCGGCATGCAGTTTTACGTGTCCAACTATTGGGGACCGGAACTCACCGACATCGCGAGCTCGCTGACCTGCATCGGAGTGATGGTTCTGGTGCTGAAGTTGTGGAAACCGCGCAACATCTTGCGATTGGAAGGCGACACTCCAGTGACAACGGCGGCACGGCGGCATTCAGCGGCCGAGGTCTTCAGCGCCTGGCTTCCGTACATGCTGCTCGTCGGCTGCGTCGTGCTTTGGGGTGCGCCAACGATCAAGGCAGGCCTCAACCGCTTCAGTGACAGTCTGCTGCCAGCTTTCATCCCGAAGAGCCGCACCGTACTCAACGGGCTGCTCGTCCCCGGACTCCACAACACCATCACACGGATTCCGCCGGTGACCCCGGCGCCCGCGCCGTATGCCGCGGTGTTCGAATTCAACTGGCTGAGCGCCGCCGGCACCGCGTGCTTCATGGCCTCCGTGCTGACCGCGCTCATTCTTCGAGTATCGCCCCGGCAATTCGCGACCACGTATCGAACGACATTTCAGCAATTGGCCACGCCGATGGTGACGATTTCGTGCATGCTGGCGCTGGCCTACCTGATGAACTACTCGGGCATGACCTCGACGCTCGGCCTGGCGCTGGCTGCGACGGGCAGCGTGTTTCCATTTTTCAGCGCCACGTTAGGCTGGCTCGGCGTCTTTCTGAGCGGCAGTGATACTTCTGCGAATGCACTGTTCGGTAATCTTCAGGTCGTCACCGCCAACGCCTTGAGCATCAATCCCGTGTTGACCGCATCGGTCAACTCTGCGGCGGGCGTGGTCGGAAAGATGATTTCGCTCCAGAGTATCGCCGTCGCGGTCGCAGCGACGGGAATGACGACGGCTGACGAGAGCCGGCTATTTCGGTTTACGATCAAGCACAGCATCCTGCTGATGATCGTCATGGGGATCATTGCGATGTTGTACGCGTATGTGTTCAGAGAATTCGTGCCGCATTAAAAGGCAAAAGGCAAAAGGGAAAAGGGAAAAGGGAAAGGTCCCCAAGCGCATTGATAAATGGTGTCGATATGACCACAAGTACTGAAAGCGCCGCCCGCACCGACTGGTACAGAGTCACCAACATAGACAATGTTGCGTCCCCCGCGCTGCTGGTCTACCCAGATCGCGTCCAGGAGAATATCCGCCGAATGATTCAGATTGCCGGCGGAGTGGATCGCCTGCGTCCGCACATGAAGACGAACAAGCTGCCCGAGGTCATCCGGATGCAGATGGCGCAGGGCATCATGAAATACAAGTGCGCGACGATCGCGGAAGCCGAAGTTGCGGCTGCGTGTTCTGTTCCTGACGTGTTGCTGGCGTACCAGCCTGTTGGCCCAAACGTACACAGACTGGTTCAACTGGTGAAGAAATTTCCATCGACGCGCTTCTCCGCGCTTGTCGACGATGGGGGAGCGGTTGAGGCGCTGTCGCGAGCGGCTTCTCAGGCGGGCGTGACGCTGGATCTCTTTCTCGATCTCGATTGCGGAATGCACCGCACGGGTGTCGCGCCGGGACCGGAAGCGATTGCGCTGTATCGAAAGCTCGCGCGGTCGCCAGGGCTGCGCGCCGCAGGTCTCCATGTCTACGACGGACACATTCGCGATAGCGATCTCGTACAGCGCACGACGGCATGCGACGCGGCATTCGCTCAACTCGAGTCGGTGCGGCGGCAGCTCGTCGAGTCAGGGCTGGAGGTTCCGTTGATTGTCGCCGGCGGGACGCCGACCTTTCCGATTCATGCGAAGCGATCGGGCGTGGAGTGCAGTCCTGGCACGAGCGTCTTCTGGGATCGTGGCTACGAGACGCTGTTGCCTGATCTCCAATTCCTGCCCGCAGTTCTCGTGCTGACGCGCGTCATCAGCAAACCATCCGCGCGCAGTCTTTGCCTCGATCTGGGTCACAAGGCGATCGCGTCAGAGGGGCCACATCCGCGAGTCGAACTGTTAGGGCTTCCGGACGCGCGAGCCATCGGTCACAGCGAAGAACATCTCGTCGTCGAGACCGACCACGCCAATGACTACCCAGTGGGCTCGACCCTGTACGGCATCCCGTGGCACATCTGTCCGACCGTCGCGCTGCACCAGGAAGCTGTGGTGATCAGGAATGGCCGCGCCGAGGAGAAGTGGCAGGTCGTCGCCCGCGCGCGGATGATCACCGTCTGATTGCAGAATGCGGACTGGCGATTGCGGATTGATCTGAATGCGGATTGTCGATCGAGATTGACGACTGTCGATTGAGTCACGGCGCCAAATCGACAATCCGCAATCTCAATCGACAATCCACAATCTCAATCCGCACTCGGCAATCACCCAAATCCGCAATCATCAATCAGCAATCGCCAATCTTCTACGTCACTTTCAGCGACTTCAGGAAGGCGACGCTCTTGACGGTGAGCTCCCAGTTCTGCTCGACGAAGTAGTTCTTGACGCCTGCAGTCTTGGCGCTCGTGAACACCTTCACCCAGTCCACCGTGTCCTCGCCGACGGCGAGCCCACCGCCGCCACCCTGACCGCCAGCGCCGCGGCCACCACCGCGCCCGCCGCGGCCACGGCCTTCGGCGGCGGCTGCCAGCTCCTCCGGCGTCGGTTTGACCGTCAACTGGCCCGCACGCGACGGCGCCATGCCCTGCGTCGTGTCCACTCCCTGGAGATGCATCGAGATGAATCGGCCAGGGTGATTGGCGAAGTAGATGATCGGATCGCCAACGGTCCTCATCGATGACATCTGGAACTGCATCTTGACCAGATCGGGATCGAGATACTCGAGGAGGACCGGATACGTCAGGCGGCCGTCCTCGAGCTTCGAGTTACAGAAACCTTCGTTGTGCAGGGCCTGCTGAAGGCCGGCTTTTTTGGCGACGGCGCCGATCTTGTTGTATTCATCGGCCGCCCGTTTGACCTCGTCGATGCTGGTAACGCCGTTGACCACTCGGCCGCCGAGGTCGGCCGTGCTCATCTGCGTCATGCCGATCTGTTGCGCCCACTCGATCTGCTTGGCGTGGTCGTTGCGGAGCGCGTTCATCTGAAAGTGTGCGCTGATGCACTTCATCCCGTTGTCGTCGAGGATCTTCCTGGTCTGCTTCCCGTCAGCGAGGTTTTTGTACTCGTTGTAGGTCGGGTTGCAGAGTTCGATGACCTCGATGCCCAGCGCCTTCATGTCCTTCAGCAGTCCGGCGAAGTCGTTGTCGACGATCCGCTGCCGATGCGGATAGGTCTGGCTGCCGATCGGCAGATCCAGCGGATTCGCGTGCAGCTTCAGTCCGCCGGCAGCAAGGAACCCGGCGACTGCCGCGCCCGTTCCGGCCTTCTCGAAGAACTCACGTCTCGTGATCACAGTCATCGCAGGCTCCTCGCGGCAGATGGTTAGACCTTCAGGTTCTTCAGGTACGCGACGCTTTCCTTCGTCAAGTCCATGTTCTGCTCGACGAAGTAGTTTTTCACGCCCGCCTTCTTCGCTGCGGTGAAGGTCTTGCGCCAATCGATCGTCCCCTGACCCACCGGTTTCTGCGGTCGTCCGCCACGGCCACCGCGTCCGCGGCCCGCCGGCGCGTTGGGATCCGGCGGCGGCGGCGGCGGTACCGGCGCGTTCATGTCGACGTCCTGCA
>Ga0075425_100004218_pt1 | contig 14779 bp, 8 predicted proteins | sample SoiMethybrSBSTD4_FD_75300 | JGI IMG/M metagenome (GOLD analysis project Ga0075425, IMG submission 75300) | Bulk soil microbial communities from a Populus tree surrounding site in Tennessee, USA - Soil MetaG P. TD hybrid SBSTD4 | ecosystem: Environmental > Terrestrial > Soil > Tree plantation...
AGGCGGCCACCATCGGCGCCTTTGATGTCGAGGGTGCCCTGCGCCGTGTTGCCCCCCTCGCTCGCGACCATGCGTCCCCGGAACTCGAGGGCAAGATCGCCGGCCGTCACCGAGGCCAGCGACACCAATCCCTCGTTGGGCACGCCCGCCGCCTTGACCACGATGCGTCCCGGCGCGGCGCTGGCCGTGCGGCCCGGGACCGAGGCCGGGGCGAGAATCGCCGCGACCGTTTGTGCATCATTGCTCTCGATGAGACCGGTGACGTCGGCAGGCCCCGCGCGCCAACCGGCCGGGCCGCCGTCGAGACGCGCGTTGAGCTTGGCGCCGGCACCGTTGGCCTCTCCGTCAACCACCAAGTCGACAGAGGTCGGCGTGCGCGCGCCGAACGCGATCGATCCAGCAAGGCGCAGAGGCGCCACCACCTTGGCGCGTTTGTCGTCAGGCCGAAACACCTCGGGAACGCCGATGAGCTCAGCCAACGGAGCAATTCCGCCCTCGCGGTCGGCAACGACGACGCCCCGCAGATTGCCCTTCGGGCGCACCGCCGCGTCATCCACCTCGCCTTCCAGTTCCAGGCTGAAGCCTTCGTCGCCTGCCAACCGAAGCGCGGGAATGCGCAGCCGACCACCCTCGATCGCGATCTCCACGCCAACGTCGCGATAGCTGCGCGTGGCCGTGAAGAGCTGTCCCGCGTTGAGACGAATGAAAGCGTCAGCCTGCGGGCCGCGCCAGGCCAGTTTGGGCGCGCCAAGGCCAGGATTTGCCAGCTGGCCTCGGTTCGGGCTCATGACGGGTCCCCGCAGCGCCATATCAAAGACCTCGGCCAGGCTCGCTCCCGCGGGAATGAAGGCGCGCGCGTCGAGCTGCGGGCTCTCGACCCTGAGCCGCAATTCGGGCCGACCCTCCCAGCCATACTGCGCATCGGCAAAGATCGCACCACCCGACAGATCGCCGATGATGTTGCGCAGGGAGACCCTCCCCGGGGTCATCGCCAGCTGCGCGCGAGCCCCAAAGCTGCCGTCGCCCTTGGGGTCCAACGCGACCGCCCCCGCCGTCGCCCAGGAGAGAAAGCGCACAAGGCTGGTCCCTCTGAGACCGATGCTGCCCTCGAACACGGGCGCCTCCGGCGGACCGGTGACGCTGCCCTGGAGCTCGCCGCGACTGGAGCCGGGCAGGCCGAGCCGGAGATCTTCGATCGCAAGCTTGCCCGCCGAGCGCACAAGCGCCAGATGCACCCCGCTCACGGCTTCATGGCCGACGTTGGCCTGGTCGATGGAAATGGTCGCGCGCGATTGGCTCTCCCCGGGCAGCAAGTCGCGCAGGCCGGCCGCCAGCGGAACAATGCTGGCAAGCGGGCCTGCGCCCTCGCCAGCGCCGGCGATACGGTCAAGATCGAGCCACCGCGACGCAAGGCTCAGCTCCACCGCCAGCGCACTCCGCCACGAGGCCTTGACCTCGCCGCTGACGAGCTGCGGGCGGCCATCCTGCTCAAATGCCAGGGACAGATCGGAAAGCCTGGCTCCTGCCGGATCCGCACGCAGGTGAGCCCGCAGGTCGAATGCGGCTTCGCCCTTCTCCACGCCACCCTCGGGATCGGACCGCATCGGCTTTCTTGGCAGTCGCAGTGTCGGCGTTGGCTGCGCCTGCCACAGCCCGGCGACGGGCACCCGCGCGGTAAGATCGCCCTCAATGCTGGGTTTGCCCATGAGGTCGGCCACGCGCCCATCGAGCGTATAGGTCGAAGTCCCACCGTCGACCCGCAGGACAGCCTTGAAGCGCAAAGTGCCGTCGCCCTCCGCCCGGGCAGTGGCCACGCGCAGCTCCCGATCCGAGCCGTCCGTGCCAAAGGTGCCACGCAGCCGATAGGGGCCCTCCAATGCGGGCGTTGACAGCTCGCCATTGAAGCCCTCAAAGCGCGTGCGCTCTGCCCCGTCCGGCCCGTGCAGGGCGAGCACGCCATCGACGATCTTGACTGAGGAGAGCGTTACCTTGGCGGGCAGGAAAGCGGCGCGCGCGAGGGCCTCCCCAAAGCTCTGCCAATTCCACCCATCGGCGCTGTCGAGGGCCAGGTGCAGCACGGGGCGAAGCAGCTCGATTTCGTTGGCCTCCAGTACGCCGCGCACCATCGGCGGGATGGCGAGCTTGACGGTGAGGCTGTCGGCGCGGAAGAACGGCTCCTGGAGGTTGACGGACGCATCGGCAATGCGCACTTTCTCGAAGCGGAAATAGGGGGTCGGGAGCAGATGCAGGTTGACGGCACCGCCCACCCGCACCTCGCGGCCCAACAGGCGCGTGGCTTCCTCCTCGAACACGCTGCGATAGCCATTCCAATCGACGAAATAGGGAATGGCAAAGAGCGCGCCAACCACGGTGATCAGAAAGACCGCAATGGCGATGATGAAATTGCTCATCCGCCGACCCTGCTCGCGGAGGCGCGCGGCCGCGCCCGCCCTCGCCGCCAACGGCGCCCCGCGCGGGCGCATGGCTGTGCACCAAACCGCATTGATCCTACCCTTCGGGCGCGCTTTGCCAGCAAAGCCGGCCCTCACAAGGCTGCCGCTCGCCTTGCATGCGATTATCACACAGTTGCGCGCAAGTTTAGATCAGGAATTTGCCGCTTCCGGGGCCATCTGTCCGCTGTGGGCAGGTGGCGTTGGCGGATTGCCGGCACAGGCCCAGTGCGATAGGTGCTGCTGATGTCAGCGAATCGCCAAAGCTCGGTCCAATCTGGCGCGCTCACATCGGCAGCGCCGAGCGCGGGCACGATTTCGTCGCGCGCGCAGGGCAGGTTCGCCACCGCCTACATGGCCGATCTCAACCCCGAGCAGCGCGCCGCCGTTGAGGCCATGGACGGACCCGTGCTCGTGCTGGCGGGCGCTGGCACCGGCAAGACGCGCGTGCTCACCACCCGCATTGCGCACATCATGTGCACAGGCCGCGCGCGCGGCGCCGAGATCCTCGCCGTCACCTTCACCAATAAGGCGGCGCGCGAGATGAAGGAGCGCGTCGGGGAGCTTGTCGGGGGGGCCGTCGAGGGCATGCCGTGGCTTGGCACCTTCCACGCCATCGGAGCCAAGATCCTGCGCCGCCACGCCGAGCTCGTGGGCCTCAAATCCGGCTTCACGATCCTCGACACGGACGACCAGATCCGTCTCATCAAGCAGGTGATCGAGGCCGAGGGTCTGGACAAGGACCGTTGGCCGGCGCGCCAGCTGGCGGCCCTCATCGACGCCTGGAAGAACCGCGGTCTCACGCCCGACAAGGTGCCGCGCGGGGAGGCGTTCGGATTTGCCGAAGGCAAGGGTGCGACGCTCTATGGTGCCTACCAGAAGCGCCTCAAGGAACTCAATGCCGCCGATTTCGGCGACCTCCTGCTTGAGGTGCTGCGCCTCTTCCTGGAAAACGCCGACCTGCTCGCCCGATACCAGCAGCGCTTCCGCTACACGCTGGTCGATGAGTATCAGGACACCAACGTGGCGCAATACCTGTGGCTGCGGCTGATCGCCGGCGGCTCGCCCAATATCTGCTGCGTCGGCGACGATGACCAATCGATCTACGGTTGGCGTGGGGCGGAAGTGGACAATATCCTGCGTTTTGAGCGCGACTTCCCCGGCGCCCGCGTCATCCGGCTTGAGCGCAACTACCGCTCCAACGGCCACATCCTGGCGGCCGCCTCCGGGCTCATCGCGCACAACAGGGGGCGGCTCGGCAAGACGCTCTTCACCGACGCGGCGATGGGCCTGCCCGTGGTGGTGACTTGCACCTGGGATGACGAGGAAGAGGCGCGTGGCATTGCCGACGGCATCGAAACACTCTCAAAGGCCGGTACGCGGCGCAACGAGATGGCCATCCTGGTCCGCGCCTCGTTCCAGATGCGCGCCTTCGAAGATCGCTTCGTCTCCGTCGGCGTGCCCTATCGCGTGATCGGCGGCCCACGCTTCTACGAGCGCCAGGAAATTAAAGATGCCATCGCCTACCTCGAAGTCACGCTCAATCCCGCCAACGACTTGAAATTCGAGCGCATCCTCAACACCCCCAAGCGCGGTCTCGGCGACACCGCGCTGCGTCGGATCGCCGAGCTCGCCCGGGCCCGGAGCGTCTCCCTCTACCAGGCCGCACGCGAGATTGTGGAGACCGAGGAACTGAGCGGCCGGGCGCGCAAGGCGCTCTGGGACCTGATCGTGGCGTTCGAACGCTGGCGCGGGCAGATCAACGGCATGAAGCACACGGAGCTCGCGGAGCTCATTCTGGATGAGTCGGGCTACACGCAGATGTGGCAGAACGACAAGAGCCCGCAGGCGCACGCCCGGCTGGAGAACCTGAAGGAGCTCGTCCGCTTCATGCACGAGTTCGAGAGCTTGCAGGGCTTTCTTGAGCACGTCTCGCTCGTCATGGATGCCGACACGCAGGACGGCGAGGATCGCGTCTCGATCATGACGCTGCACGCCGCTAAGGGTCTCGAGTTCGACGTGGTGTTCCTGCCCGGCTGGGAAGAGGGACTGTTCCCACACCAGCGCAGCCTTGACGAAAATGGCCAGGCAGGCCTCGAGGAGGAGCGGCGGCTCGCTTACGTGGGCCTCACGCGTGCGCGTCGGCTCGCAAAGGTCAGCTTCGCGGAGAACCGGCGCAATCGCGGCCTGTGGCAGGCAGCCTCGCCGTCCCGTTTCGTCGACGAGCTGCCCGAGGCCAATGTCGAGGTGATCGAGCGGCAAAGTCCCTACGGAGCATCGGCTGGCGCTGGGCGGTCAAATCCCTACGGCCCCAGCCGCTTTGAGGAACCAGCCGCCGGATTTGCCAGCGGCTATACCACCCCGGGCTGGCAACGCGCCAAAGAGCGGCGTGGGCGCGATGGCCCGATCAAGACCCGTCCGCCCATCACGCTTGAAGGTGAGCTCGTCGCCGCCTCGGCCGGGGTTTCGAGTTACGCGCAGGGGGAGCGGGTGTTCCACGAGAAATTCGGCTACGGCGAGGTGGCAGAGGTGGACGGCAACAAGCTCACCATCGACTTCGACAAGGCGGGCCGCAAGCGCGTCGTCGACAGCTTCGTCGTCCACGCCGCCCAGGCGTGAGAGAACCCCGCCCACGCCCGAGAAGGGCCCATGCGGGAAGTGGCAAAGCGCGGCCGATGCTGCCACAGTCGGGACCACGCTGAGGACCATGTTGGACGGGACCATGATGGGATGGGACCATGTTGGATGGGACCATGGTTGCGGAGCTGGTAGCGGTGCTCGAGTGGCACCGCGCCATGGGTGCTGACGAGGCGACCGCCGAAGCCCCCATCGCCTGGCTGCAGCGCGGCGATTGGGCACCGGGCGCGGGCTTCGATCGTCCCACGTCCGCCGCTCCGGGTGCATCCACCGAGGTCGCTGTGGCGAGCGCTGCGCCACCCGCAGCCACGCGTCCGCCTGCCCGCCCGGCGCCCAGCATTCCGCTGTCCCGCCCCTTCCCAGCCACAGCGCCGGACACCGCCGTCATGGCGGCGCGGGCGGCCGCGCGCCAGGCCACCGATCTTGATGAGCTCGGCGCCAGGCTCGCGGCCTTTGACGGCTGCAGCCTCAAGGCCACCGCCAAGAACCTGTGCTTTTACCGCGGCAGGCCGCAGGCGTCCTTGATGCTGATCGGCGAGGCGCCCGGGCGGGATGAGGATCTGGAGGGCAAGCCGTTCGTCGGCCGCGCGGGACAATTGCTCGACAGAATGCTGGCGGCGATCGGCCTCTCCGAGCGCGACGCTCACATCACCAACATCGTCTACTGGCGACCGCCGGGCAACCGCACCCCCACGCCTCAAGAAGCCCAGGCGTGCCGTCCGTTTCTGGAGCGCCAGATAGAGCTGGTGGCGCCCACCATCATCCTTCTGCTCGGCGGGGCCGCAGCCAAGCATATTCTTGGGGTGGCGGACGGCATCATGCGCATCCGCGGCAAGTGGCGGGAACTCGAGATCGGCAACAGCAAGGCGCGCGCGCTGGCCACGCTCCATCCCGCTTATCTGCTGCGCACCCCGGCCGCCAAACGGCTGGCGTGGCGCGATCTCCTGACGCTCAAGGCCGCGCTTGGCGACTAGCGCGCCTTGCTTGCACCGCACCGCTGCCGCACGGCCTTGCCCCCGGCAGACCAAGCGTGGCGTGAAGCGGCCGGGGTGATGATCGCGGGGTGATGATCGTGGGGTGATGATCGTGGGGTGATGATCGTGGGGTGATCCCTGCGGCGATGGACCAAAGCCGACCGCCGCCCGCGCGGCTCGGCTGCTTCGTTATGACGCAGCATGCGCCTCCGCCTTCGCATCGCTCCCGACCGCCGATGCGTTTGCACCCGTTTCGTTTTGGCCCTGATTTGCGTTGGCGCCAGTTTCCTTTCTGCAGCAAATCCGCACGGAGCAGCGCCGCTGTTCTTGCACGGGCTGCTGAACCCAATTGGACCCCGCTTCGTGTCGCGCCACCGGCGAACCCCTGCAAAAAGGCCTCGTCTTGGGAGTGCGACCCTCACTCTCTCCGCAGCGTCGAAAGCTGCGCCAAACAGTGCCCTCTCTCCTGGTCTCTGGTTCTGCTGTGCGCCCCTCCCCCCATGCGTTCCCAAATCTGCCGTGTGCCCCGTATGCTCGGGTGTTTGCGTTCCGGTGCCGCCAGGGCGCATGCCGCTTTGCGGCAACGAGGACGGCTACCCCTTGAGCCCAGGGGGTGACCCCATTTGTGGTGAGGGCCAATCGGGATGGCACCAATGCGCTGAGCGTCGATGACCGGGGCTCGGCGGGTGGTCGGCGGGTTATTCCCCTTCTGCCTTGCGAAGAGGTGACGTGGGCCTGCCGCCCTGAGACAATGCCGGGTGCAATCCCCCGAGGGACCGCAATGCCAAGGATCGACGCCTCTCGCCCCTTCATTCCCGTGCGTATCGGCGTGCTGACGGTATCCGATACGCGCGCGCTGGCCGACGACAGGTCAGGTGACGTGCTCGTGCGCCTGCTCACGGACGCCGGCCACCAGCTGGCAGCCCGCGATCTCGTCAAGGACGAAGTGCCCGCCATCAGGGCCGCGGTTGAGCGCTGGATCGCCGACCCAGCCATTGACGTCGTGATGACGACCGGTGGCACCGGCTTCACCGGTCGGGACGTGACACCGGAAGCCCTGCGACCCCTGTTCGAAAAGGAAATCGACGGCTTTGCCACCGTGTTTCATGTGATCTCACTCAACAAGGTCGGGACATCCACCATCCAGTCGCGCGCCTGTGCGGGGCTCGCGCGCGGCACCTACATTTTTTGCCTGCCCGGTTCGCCCGGCGCGTGCAAGGACGCGTGGGAGGAGATTCTCAAATGGCAGCTCGACAACCGCCATCGCCCCTGCAATTTCGTGGAGATCATGCCGCGCCTGGAAGAGCACCGGCGCAAGGACTGATGGCCCTGATGGGGCGAAATCCGGCCCCGGCACCCTCAGGGGTCCCACTGGGGCACGCCAAGAGGGAGGCCCCCGCCCGCACGGCCCGGGCGGGCGGTGGCGGCGATCCCGGTCGGGGGCTCAGCGCCCTCCCGGGCCCCGGCACCCAATGCTGGCCAAACCGCTTGGCGTTCATCCCCGCGACCTCAGCGCGGGCGTGGATGGGCCACAATCCCCGCGGGCGGCCGCCCCTGCAGATGCCCCGAGCGTCGCCTCGAGCATGGCCGAACGGAATCGGCGCCTTGCGAGTTTTGTCGAGGGCGGAGGGCTCGATTTCGTCGAACCCGCCGCCCGTGATGAGCGTTCACGGGCCGCCGAGCGAGCAGCGTCCGGAGCGCACGGGCGCAGATCCGTGCGGGGCGAGCCTGCCCGAAAGGAGTGCAGGAAGGCTTTGTTTTCAGGCAGCTCGATCACCATCTTTCTCTACAAGTAAGCCGGCGTGGCGAAATGGCCATATGGTCACAGGGTTGGAGGCGAACAAACCAGCTACACACCTATTCTCGCCCAGCTTACTTGGTCTAGTCTGCCTGTGACGCGCCGCCGACTGCAGAGGCGATGACGAATGACGATGAAGGAAAACATTTTCGACCTCTATGCTCAGGCATATGAGAGCCAGAAACAGCACCGGATGTCCTTGCGGGAGTACCTCGAGGGCTGCCGAGCTGATCCCTCGATGTACGCCGGTACCGCCGAGCGCATGATCGCCGCGATCGGAGAGCCGGAATTCGTCGACACAGCCAAAGACAGCCGTCTCGGCCGCATCTTCATGAACCGCACACTGAAGGTGTACCCGGCCTTCAAGGATTTCTACGGCTTGGAGGAAACCATCGAGCGGATCGTGGGTTTCTTCCGCCACGCCGCCCAAGGTCTGGAGGAAAAGAAGCAAATCCTCTACCTGCTTGGACCCGTCGGCGGTGGCAAGTCCTCGCTCGCCGATCGGCTGAAGGACTTGATGGAGAAATGCCCGATCTATGGGCTGGCGACCAACGACGGCATAAGCCCAATCTTTGAAAGTGCGCTCGGGCTCTTCGATCCCGCTACCATGGGCCGCATGCTGGAGGATCGCTACGGCATCCCGCAACGCTTGCTGAACGGCAACATGTCACCGTGGGCGGTGAAGCGACTGGATGAGTTCGGTGGCGACATCTCAAAGTTCTCGGTGATCAAGCTGCACCCCTCCAAGCTACGCCAGGTGTGCGTGGCCAAGACCGAGCCGGGTGATGAGAACAACCAGGACATCTCCGCGCTCGTTGGCAAGGTCGACATCCGCAAGCTCGAGCACTTCGGTCAGAACGATGCCGACGCCTACTCCTACTCGGGTGGCCTCAACCGCACGACGCAGGGCATCCTTGAATTCGTCGAGATGTTCAAGGCGCCGCTCAAGATGCTGCACCCCCTGTTGACCGCTACGCAGGACCGCACCTACGTGGGCACCGAGAACGTCGGTGCCATGCCCTACCAGGGGCTGATCATCGCGCATTCAAACGAGAGCGAGTGGCAAAGCTTCCGCGCCAACAAGAACAATGAGGCCTTCCTCGATCGCATCAGCGTGATCAAAGTGCCCTACTGTTTGCGCGTCGCCGAGGAGAAGAAGATCTACGAGAAGCTGCTCGCCACGAGCGAGCTGCAAGGCGCTCCCGTGGCGCCCGGCACGCTGGAGATGCTGGCGCGTTTCTCGGTGCTCACGCGGCTCAAGGCGCATGAAAACTCCTCGCTCTACTCCAAGATGCGCGTCTATGACGGCGAGACGCTGAAGGATACCGACCCGCACGCCAAGACCATCCAGGAGTACCGCGATGCTGCGGGAGTGACGGAGGGCATGGACGGCGCCTCGACGCGCTTTGCCTACAAGATCCTCTCGGAAACCTTCAACTTTGACACGCACGAGGTGGCGGCCGATCCGGTGCATCTGCTCTACGTCATCGAGCAGGCGGTGCGGCGCGAGCAGCTGCCGGAGGAGACGGAGAGCCGATGGCTCGAGTTTCTGAAGGAGGAGCTGTCGCCGCGCTACGCCGAGTTCATCGGGAACGAGATCCAAAAGGCGTATCTGGAATCCTACTACGACTTCGGCCAGAACCTTTTCGACCGCTACGTGGCTTATGCCGATGCCTGGATCGAGGACCACGACTTTAAGGATCCCGATACCGGCCAGCTGATGAGCCGGCAGGTGCTCGAACAGGAGCTCTCCAAGATCGAAAAGCCGGCCGGCATCGCCAACCCGAAGGATTTCCGGTTCGAGGTCGTCAAGTTCTCGCTCAGGGCCCGCTCGAAGAACGGCGGCAAGAACCCGAGCTGGACAAGCTACGAGAAGATCCGTGAGGTCATCGAGCGGCGCATGTTCAGCCAAGTTGAGGACTTGCTGCCGGTCATCAGCTTCGGCAAGAAGCAAGACAGCGAGACCGAGAAGAAGCACGAGGAGTTCGTGCAACGCATGGTCGAGCGCGGGTATACGCCGCGTCAGGTGCGCCGCCTCGTGGAGTGGTACATGCGGGTCAAGAAGTCGAGCTGATCGACTGGGTGCGGGGCGCGCTCCTATATGCTAGACGTTGATCAGCCGCGGCGGGAGGCTCCTTCCGCCGCCCACGGTGCGTTTCGGAGGCCCCGGCGCAAGCTTGAGCAGGTAGCGAGCGGGTAGAAAGATGCAGATCGTCGATCGGCGGCTCAATCCAAAGGCCAAGAGCCTCGGTAACCGTCAACGCTTCCTGCGCCGCGCCAAGGGCGAGATCCGCGATGCCATCAAGGATTCGCTGCGCTCGCGCAAGATCGCGGAGACGGAGAGCGCCGAGAAGGTGACCATCAGATCCAAGAGCCTGCGCGAACCGTCGTTTTCGCTCGGGCGCAACTCGGGCCTGCGCGACTACGTCCTGCCCGGCAACGAGGAATACAAGGTCGGCGACGAGATCCCCAAGCCCCAGGGTGGCGCCGGTGGCCGGGGCAGCCAAGGCAGCCCCGATGGTGAGGGCCAGGATGACTTCACATTCACGCTGACCAAGGATGAATTCCTCGATCTCTTTTTCGACGATCTCAAGCTGCCCAACCTCATCAAGGTCAAGCTGAAGGATCTCAAGGCGCCGCGATTGGTGCGCGCCGGCTTTACCAGCGACGGCCCTCCCGCCCGGCTCAATCGCACGCGCACCATGCGCCGGAGCCTCGGCCGACGCATGGCGCTGCGGCGCCCAAGCGAAGCGGAGGTGAAGCGCCTCGAGCAGGAGCTGGCCGCCGCCGAGGCTGAGGTCCCGCCCGATCCCAAGCGCATCGCCGAACTGCGCTCGCGTCTTGAGCACAAGCAGCGGCTGCGCCGCACCATCGCCTACATCGATCCCATCGATTTGGCCTACAACCGCTTCGAACGGGTGCCCAAGCCGACGACCCAGGCGGTGATGTTCTGCCTGATGGACGCCTCGGCGTCGATGACCGAGCCGCTGAAGGACCTGGCCAAGCGCTTCTTCATGCTGCTGCACGTGTTCCTGACGCGGTACTACCGGGAGGTGCACATCGTCTTCATCCGCCACACCAGCACGGCCGCTGAGGTCGACGAGGAGACCTTCTTCCGCGGTACCGAGACGGGCGGCACCGTGATCTCGACCGCGCTTGAGGAAATGCTCAAGGTGATGCGCGAGCGCTATTCGCCGGCGGACTGGAACATCTACGCCGCGCAGGCCTCCGACGGCGACAATTTTCACGACGACATGCCGCGCTGCCTGGAACTGCTCAACGAGCAGATCCTGCCCATGTGCCAATACTTTGCCTACATCGAGACCGCTCACGGCGAGCGCTTCAACGATACGGTGGAGACCCCGGTGTGGCACGGCTACTCGGAGGTCGCCCAGCGGCGGCGCAATTTCGCCATGCGGCGAGTGGCCTCGCCGGAGGATATCTTCCCGGTATTTCACGAGCTGTTCTCGGCGGACGCCGCGGCAGCCTGAGGGAGGAGATCGAAATTGGCCGCCTTGATGCCCAAGAAGCCCGGAAAGCGCCGGGGCAACATGCGCCCCCTGTTCGACGGGTCCGAGTGGACCTTCGAGCTCATTCGCAAGGTCCACGACGCGATGGGCGAGATCGCGCTGGGTGAACTCGGGCTCGACATCTATCCCAATCAGATCGAGGTCATCACCGCTGAGCAGATGCTCGATTCCTACTCCTCGATCGGCATGCCGCTGATGTACCGGCACTGGTCGTTCGGCAAGCGGTTCGCTCGCGACGAGGCCTACTATAAACGCGGCATGCGCAGTCTGGCCTACGAGCTCGTCATCAACTCAGACCCCTGCATCAGCTACGTCATGGAAGAAAACTCCATGACCATGCAGGCGCTCGTGATCGCCCATGCTGCCTACGGTCACAATCACTTCTTCAAGAACAACTACCAATTCCAGCTGTGGACGCAGCCCGACCACATCATCGATTACTTGGGCTTTGCCAAGAGCTACGTCGCCGAATGCGAAGAGCGGTACGGTCAAGACGCCGTCGAGACGACGCTCGATGCGGCGCACGCACTGATGAACCAGGGCGTCAGCCGCGATCTGCGTCCGCGGCCGCGCAACGTTGCCAAGCGCGAGCAAGAGAAGGCGGCGCGCCGCCGCGCCCATGAGGAGGCGACCTACGACGATATCTATCGCACGCTGCCCGAGATCACCAAGGAGCGGGCCACTGAGCTGCCCGATGCACAAAACGAGCAGCGTCGGCTAGGCCTGCCGGAAGAGAACTTGCTCTACTTCCTCGAGAAGAACGCGCCCAAGCTCGAAGACTGGCAGCGCGAGCTCCTCCGTATCGTGCGTCTGCTGTCACAGTATTTTTATCCGCAGCGCCAGACCAAGATGATGAACGAAGGCTGTGCCACCTTTGTGCACTACGTGATCATGAACCGGCTCTACGAGCGGGGTCAGCTCACCGACGGCACGATGCTGGAATTCCTGCACTCGCACTCCTCGGTGATCTTCCAGCCCTCGTTCAATGACCGCCGCTTTAGCGGTCTCAATCCGTACGCGCTCGGCTTCGCGATGATGAACGATATCCGGCGCATCTGCACCGAACCCACCGCGGAGGATCGGGAATGGTTTCCCGACCTTGCCGGCAGCGGGGACTGGATGGAAGCCCTGCGCCAGGCGTGGGCCCAGTTCCGCGACGAGAGCTTCGTGCTGCAATACTTGAGCCCGAAGCTCATCCGCGACTTCCGCCTGTTCGCCGTCAGCGACGACGCCAAGGAAGCTGCCATGGAGGTCAAGGCGATCCATGATGAGCAGGGCTACAAGGACGTGCGCCGACGGCTGGCCCGCCACTACGATGTGTCGACGCAAGATCCCGACTTGCAGGTCACCGACGCCGATCTCTCGGGCAGTCGCCGCCTGGTGCTCACGCACCGCGTGCGCAACGGCGTGCTGCTCGACAAGACCGAAGCCGAGCGCACGCTGCAATACTTGGCGCAGCTATGGGGCTATCGCGTCAAGCTCGTCGAGCAGGACGTCGAGGGCAACCGGGTCTTGAAAGAGCACGAGGCGCTGCCGATGCCGTAAGCGCCGCCGGCGCCGCGAACCTCGCGAAGTCGTGGCTATGGCGCACCGCGGATCAGATCCGCGCACTTCTCGCCCACCATGATGCAGGGTGCATTGGTGTTGCCGGATGGCATGGTCGGGAAGATCGAGGCATCGGCAATGCGCAGGCCTTCGATCCCGTGCACCTTGAGCTTCTCGTCAACCACCGTGTTGGAGGCCACCGGCCCCATCCGGCAGGTGCCGATGGGGTGATAGGCGGTTTGTGCGTTGGCGCGAATCCAGCCGAGGATCTCATCATCGCTCTCGATGTGCTTGCCCGGCGAATATTCCTCCCCGCGCAGCTCGTCCAAGGGCTTGGCCTCGACCAGACGCCGGATGAGCCTAAACCCATCCACCATGGTGCGCTGATCGATCGTATCCGACAGGAAGTTGAAGCGGATGGCCGGATGCGCGTCGGGATTGGCGGATCGGATGTGAATGGAGCCCAGGCTTTCGGGCCGCAGTTGGTAGACGGACACGGTCATGGACGGAAAGGCCTGGAGCTTGCGCCGCTTGGGGTCTTTGATCGCGTAGGGAACGAGGTGCATCTGAACGTCGGGCGTCGCCAGCTCGGGCCGCGTCTTAAGAAACGCCAGCAGCGGTGCCGATGGAAGGCTGAAGAAGCCGCCGCGGGTCGTCGCGTATCGCAAGACTTGGCCGACGGCCCCGATCCCGCGTGCCTTGTGATTGTAGGAAACGGCGGGCACTTTCACGCGCCACACCACGCGCGCGTTGATGTGGTCGCGAAAGTTCTCCCCGACGGCAGGCGAGGCGTGCGCTACGTCGATGCCGTGCGCCTTGAGAATCGCGGGGTGGCCGATGCCCGAAAGCTCCAGGAGCTGCGGCGTGGCCACCGCACCGGCCGATAGGATGACCTCGCGACCCGCCCGCACCTCGATCCGGCGGCCCCAGCGCTCGTAGACGACACCCACGCAGCGCGTGCCTTCGAGGACGACGCGCCGCGTCGGCGCTTCGGTGACGATGTCGAGGTTGGGCCGGCGCATCGCCGGTTCCAGGTAGCAGTGGGCGACGCTCATCCGGCGACCGCGGCTGATGCTGGCCTGGGTCTTAACGACGCCTTCCTGGTCCTCGCCGTTGTAATCCCGATTGACTTTGAACCCGGCGGCGACGGCGGCCTTGAACAGCGCGTCGTAAAGCGGATTTTGGTCGGGCACCTCCGTCACGCGGAGGAGACCTGCCGTGCCGCGTCCGTTGGCGCCGTTGCCGCTCTCGTAGCACTCGATGCGGGTAAAGATCGGCGCCACCTCTTGCCAGCTCCAGCCGCGCGAACCCATCTGGGCCCAGGTATCGTAGTCGAGAGGCTGCCCGCGCACCCAAACGAGGCCATTGATGGCGCTCGAGCCGCCCAGCATCTTGCCGCGAGGCACCGGGATCGCGCGGTTTTCGGTGCCGGGCTCGGGCTCCGACTCATAGCGCCAATTGGCCCTCGCATTGTCGATCAAGAGGCCGAAGCTCACGGGAAAGCGCGAATAGGGGTGGCTCGCCCGCCCGGCCTCGAGGAGCAGCACGCGCCAGCGTGGGTTCTCGCTCAAGCGTGTGGCCAGCGTCGCGCCGGCGGAACCTGCGCCCACGACAATGTAATCGTATTGGTCCATTGCCCTTCCCCCAGCCGCCCCTTCGCATCTCGGGCCACGCGGCAGTTCGGCGCCGACACTAATAAGCCATCCCCACGTGCGCCCGCCAGCGCAAGCGTGCATACCTGGGCCGGCGGGCCTATCATTGGCTTGGCACTAGAGTCGGCCTAAATCTCGCCATTGGCGCTCGGCTCCTATAGGTCCAACGCGGGATCCGAGCGGGGATCCGACC
>Ga0075425_100004219_pt1 | contig 14778 bp, 12 predicted proteins | sample SoiMethybrSBSTD4_FD_75300 | JGI IMG/M metagenome (GOLD analysis project Ga0075425, IMG submission 75300) | Bulk soil microbial communities from a Populus tree surrounding site in Tennessee, USA - Soil MetaG P. TD hybrid SBSTD4 | ecosystem: Environmental > Terrestrial > Soil > Tree plantation...
AGTCATTTCGGGAGGAACCTGCACCGGCGGCCGTCCGAACTGCTACATCTCTGCGCACGACGCCAAGACGGGCAAAGAGCTCTGGAAGTTTTATACCACTCAGGCTCCGGGCGAACCGCCCGGCCCTGACACTTGGGCCGGAGCGCCCATCGATCGGCGGACGGCGTCGACCTGGGCTCTACCTGGCTCTTACGATCCTGCTCGCAAGTTGATCTTTTGGGGTATCGCTAATCCCACACCCAACACGAGAGCTGCTCGTCACGGCGGCAATCCGTTCGCAATTCCGTTGACTGCTCCTGCGGATCTTTACAGTAATTCGACAGTAACCTTGGATCCGGCAACAGGCAAGCTGAAATGGTTTTACCAACATTTGCCGGGAGATGATTGGGATGAAGACATCAACGAAGAGCGAATGTTGATTCGAACGGCAGTTAATCCTGATCCGAAATTTGTGAAGTGGATCAATCCGAACATACCGAAGGGTTCGGTGAGGGATATTTCCATTAACGTCGGTGAAGGTGGCGGCATTTGGGCGCTGGATCGCGACAACGGTCAGTTTCTCTGGGCCATGCCTTTTCCGTTCGACACACCGAACTTCATCATCTCCGACATCGACGTCAAAACCGGCATCGCGAAAATCAACGAAGAGGTCCTGGTAGACCAACCGGGTGAACGCCACACCATTTGTTCTTTCAATACACGAAGCTGGTGGCCGACGGCCTACCATCCAGGCAAGAATTCGCTTTACGTCCCGTACATTGATAATTGTCTCGATATGACGTCCGCAGCTCCAGCAGCGGAAGGCAAGCCGGCTACGCCGGAGCGCCGTGTCGGGACTCCGCGCCCAGGCGCGGATCCAAACAATCTAAATGGTCTGGCAAAGGTCAATGTATCCACCGGCGAGATCCAACGCTGGGTGTTAGGGAAAGTGCCGACAAATGGTGCTGTGCTGGCCACTGCGGGAGATGTGATCTTCTTTGGCGATCTGAATCGGCGCTTTCGCGCATTTGATGCGGATAACGGCAAAGTACTGTGGGAGTCCATTCTGGGTGCCAGTATTTCTTCGAGCACCATAACGTATGCCGTGAATGGCCGCCAATATATTGCCGTTATTGCCGGGGACAATCTTGCCGGTCCCGGACTGATTGCTGGAACTATGGGACCCGTTAAAGTCGACATCACTCCGCCGAAAGGCGCAAACGGGATTTACGTCTTCGCACTGCCGCAAAAACGATAGCTACTTTACCGGGCCGAGCACGGTTTCGGGTTCCAGCCTGTCGCGTCGGGCTGCTTTTTGAAATTGGTGCTGGTAACGAAGGGTTCCTGAAGATATGTGGGGTCTTCTACGATCGTTGTGACAACGAACCAGGTATCCCCGTTCGGCTCGGTGGACAAGTCGTAGAACTCACGCACAACGGCATTAGCACTGTAGGGTGCGCCGTTTTTCCGGAGATAGCCGGGGCGCAGTTGTGTTGTTGCGACTTCGAGCGATCGGCCCTGCAGCCCCTGCCGAACGGCGCCGAGGCCTGGAGCGGGAGTGCCCAGTCCGCGCGGCGGTCTTTCCCAATTTGCCACCGAGTATCCTTGCCATGTTCTTTCTCGGTTTGCCGGCTTCCCGTCGAAGTGAAACAGTCGGGTCTACCCTCAATTTCCGCGATCCGGTAAATTGCGGCGGGGCAGGGTCTGTCCGCGAATTCGCTTTTGATATACTCCATCGAATCAGAGGAGGAATCCAATGGCGATCGAGTTCACCCTAAATGGGAAACGACAGAGTGTCGACGTCCCACCCCAGATGCCCCTGCTTTGGGTATTGCGCGACACGCTCGGCCTGACCGGCACAAAGTTTGGTTGCGGACTGCAGCTTTGTGGCGCATGTACGGTTCATATTAACGGTATCGCGACACGCTCTTGCGGAGCTGCGATCTCGTCGGTTGCCGGAAAGAACGTAACGACAATAGAAGGTCTTTCGTCCGACGGCGCTCATCCCATACAGCGGGCCTGGGTCGAAGCAGATGTGCCGCAATGCGGTTACTGCCAATCAGGGCAGATCATGTCGGCCGCCGCCCTTCTTACGCGTAAGGCGAACCCAAGCGATACAGACATTGACCAGGCGATGCGTGGGAATCTATGCCGTTGCGGAACATATTCCTCAATTCGTGAAGCGATTCATAGGGCAGCTCGATATGCAGGCGGATCGAAAGTCGAGACTGGAGGTGCCCAATGAACGCCATTCAAAAACTCGATCGACGCTCCTTCCTTAAAACCAGTGCGGCTGCGACGGGCGGGCTGATCTTGGGGTTTTACCTTCCTGAACACAATCAACTGCAAGCGCAAAGCGCCGCGGGCAAACTGAACGCGTACGTCCGCATTGGGGCCGATGATTTTGTTACGCTGTACATACACAAAGCTGAAATGGGACAAGGTACCGTGACGTCTCTTTCGATGTTGTTGGCGGAAGAGTTGGAATGCGACTGGAAGAAGATCCGAACCGAATTTCCCGGTGTGGACCCTGTGGCGTTCGGACCTATGCAAGGTGTTTTCGGAAGCATGAGTGTGCGGACGTCCTGGGAGCCGCTACGCAAAGCCGGTGCAACTGCGGCCGAGATGCTTGTGCAGGCCGCTGCGCAGAAGTGGAATGTTCCGAAGTCGCAGTGCCGTGCGGAAAACAACTCCGTCGTGAACCTCACAACGAAGGAGCGGCTCAGCTATGGAAGCCTGGTGGAAGCCGCTTCCAAGCTGCCTGTGCCTCAGCAAGGCGTGGCATTAAAGGACCCGACTCAGTTCAAACTCGTCGGCAAGTCACAAAAACGGATGGATACGCCGGCAAAGGTCACCGGTAAAACAACATTTGGAATCGACGTCAAGGTACCGGGGATGTTGTATGCCACGCTCCAGCGCTCCCCAGTTTTCGGTGGAAAGGTGAAGACCTTTGACGCCGCAAAGGCCAAAGCCGTTCCCGGTGTGAAGCAAGTCGTTCAAATCTCGAATGGCGTTGCTGTTCTCGCCGATAACACGTGGGCCGCCATGGAAGGACGCAAGGCGCTCGTCGTCCAGTGGGATGAAGGGCCGCTGGCGACGACAACAAGCGGGACGATCCGCAAGGTTTTTGCCGACATGGCCGAAAAACCGGGCGCAGTTGCGCGTAAAGAGGGCGATGTCGCTGCGGCGCTATCTACGGCACCTCAGAAGATTGAAGCAGTCTACGAGGTTCCTTATCTTTCGCACGCGCCAATGGAGCCTCTGAATGCCGTGGCTCATGTCCGTGCTGACGGTTGCGATGTGTGGAGTGGAATGCAGATCCAAAGCATCGCCCGCGAAACAGCCGCGAAAGCCGCCGGACTGCCACCTGAAAAAGTGCAGATCAATACGGTTTATCTGGGCGGAGGGTTCGGCAGGCGCGGAGGGGCAGACTTCATCGCAGAAGCTGTCGAGATTTCCAAGGCAGCCGGTATTCCTGTGAAGCTGCAATGGACGCGTGATGATGATCTGCAGCACGATACCTATCGGCCTGCTTCTTACACGAAGTTCACATCCGCGCTGGACGCCAACGGAATGCCTACAGTGTGGAACGCTCGCGTCGTATGTCCATCGTTTGCAGGTTTGCGCAACGGCGTGGATCGGACGGGTGTTGAAGGCATCGCCGAAATCCGATACGCGATCCCGAACATACTCGTGGAGTATCATCCTCCCGATGTTGGTATTCCCACCAGTTACTGGCGGTCGGTTGGCTATTCACATAACACGTTCTTCACCGAAAGCTTCCTCGATGAACTGGCGGTCGCTGCGAAACAAGACCCTGTCGCATTCCGCCGCAAGCTGCTCGCAAAGGCACCGCGAATGTTGGGCGTTCTGGAGTTGGCCGCCGAAAAGGCAGGCTGGGATAAGCCGCTTCCCTCCGGTCGCTATCGCGGCATTTCGGTTGTAGACAACCTCGGCAGTTTCAATGCTCAGGTTGCCGAGGTCTCCCTCGAGAAGGGCAAGGTTCGCGTCCACCGGGTTGTTTGCGCTGTCGATTGCGGGTACGTCGTCAATCCAGCGATTGTCGTGCAACAAATCGAAAGCGGAATTGTGTACGGATTGAGCGCCGCTCTGCGTGGTGAGATCACGATCGACCGTGGACGAGTGCAGCAAACCAACTTCAACAATTATGAACCACTGCGGATCGATGAAATGCCGGTGATCGAAACCTACATTGTGCCGAGCACGAATCCGCCAGGGGGCATCGGTGAGGCCAGTACGCCTGCGATCGCTCCAGCCGTGACCAACGCGATTTTCAGAGCGACTGGCAAGCGCATTCGTAAGCTGCCGATCAAACCTGAAGATCTCGCGTAAATTTCGGAGACAGGTTCCTCTGGAACCCAAGATTTTGGTGCCAGAGGAACCTATCGCCTTTCCTGTCTGATGCAGCCTCTTCTCAAACGCCTCCTTCTGATTGCTGGCCTGGTTACCGCTTCAATAACCGTCGGAACAATAGGTTTTCTTTTTATCGAGCACTGGTCGGTATTCGATAGCTTCTATATGACCTTGATGACTCTCACAACCGTCGGTTATGGAGAAGTGCACCCGCTAAGCTTTCGGGGACGTGTATTTGCTTCGGTTTTGATGCTGATCGGAGTCACGACCGTCTTTGCCTCAATAGCAGTCATGGGCGACACGTTGGTTCGGCTCGAGATGACCGATTATTTCGGTCGTAAGCGGAGGGATCGCATGCTCAAGGATATTTCGGGACATTACATCGTGTGCGGTGCTGGAAGGGTCGGCCGGAGCGTCATCCAGGAATTACTTAGGAGCGAGACGACCGTCGTACTTGTCGATAACAAAGTCGAACGCGCCAGATGGGCGACTGACAAGGGAGTGATCACGCTTGTCGGCGACGCCACCAAGGACGAAGTTCTGAAACAGGCGCGAATCGAAACAGCGCGAGGTCTCGTCGCCGCCATCAGCAGTGATGCGGAAAACGTCTACGTGACGCTCTCGGCGAAAGTCCTGAACCCGCAGCTCGTCATCGCAGCCCGCGCAAGTGACGATCAAGCTGAAGAAAAGCTTCGGCGCGCAGGCGCTACAACGGTGTTCACCCCCTATTCGTTCATTGGCCACCGTTTAGCTCAGTCGCTGCTACGGCCCCATGTGGCAAGCTTTCTCGATGTGGCGTCGGCATTCCGCCAATCTTCCGATCTTGATATCGAGATCGAGCAAGTGCAAATTGGTCCATCGAGCCTCCTGGCCGGCAAGACATTGGAGGAGCTGCGGCTCGGCAGCGCCTACGGCGTCATCGTTCTCGCCGTGCAGCGCAATACCGGCACGATGCAATTTAATCCTGCGGCCGACTTGCGCATCGAAGCTGGCGATGTCCTCATCACGATGGGCGAGCGGTCGAAATTGAAACGTCTTGAACAGCAAATGGGAAGGGAATTATGAACCTGCAAAATGCAACGGCGTTAGTTACGGGAGGAAGTAGTGGGATTGGATTGGCGATAGCGAAAATGTTAAGTGACGCAGGAGCTCGTGTGGCGATAACCGGCCGCGACGAGAAAAAGTTGTATAAAACGGCCGAAACGCTTAATGCAATCGCGATTCGAGCAGACGTAGCAAGTGAAGCTGATGTGATCCGAACCTATCGTGAGGTGCTACAGGCGTTCGGACATCTCGATATTCTGGTGAACAATGCCGGTACTGGCGTTTTCAAAAAACTTGTCGATACGGATCGAACCAGCTTCGATGCCGTCTTCGCGACCAATGTTACAGGTGCAATGTTGATGGGGCGCGAAGCGGCAAAGCATTTCATTCAGCGGAACAAGGGCAATATCGTTAACATCTGTTCCACATCCAGCTTACGGGGGGCGGCCAACGGAACCACATACTATGCGAGCAAATTCGCGCTGCGTGGCATGACAGAATGCTGGCGTGCCGAACTGCGGCAGTACAACGTCCGCGTCATTCTGATTAATCCCAGCGAAGTCTTGACGAACTTTGCCGCGGCGGCCGGGTTTCCCCAAAAAGAGAACCCCACCAAACTTCGGGGCGAAGAAGTCGCCCACATGACCAAAGCGGCGCTCGAGATGGACGATCGCGGTTTCACTACAGAGCTAACGATTTTCGCTACGAATCCGAAAGACTAGGAAGGAACACAGAAAGCACAAGGGGCGTAAAAGACGTTGTTCATTTTTCTGCCCTTTGTGTTGCTTTTCTTGTTTTCAACAGGAGTGTGCGTTCATAGACTCGTGTATGTCGTTTTGGTAGTCCGCCTGCTTCCGTTTTGACCGGGCTTCCAGTGGCTAGACATAGAAAAAGGAATTGGCTTATCGGCATTGCAGCAGCTGTGGTCATTGCAGCTGTCTCCATGATCATCGCGGGGCGAGTACTGGCTGCTCGCTTCGAGCCGTATATCAAAGACCAGGCTATTCAATACCTTCAAAAACGCTTCAACAGCGATGTCGAGATCACCGCTCTGCACGTCTATCTGCCGCACATATCGCCCTTGAAACTCGCGCTGCAGCGCGGACGAGGCACCTTAGCCCTCGTTGAAGGCGAAGGTATTTCATTACGACGTAAAGGCGTAGAGGATCAGCGTCCGGTGTTTGTTATGAAGAACTTCGCCTTTGAAGTGGATCTGGGCCGCCTATTTGACAAACAGAAAACCGTCCGCTCTGTAACGATCGATGGGATGGAGATCAACATACCGCCTAAGGGGCAGCGCCCGAAATTTGATTCTTCAACTGGGGCACATGAACCAAACACCGGCGTGATCATCGAAGAAGTGATGATAACCGACACAACTTTGAGAATCATTCCACAGGATAAGAAAAAGGATCCTCTGGAGTTTGATCTTCACCGGGTTCATCTGCAATCTGCCGGTATGGATGTTGCCATGAAATACGACGCTACTCTCACGAATGCCAAACCGCCCGGAGAAATCCATAGTACAGGGAATTTTGGACCGTGGGCGGAGACCGAGCCGGGCGATACGCCCTTGTCGGGAGCCTACGAATTCAACGACGCCGATCTGGGAGTGTTCGACGGGATAGCTGGCATACTCCATTCAACGGGCCAATTCCAAGGAACGCTGGATTCAATCAATGTTCACGGTCAGGCAACAGTCCCGAAATTTCGACTCAAGTCTGCAGGAAACCCCGTCTCTCTCTCGACTCAATTCGATGTGCTGGTCGATGGAACAAACGGAAATACGATCTTGAAACCGGTGGTCGGTATGATCAACAAAACGAGTTTCACGACTAGTGGCGGTGTACTTAAGCGTGAAACAGACCGGTACCGTGGAATCAGCCTCGATGTGGTGATTCCTTCGGGAAATCTCCGCGATTTACTGACACTCTCCATGAAAGGCATGCCTTTCATGGAGGGAAAGATTTATCTCAAGACGAAGATAGATATTCCACCGCTTAGCGGGAAGGTGAAACAGAAGCTTCAGCTCGATGGGATTTTTCGTTTAACACAAGCAAGATTCCTACGCTCAAAAATCCAATCTCAAATCGATACTTTCAGCCGTCGCGGTCAGGGCAAACCCACAGACGAAGAAATTGTGGATGTGCCCTCCGGATTGGCCGGCTCTTTCAAACTTAACAATGAAGTGATCACCTTCCGGTCGCTGTCCTTTGCAGTTCCAGGCGCCGGAGTCGACCTGACGGGCGATTACAACATACGCGCCGATGAGCTCGATTTCCACGGCACTCTCAGATTGCAGGCCAAGGTTTCTGAAACCATGAGCGGATGGAAACACTGGGTCCTTAAGCCCGTCGACCCCTTCTTTGCCAAACAGGGCGCAGGAACTTTGATTCACATTCAAGTGACCGGCAGTTCGGATAGCCCGAAGTTTGGGCGTGATAAGGGAAACGGAACTTGAGCTTATTGGGTTCTTTTCGGTAGGTCAGGTTTCCCTACAGTTTCAATACCGGGTAAAACTGCGTGAAAACGTGGTCTCTCTCTGCCCGTGCCTCATGGCATGACCGGCAGCCAGTATCTTCGGGAGTTGCGCTTTGTTTCGGCTTTCCTTGATTGTCAGTGAAGCTGAAGTATCCCCAGCCGCCATCAAATCTGCTGTCTTTAACCGAGGCTTGTTGCATTTCGCCTTCGGCAAGCTCCAGAACCATGACTGTCCCCTCAGGGAACTTTCCCGTCGCAGCGTATTCGCGGAACGCGGGCGGATTAATGTACACATTGCGACCGATCGAGCTTCCGACAAAAACCCAGTCTCGGTATGCCACTGGACGTACGAGTGTGTCTCTACCAACAAAGACAGGTCCAGGCCCGATCCATTTAGGTTCGCTTCGCTGATATATTTGCCCCAACAAAGATACAGACACAATCACAACGAGTGCGAAACCTGCCACGGCATATCGCTGTCTACGGAAGCCTTGGAAGAAAAGACGTTCCAGCCTGATCATCCATCCAAAGTGTTGCGCAGCAGTCGAAATCTGCGACATCACGTTCCGGCGTAAGCCGAACAAGGTCTCCTGGCTCGGAATTTGGTTGGCCGAGGGTTTGAATCCGGACCTTACGACGGATTGGATGTGTCGAAGCTGTTCGCAGTACACCTGGCAGTGCGTGCATGTCAGGACATGGCCATTTACCTTCTCGACTGCCTCGAGACTTGGCAAATCGTTTTCAACGTAAAGGGCGAGAATTTCTCGGGAGTAACCGCATTTCATCGCCGGCCCCCCGTCATTTGGTCGATAGCCTCCTTCATTCGAACCCGCCCTCGGCTGATTTGAGAACGAACGGTCGTTTCGGAGGACCCCAGAATCTCCGCAACTTCTGTTGTGGTTAAACCTTCAATGTCACGGAGGACCACGGCCATTCTTTCTTTTTCCGGCAGGCGATCCAAGGCTCTCCACAGCATTTGACGCTCTTGTTCTCCTGCCAGGTCGGAATGGGGATCGGTCGAATCCTCCGCCTCACGCATGTCCGGTTCATTCATCGGCGGAAATGTGTGCCAGCGGCGAAGCCGGTTTCGTCCGATATTCCGACAAACGTTCATGGTCATCTGCATCAGCCAGGGCTCGATTGGGCGGCGGACGTCCAGCCGGTGGAGGTACTTGAAAGCGCGAAGGAACACTTCTTGCGCTGCATCCTGGGCGTCATCTGTTGCACCAAGTAATTTCAGCGCAAACGTTAGAATGCGACGCTCATAGCGGATGATGATTTGTTCGAAAGCCGTGGAATCTCCTCCAAGTGTGCGTTCGACGATCGCCGCCATCTCGCTGATCTCTGCGGAGCCCTCGAGCTCGCGTACGCGTGACATAAGCAGAGCCGTTCGTGGGAACGCAGCATCCGATATTTGCATTCGGGTCTAGTCCTTCAGGACGTAATACCAGCCTACTGGCGGAATCGTTGAAATACGCTATCCTAACCGTTATGCGAGCCTTAACCGTCCTTTTGGTTCTCTTCTCTATGGCAGTTTCGGATATCGATCAGCGTTTAGCAAGGTGGCGGCCGGTCAAGATGCCGTTCAATGCGTCCGGGATTAATGCGCGCGAGCGGCAAATGGTTCAGAAACTTGTTGAAGCATCGCAACACCTCGAAAGCATTTTCTGGCGGCAGAGTGACCCTGAAGGGTTGGCGTTGTACCAGTCCACGAATGATCAGAAGCTCAAGCAGTTGCTTATGATCAACGGCGGCCGTTTCGATCTGGTCGATGAGAACCGTCCGTTTACTGGAGCAGAGCCAATGTCCCCGGGGCGTGGCCTCTATCCGAGGGGGCTCACTCGTGAACAGATCGAGGAATATGTGGCTCGGAACCCGGGCAAGAAGGAAGAGCTGTACAACCCGTACACAATTGTCGAGCGTAGAGGCACTGAATTGGCCGGCCGACCGTATCACGAAGCGTACCGCCAGCAGATCGAGCCTATGACAAAGGCGCTTCGTGATGCTGCAGCACTGAGCGATGACAAGCCATTCGGAGAGTTCCTTCGCCAACGTGCAGACGCGTTGCTGACTGACGACTATTACAAAAGCGATCTGTTATGGGTCGATCTGAAGGACCCAAAATTCGACGTCATCTTTGCCCCATATGAAACCTACCTCGATGAAGTCCTGGGCGTAAAGACCTCGTATGGCGCTGCGGTTCTTATTCGCAATGAAGCGGAAAGCAAGAAGCTTGCCGTGTATCAGCAGTATGTCCCCGACATTCAGGATGCATTACCAATACCAGCAGAGGACCGTCCTTCCGCACGCGGCAAGCTCACGCCGATGGAGGTCATGGATGCGCCATTTCGCACTGGCGATCTGCGCCATGGCTATCAAGCCGTCGCTGATAATTTGCCCAACGATCCTCGTATTCATCAGGAGAAAGGCTCGAAAAAGATTTTCTTCAAGAATTTCATGGATGCCCGTGTGAACTCCGTTGTTTTACCGATAGCGAAACGCTTGATGCGTTCTGATCAATCTGCGAAGGCTTCCGGCGAGGGTTACCTGGCCAGTGTCCTGCTTCACGAGATTGCGCATGGACTCGGTCCATCATTTGCGCGGCAGGGCGGAAAGCAAGTCGACATTCGCGAGGCAATCGGTCCTGTCTACTCAGGCCTAGAGGAGGCGAAGGCGGATGTTGTCGGAATGTTTGGACTGAAATGGCTAGTCGATCGGGGAGCCCTACCCCACGAACGCCTGGAGGAGTATTACGCCTCCTATGTTGCCGGGATCTTCCGCACTCTGCGGTTTGGCACTGCCGAAGCGCATGGCCGGGCTGAAATGATGGAGTTCAACTACCTTTCACAGGAGAAGGCGATTGCACGCGATGCCGCGACAGGCCGGTACGGCATAGACTATGCTCGAATGCCGCCAGCGCTCAGCCAGCTTGCAAAGGAGCTGCTCGAAATCGAAGCCACTGGAGATCGCGCGCGTGCCGAGAACTGGTTTAAGCGCTACGACGCAATGCCCGCCGATCTGAAGTCAGCCCTTGAAGGTGCCAAGGATGTACCCATCGATGTCGATCCCATCTTTTCCTTTCCAGAGCTCCCCCGCTGAATGTTTGAAATTCGATATTTGAAGCCAATATTTGACTCGGTCATGTCCCCACGTTAATTTCCCCGCCCTGAAAGTTTTAAAACCGGAAAGTGTATTCACGCCCAGGAAGGTCGTTAGAACGAGGCAAGAAGCCCAGGAAGTGAACAGGGTATGTCTATCGAACAAAGTGCAGCAGTTCCTCGATTTCCTTCAGGAATCGAACGGGATCTAGAAAATGCACGGGTGCTCATTGAGGATGAGCCGTGGAGTGAAAATCCACAAAAATACAGAAAAGCGGCAGAAGTCATCCTTCGGCGAATACTGGCGGTTGATCCAGAAAACGAACCTGCAAGGCACCTTCTCACGAAGGCAGAGGCCGGAATGGCCGGAGCATTTGCGACTCCCGCTCCGGTCGTGGAACCCGAACCCACGCCCGCACTATCACCGGTGATTGAACGACACCCTGAAATGCGGCGCGCCGCGGTTGAACCTGAAGAGTTTTCGTTTGTCGTTCAGACGATCGGAGAAACGCCGGAGGAGAAACCGAGACGGAAGCCGGTGTTCGGCATTCTTGGAATTGGTATCGCTGTTGTACTTTCCGGTTTTTTGATGTTTGGCTTCCCATCAAACCGGCTCAAAGGTCAGTACGCCCCGAGGCTAGCCGGAAAGCCCGCAGTCGCTGTATCTGAAGCTTCTGCTCAGTCTTTGAAGGAAGCCTCGACACAAGCACTAACACCGGCTTTCGCTGCGGTCACTTCACCAGCATTACCTGCCGTTCAAAACCTGCCGACTCAGCCGGCGACGCCGGCTCCATCTCCAGCCGCTCTGGCGGCTTCAGTAAACGCGAGTGCTCCCGCCAAAACTCCTCAAACCGATGTGGTGACTTCTGCCCTTGCCCCCGCCGAAATCAAGAAAAAGGCTGCGACGGGCAACGCGGCTGGAACGGGAAAACTGGCCGTGAGTTCGCCGACCACGGTCGAGATCTACATGAACGACCAATTACTGGGATCGGCGCCGATTACGTTGGAATTACCCGCCGGCAATCAGCGACTCGAGTATCGGCATCAGGACATGAAGAAGATCGTCACGCATGTGATCAATGCCAACGAAACAACCACGGCCATGATCACTTTCGACGTTCCTGTACAGATCAATGCAAAGCCTTGGGCGCAGGTTTTTATCGATGGATCGCAGCGTCAGCCGCTGGGCCAAACGCCCCTAAGTGATGTTCGAGTTCCGATAGGAAGCGTTTTGGTTTTTGAGAATCCGAATTTCCAAGGGAAAAAGTATCGAGTCAAAGGTACGGAGACCGAGATTCGAGTGAATTTCCCGTAGAGGTTGAGATGTTTCGATATTTTTGTGTGTTGTTCCTGATTCTTTCAATAGCATCGGTCGCATTTTCTGTTCCGCCTGATGAAATCACTGATGGACTGAGCCGCGCAGAGGCGCTTTACTACGAGGCCAAGTTCAAAGAGGCCGTGGAGTTGCTGCGCCGGCTGGATGATGTGCTTCGCCCACAAACGGGACGCGTGCCGGAGAAAATAAGTGTGAAGTTGCAACTCGCTCTCGCGAACGTTGGACTCAATGATGCGCCTCAGGCCAAATCGGCGTTGCGCGAGATATTCATACTTGATCCCAATTACCACATGGATGAGCAGCAGTTTCCTCCAAAGGTTCTCACCTTGGCCGACGAGGCCAGGGTGGAGCAGAGTCAAATGCGCTGCCAAGGCGTCCGCGAGGAAGCTCGAAACTACTTCCAGAAATGGGACGCCATGGGCCTGGCGAACCTTCTGCAGTCGATGAAGTCACAATGCAGCGGTTTGGAGGCGATTGAACCGGATGCGGCCGAATTGCTCTACAAAACAGGAGTTGACGCTTACAAAGCCGGGCGTTATGACGATGCCCTGACCAGATTTCGGCTCGCTATAAAGCTCGCACCCAAACACGAATTGGCCACGCAGTACCTCGAACTCACGCAAAGTAAGGTCCAGATGAATGCCGATTCGCTCCTCCTCGATTTTCGCAAGCTTGTCGAAGCACATCAGTTTCGGGATGCCGCGACACGCTACGTCGCGTTAAAAAAGTCGCCGGATGTATCACCCCAAATCACGGACCAACTGCGAATGGAGTACCGGAAGTCGATGATGTCGGTAGTGGATACGTGGAATCGAGCCTGTGCGAGCTCCGACACGTCAACGATGGAAGCGATTCGTACTCAATTGCCCGAATCCATTCCGGATCCGATGTTGGCAGACGATATCCTTGCCCAAATGAAAACCTGCACTCAGAAGGGCTGCTTGCAGATGGGTCCCCAACTCGCTCTCGCCCGACTGAAGGTACAGGTGAATCCGGTTCTGCCCGCAGCGTTCCAGGATGCTGCTCGACGAACTCAGACGACGGTTCGAGTCAAAGCCCGAATTGACGAAAAAGGCGACGTGAACGCCACTGAAGCTCAAGGCGGAACACCAATGCTAAACGAATCCGTCCGCTCCGCCGTCAACCGCTGGAAGTTTGCGCCGATCGTCGACCAAAGTGGTCCTCGTTGCGTCGACACGGAACTTCCCGTCACTATCAAGCCCTAGTTACAAAAACGTAAAAGGGCGACAGTGATCAATTTGCCGAATTTTGACGGATTGTTCACTGTCCCCTTTTGACGTTTTTTATAACACGATAGAATCCGCAGCTATGTTGCTTTTGATAGCTGCGCTGCTCCATCCGGTTCCGTTCAGCTATCTCGACATACGCCTGCAGGATCATTCTGTGGATGTCTTTATGACTGTCCATATCTACGACCTTGCGCATGACCTGCAAGTCGAGCCGATGGAGCGTTTGCTGAGTGCCGGCTACGTAATGGAGCATGAACGTGCGATTCGCGATCTTCTCGGCCCCAGATTGAGACTGCTGGCGGAAGGACATGAGCTTCAGCCGGAATGGCTGCAGTCAGAGATTATCGAAGACCGTCAGTCGGTTCGGTTTCACTTGAGATATCCCACCGCGGCCGCGCCGGGCATGATTTCTCTTTCCGCCCTGATGTTTCCTTATGACACGAATCATCAGACATTCGTGAACGTGTACGAGAGCGATACGCTCACGTCCCAATTGATACTCGACAGGAATCACACTCAAACCGAATACTTCGCCGGGACGCGGCAGGGTACGCTCGCCGTTATTCGAAAATTCATACCGGCCGGTATCCATCACATCTTGATTGGGCCGGATCATTTGTTGTTTCTGGTCGGTCTACTCTTGCTTGGAGGCTCGATCCGCCGGCTAACGATGGTCGTGACGTCATTCACAATCGCGCATAGCATCACGTTGTCTTTAGCGGCCTTGAACATCTTTACACCTCCTGCGCGCATCATTGAGCCGGCGATCGCCCTAAGCATCGTCTACGTCGGTGCGGATAACCTTCTGGCCCAGGGCGGCCGGGACGTTCGGGCATGGATTGCGTTTGCATTCGGATTCATTCACGGCTTTGGGTTTGCAAATGTGCTCCGCGAAATGGAGCTGCCCGGTCGGGCATTGGGCTGGTCTTTATTCTCGTTCAACTTTGGCGTCGAAATCGGCCAATTGTTGGTCGTGGTAACGGTTGCGTCGGCGTTCGCGGCACTCCGCGCCCGCAGCGAGTGGGCCAGAAGGCGTCTTGTTTATGCGGGCTCGATCCTCGTGATTATTGCCGGCGCCTTTTGGTTCATTCAGCGGGTGTTCTTTCCGGCCGGCATCTCGTAGGAACGATCATCGCGATCCGCTGAGAAAGCGTCCAATCACCTCAACCACTTCAGGCTTGTCGCGCTGAACGATGTGCCCGCCTCCTTTGATAAC
>Ga0075425_100004220_pt1 | contig 14778 bp, 8 predicted proteins | sample SoiMethybrSBSTD4_FD_75300 | JGI IMG/M metagenome (GOLD analysis project Ga0075425, IMG submission 75300) | Bulk soil microbial communities from a Populus tree surrounding site in Tennessee, USA - Soil MetaG P. TD hybrid SBSTD4 | ecosystem: Environmental > Terrestrial > Soil > Tree plantation...
GGGCAGCAGATCCGACAGAATCTCGCGAGTGCGCCTCTCGTGGCGGCCGTCGAGGTAGGCGTGCATGAAGCCGATCGCCACCGCCTCGATTCCGGCCCTTTCCAACCCGGGCGCCAATGCTCGCACGGCCTCCTCATCCAGAGGAACCAGCACGGTGCCACGGCCGTCAAGGCGCTCGCGCACGCCCAGCCGCAGATCGCGAGGCACGAGCGGCGCGGGCTTGTCCATAAAGATGTCGTACTGCTCGAAGCGGTTCTCGAACGCCATCTCGATCGAGTCGCGGAACCCTTCGGTGACGATGAGAGCGGTCTTCGCACCCTTGCGCTCGATGATCGCATTGGTGGCCAGGGTCGTGCCGTGGATCACCAAGCCGATATCTTCCGCTGTCAGTTCTGCCTGCCGGAGCAACAGGTCGATGCCCGTCAGGACACCCTCTTCGGGCGCTTGCGAGGTCGTGAGCACCTTAGCGCTATAGCGACCGTCGTCGGCGATCAGCGCGAGATCTGTGAACGTGCCGCCGATGTCGATGGCCAGTCGTGCTTTCGCCATCGCCTATGCCACCGTCTGCTGGATATTGCCTCCGAGATAGGCCTGGCGGATGCGCGGATCCGTTCGCACCTCGGAAGCGGGGCCCTCCATGAACTTGCGCCCCTGCTCCATCACGAGGGCCGTGTCGGAGATCAGCAATGCGCCGCGTACGTTCTGTTCGACAACAAGAACCGCGACGCCGGTTCGTGCCACCTTCTGTACTGTCGAGAACACGACTTCCTGCATCTTAGGGGACAAGCCGAGCGAGGGCTCGTCCAGCAACAGCAGGGACGGCTCGACCAGCAGCACCATCGCCATCTCCAACACTTGCTGCTCGCCACCTGAGAGGTTGCCGGCATCGACACGCCTTTTCCTGCCAAGGATCGGAAACAGCGTGGTTACGCGTTCGATTGCCTTTTTATGCCTGGCCGATGCGAGCGTGTAGCACCCCATCTTCAAATTCTCGGCAACCGTCATCGCCGCGAAGTTGCACCGGCCCTGCGGCACGAAGCCGATGCCGCGGCGGAAACGCTCCCAAGGGCTCAACTCATCTATGGCCTCACCGGCAAAGACGATTCGACCGGAAAACCGGCGGTTGGTGCCGTAGATGGCGCGCAGCAACGTAGACTTGCCGGCACCGTTGCCGCCGATCAGGGTGGTTATCGTGCCGGCATGGAGACGCACGGAGAAGTCGTGAACGATCGGGATATCGGCATAGCCTGCCGAGAGGTCGATCAACTCCAGAACGGGCGCGCTCATGCTGCCCCCTGCATCTCGGTCGCAGAGGTCTCCGGGGTCAGTCCGAGGTAGGCTTCAAGCACACGCGCATCGCGGTGAATCTCGGCTGGCGTGCCTTCCGCCAACTTACGCCCCTGGTCCAGCACGATGACGCGACGACACAGATTGGTGATGAACTCGACATTGTGCTCGATGACGAGGAAGGTCTGACCTGCCGAGTTGAGCCCACGCAGGATGTCCTCCACCTCGCGAATGCGTGTCGGATTGACGCCCGCCACCGGCTCGTCGAGGACGACGATAGCAGGGCGCGGCATCAGGGCGGCGGCGAGCGCCAAGAGTTTCTTCTGCCCGTAGGACAAAACGCTGGCATCCGCGTCGACATAGCGCGACAGGCCCACGAGGCCTAGAAGCTCGCTCGTGCGCGTTTCGGCCGCGGCCGTGGCATCGCGGTAGCGGGCCGTGCGCAGGAGCTCGTCCACCCATCCGGCAGCATCGAATTGCTGGGCGGCGATCGTCAGATTGTCGCGCAGCGAAAAGCGCTCGTAGAGGCGCACCGTCTGGAAGGTGCGCATCAATCCCGCACGGGCGACTGCCTGCGGCGGGCGGCCGGTGATATCCTTGCCGCTCAGCAGCACGCGCCCGCTGTCGATCTTCTGAAAACCGCTGACACAGTCGATGGTCGTGCTCTTGCCCGATCCGTTGGGTCCGATCAGGCCGGTAATGCTTCCCTCCTCGATGGCAAAGCTGACGCCGGCAAGCGCCTGCACACCCACGAAGGACTTGCATAACTGATCGATCTGCAGCACGGCCGTCATATGAGCCCTGCCCGCGCACGTGCGAGCCTTCGTTCGTGCAGCCAGCCGCCGACGCCCCCCGGCATTGCGAATACCGCCAACAACAGCACGACGCCGTAGACGATCATGCGGAAATCGGCGGAGAAGCGCAGTACCTCGGGCAGCGTCGACATGATGAGGCCGGCGGCAATGACGCCCCAATAGCTGCCCGCACCACCGGTGATGACTATGATCAGGAAAGTCTGCATGTAGTAGAAATCGAGGAACAGCGGATCGATGATCTTGAGATGAAACGCATATATGCCTCCGCCCACACCGGTGATGGCCGCGCCGACGGCGAACGCCGCGAGCTTGTAGGGCACCGGTGAGATGCCCTGCGCTCTCACCAGAGGTTCGTTTTGCTTGATGGCCACGAGCGTGCGCCCGATGCGCGAGGTGCACAGCGCATAGAGAAGGCCTAATGCCAGCAAGGCATAGCCGTAGGCAATCCAGTAAAACAGCGGGGTGGTCTTGAACTCGAACCCGAAGAGGTTGGGTGCCGGCAGCCCCGGGATGCCGAGCGGTCCGCGCGTGAGGCTCACCCAATCCCGCGCGACAAGCGTGACCAGCAGGGCGAACGCCAACGTGACGATGACGAATGCGTGGCGGTTGGTCCGCACCGCCGGGTAGCCGATGGCGAGGGCGATTGCCGTGTCGATCAAGGCGGCCCAAACGAGGCCCAGCCAGAAGCTGCCGCCGAACGTCATCACGGTCAGTGCGGTGGCATAGCCGCCGATGCCCCAGAAGCCGAGCTGAGCGAAGGACAGAAGGCCCGTATATCCGTAGACGAGGTTCAGTGCAGCCGCGGCCGTCGTGAAAATGCATGCCGATATGGCAACGCCGATGACGTAGTTCGAGCTCGTGAAGAAGGGTAGCGCGCCCAGCAACAGTGTGGCCGAAATGGCGCTGAGTAGTTTCATCCGACGCGCATGGTCCCTTGCTTGAAGAGCCCGTCCGGCCGCAGCAACAGCACCGCGATCATGACGACGAAGACTGCGGTCTCCTGCCAAACGATCTCGAAGAAGCCGCCGACCCAGCTCTCCATCAGGCCGAGGCCGACAGCTGCTGCAATCACGCCGGGTACGTTGCCCAGTCCACCAATGATGATCAGCGCGAAGGCCTTGAAGATGAGGGCTTGCCCCATGATCGGGCTTACCAGCTGAATGGGAGCGAGCGCTGCCCCGGCCATGCCGCACAGCGCGGCAGCCAGCGCGACTGCGTTGCGCGCAACGACTTTGGGCTCGACGCCTACCATGAGTGCCGCTTCGCGATTTTGCGCCACCGCGCGCATGGCCCGCCCAAATCGCGTGTGCTTGAGCACGACATAGAGGAAAACAAAGGCAACCAGAGCGACGCCGGAGCCGACGATCCGCGTCCAGGTCACGCGAATGGCGCCGATCGTCCAGCCGTCGAAGCCGTATTGTGTATCGACGATGCGTGGACTGGCCGAGAATGCATATTGCACGACATGCAGGATGATGATGGAGAGCGCCAGCGTGACGAGGATGCTCCGCTCGAACTCCCCAGGACGGAGACGGGACAGGAACAGCTCGTACATCAGCAAGCCGCATAGCGCTACCACGGCCGTCGCCACGGCCAGCGACGGCCAGTACAGAAGGCCCACGGCGGGGAGCATGAAGGTCATTGCATAGGCGCCGATCATCAGCAGTTCGCCGTGCGCGAAATTGATGATCTCGAGGACGCCGAAGATGAGCGCCAGACCGACGGCGATGAGAGCATACAGCAGCCCGAGGATGATGCCGTTTGCCGTGAGTTGCGCGAGGTAGGTCGCATCCACTTCCATGACACCTGCTCGATGACCCCCTTTGCCAGGGTGGCGTCGGTATCGAGTTTGCGCAAGTCGCAAGAGATGGCAAAGCTGCCGCGGTTCGATCCAGCCGATGGCGCCACAATAGGCATTTGCATGGCAAGGTGCCCACAGCCGCGACGTCGCCAGCGCATGGAGCAAAATTGCGACTTTTGGTGATACAGGCCAGGCGCTACATTTCCGGGGCTACAATACCGAGGTGTAGGACAATGGCTTCGTTGGATAGAGCACCCATGCGAAACGCGATGCGCACCGTCGTTGTGCTGCTCGGGCTAGGGCTGAGCGGCCCGGCTTGTGCGCAGAACATCCTCATCGGCGTGTCGACGCCGGTGACCGGTCCGGCGGCGGTCGCGTCCGAATGGGAAAGGTGGGGCATCGACCTTGCGGTCGAGGAGATCAACGGTGCGGGCGGAGTCTTGGGTCGCAAAATCGAGACCATCATCCTCGACAACAAATGCAACCCGTCGGAAGCCGTGAATGTCGCCAACAAGCTCGTCGAGGCGAAGGTCGTCGCCATCATCGGCTCGCACTGCAGCTCGGCGCATCTGGCGGCCATGCCGATCATCAAGGAGGCGAAGGTGCCGATGATCACCGGCATCGCCTCCAACCCTCAGATAACCGATCAATCCGGTGTCGGCGGCAACGATTGGGCGTTCCGCATCAACCCGTCCGACAAGGCCATGATGGACGCGCTCGGCGCCTACCTGGGCGACAAGAAGATCTTCAAGACCGTGGCGATCGTTGGCGAGGACACCGATTTTGGGCGTGGCGGCGCCGCAGCCTTCCAGGCCGTGGCGGAGAAGGCCGGGATCAACATCATCTCGTCCGATTTCCATCCTCAGAACGTGCCCGACTACACCAGCATTCTCACGCGCTTGCAGCAGCGCCATCCGGACGCCATTGCTACGTTTCAGCTTGGCGGCGACTCCCTCAACTTCCTGCGCAACGCCATGCAGATGGCGGTGCGTATTCCTTACACCGGCCGCGTCGAGCTCGGCGGGCGCAACCTGCAAATCATCGAGGCCGGCGGCATGGAAGGCTCGATCAGTGCCTGGACCTACAGTCACGAGATCGTCGCGCCTCAAAACCAAGCGTTCGTGGCCAAGATCAAGGCCAAGTACAACTCGGTGCCCTACCTGCAGACCTGGGGGTCCTACGACTGCATGCGCATTATCGCCCAGTCGATAGTGTTGGCCGGCGACGTCGACCCGACGAAGGTGCGCGATGCCATCAAGGGACTGAAGTTCACCACGGTGTTCGGCAAGGAGGTGACGTTCGACGAGCACAATCAGGCGGGCAAGTTCGTGGTTCTGCAAGCCGTGAACAACAAGAAGATCACGGTCGCTGATCTCGTCGAGGTCAAGTAGTCCCTCAAAGAATTTGGATTAAAGTTTGGTGGAATTGGAATCCGTTCGACCCGCAGCCGTGAGCCATCCGAGGCCTTAGCGCCTCCTCCTATGCGGGCATGTCCGCCGACCCCTTGCGTCATGGGGCGGCGTCAACCGCCGGTGGTCCCGCCAGGATTTGAGGAGCTAAGCCGTGTCGGCAATCCAGCCCGCATGCCTCCTCGTGTGGCCCGGATGGTCGTTTCGCGGGGTGCTAGCGAGGACGGCGGTACGTGAGGAAATCAGCGGCCCGCCCTCGTCGCCTCAGTTGGCCCGCACCACCTTCAGCACATCGGCACCATAACGCTTGAGCTTGCTTTGACCGCGAACGCGCGGCAGAGCAGCGCGTGCCGCCCTACGTCATCTTCCCACGATACCACCCTGTCGGCCATCGCCGCGAACGGCCTTCCAGCGCAGACGAGCTAGCGAAGGTCAGCGGCGTCGGCGCCAAGCGCGCAGGGCCTCGAATAGAGGGGCATCTGCTGCTATTGCGACCGTCATGAGGCAAGAGCGAAGCTCGCAGCGGTTTAATTACACAGCTTGAGCCTATCGGGCGGGCGTAAGTTTGCCCGTGATTTGCGATTATGTCGGCGATGTCGTTAGAGGCGTTCAGCGCCATTGCAGGATCCCGAATGCGCGCTGTCCGCTGGAGCTGCTGCCCGACGAGCCAGCGACTTGAGCAAATTGTCACGCGGAATCCAATCGAACGAAATAGAAGGACGAATCAGCGTCCACGACAGCGGCGTAGCCTTGACTAAAACGCCGATGTCAGCTCCTTGACCGCGTCCGCCGGGTACTCCCGCCGGGTGCGTACGGGCCGCCGCCACGAGCGGGGCGATAACTGTACGCGTTGTCCTCAAGGTCGGCCTCGAAAATCGCTCTAACACGATCTCGGCAGCAGTCTGAACCACGCGCTCGCCTCCATTCCTCGGGATCGTCGCCCGCCGCACGGGATGAGGCCGGTGCGTTTTGGAGACCAATTCCTAGCGCAAGCTTGCCGGCCATCTTCCAGACCGCGCTCCTCAACTGCGGCAAAGCTCACCTCGTCCACGCCCGCATTCATGCTTGCCGGATGCTGCAAACCCCGACTACGAAGATTGACATGGAGCTGACAGGGCAGAGCAAATCATCTTCGGCTCACTCGTTTTTGTGACATGTTTGGGCTGAGAGAGCGAAGGGAGCTCGCATGTTGCATGCTATGGCCTACTGCCTGATCGCTTTTGGGGTCGGCGCTCTCCTTGTTGTGGATCGGTTAGGCATCCGTCAAAGAGCACGCAAGGGCGAGCGGCGGCGTGCGTAAATACCAAGTTTGGTCCCTCTCTGTCGACGAAAAGCAAATCTGCCGCGCGGTGCGCGAGCTTGCCAACAGGCATCCTCCTCGGTCTGCCAACCTGCCGATTGACATCGAGAGCCACGTCAGCGCGTTCTGACCGAGAGCTGACAGGGTCACATGTTACTAAGCCCACACAGGTAGTCTGTAAGCTGTCGGTCAGCGATTGAGCGTAAGATTCGCGGTGTCCCTTTGTGCACATGGGCGCACCACTGTGCTGGCCGGTGGCGAATACGAACGCGGATGGGCCGACCTACGCCGCCGGGATTTACTTATTCGTCTCGTTGCACTTTCTTCTCTGCCTGGCGTCGCCATCTTGATCCTATTCGCGAGCTATATCTATGGCGAGGTACCGGAACAATTTGGTAGATGGGTTGGTGGAAGCTGGCTTGCGGCATTCTGTAGCGCTTGCGTATATCGACGCCGATTTCGCTGCCCGCGCTGCCGGTGTAATTTTTTTGAGCGAAGTTCGTTCCCCATCGGGAACATGTGCGGTCGACGAAGCCGCCGGTGCGGTAATCGCTGAGTTGAGAGCCGTGCTCCAAGGCTGGCGCGTGACAAGGGCATCACCGTTCTGCTTGGCGATCCTCACCGACCAGCCTGCGGGCACGCGACTTGAACTGGCGTTCGGCTTCGGTCGCGTTAGTGCGAGGCATTTCCTTCAGTAGCGCAAAGTCTGGCCTAAATCGGTCGCAAAGGTGCTGGACAAAGTCTGTCGACAGATCATTATCGACATGTATTATTTTCTCACCATGCTCACGCAGCATTCTTACAGCAATTTTGTTCTTGAGCCACACCGCCGATTTTCCGTCGACGATCGAGGATTGCCAGAGGATTGCCTTCCGGCCACAAACCACGGACAGGGGCCATCACAGTTCCACTGTGTCGACCGCGCAAACGCGCGTGCTCATTCACGCCAGGGATCAGTGCGAGGGGGATTTTGCGCGGCGCGGGAAAAGCGGCCGACCGGATCCTGTTCAAGCAATCGATCTGCGATGGTGGAGGAGTGGTCCGCGGAAATTGCGAGGCCGTAAGGAACACTCCGCTGCCGCAATTGCAGTGCTTCTTTGCGAACCGGCAGGGGCAGCCGTGAGTTGGAGGGAAAGATGCTCACGAAGACTGTGCTTGTCGTCGCTATATGTGGCATCGGCGCGACTGTACCTACCCTGGCGCATGACGAAGCGAGGATTTTCCAGTACTCGTCAATCGCTCGGCTCGTAGGCGAGGGTCAATACCGCGCTGAAGTATGGAGGCGAGAGGATGCAAGCGACAAGGAGGAGCGAGCGTGGAGCAGCTCTGATCTTCACACAAGCTCGGAACAGGCAATAGCGGCAGCCTGCACAGCACTCCGCAAGAGCTTTGCTTCTTCCTGCCCTCAGATCATGCGCAGCGTTAAGGCAGGTGAGATTGTGAGGGAACCACGGTCGCCCGTCACTGAAAAATCAAGCCTCCCGTCAAAGGCGCCGCCTGCGAACTCGCCGGCATCCGCACTGAAGGAAGTCGCCGCGGTCCATCTCGGCCCTACCAATTGGGCAAAGAAGTTCTGGGTCAGTTCAACGCAGCAGAGGATGTGAGCGTCCCACGAGAGGGGCTCCGCCCAATGGGGAGCTATTGACGCTGCAGTCAGCCCTCTCGGGGGCCCCTCCTGATGCTTCGATATTCCTCGGATTGCGACCACACTCACGCCGCCGTGTGCTTCGTCGATGTCGTACCAGCCGCTGGCCGCTGAACCCGCAATAACGTGGGCATAGTACAATCAGGCGACGCATCCTCGCACCGGCTCGAGGACGCGCCCCGTTCGGCTCACCTATCGGGTCTTGATCGGATTCAGTTCGGACAGCAGCCCCGATATCGTCTGCCTGTCCTCGAATTCGTGCAGTGGCCGTAGTGATAGCCCTTGTTGCAAGAAGGCACAGGCCGCGGCTGGGTTGGCACGACAAGAGTGCCGAGTGCATCGACAGACGACCGCGCAGCCGGAATGGATGGGGCGGCTTGAGCGTGCGCCGAAATCGCGATGATCACTGTGCCTGCCAGTGCTAATATTTTTATCATAACGATTCCTCCTAATGACGCGCAGACCCCCAGCTACGCAGTCGTATCACGAATATCTTTGGCCTGTGAAATCGAACTTTGTGGGTCTTGGTTGGTGGCACCATCAACTCTTGAGCACTTGATTTGCTCTCCTGAATGCCGGTCTCGTCTTCCGCTCAATCGTCGTATCTTGTCATTTGATTTGGCCATGGCGTCCCTTGCCGGAATGCGGGCGACGCCCTGTAATGCCGATCAACAATCTGAAGATCCAGTGGTGCGTGCTGCGCGCAATCGCATTTGATGGCGCTCTCGAAGAGACAGCTGCGTTGCAATGCCGCCTCATTGCCAATCGCCTATTCTTTGACAGGACACCAGGTCTCGCGCGGAGTGCTGGGGTAAGTGCTCCGACGCAAAATCTGCGCACCGTGCAGAACCGGAATGGGTCGAAGATTGTTCTCCTCCCCATTCTTGCGGCCACAAAATCCCGCCCCGAATTCAGACATGACGGTCATTTGACTAGAACACTTGCGTCCGGTGCCAATTCCAGCCCCTGACGCACTGGCGCTTATCACGCCGGTGCGCCTGTCCTCCGCGCCAGTTTTGCATCGAGGTCTGGCAACAGCACGATGCCGTCCTGATCACTGCCCGATGAATGCACCACAATCCAGGTGCACGGCTTCCCGCTTTCATTGCGCGGCGCGTGCGGCACATCGGTACCGACGAAGCACTGTTCACCCTGATGAACCAACACGCGCTTCTGAAGGTCATTGCCGTAATAGACGGCGCATTCGCCTTCGAGCATATAGGCGATCGTCTCGATTCCCTTGTGATAATGCGCCTTGGCGACGGCGCCGGGCGGCATCGGCAGGACGTTCATGCAGACCTTTTGCGCGCCGACCGTTTCGGTGGATGCACCGGCACCATAGGTGAAGCCCTGCTTGCCCACATAGGTTTGGCCCGGCTTAACCACCACGACACCGTCATGGGCTGATCCAGACATGTTCTCCTCCATTCTGAGCGGTGGTCCCCCCATCATCGCTCGCGCCCGACGCCACAGATACGTTGGGCCACCTCAGAGGCTAGCCAACAATTGTGGGCGGCGGTAGACGGACTGCGGGCGATGCGCGATGGGTTGTTTGGGTCGCAGTTGGGACGAGGAGTGCGCGCAAATCCCGCCGAGCGCTGCTAACACACCGGGCTCCTACCTCGGGTCTTCCTTGCGAAATCTGTGGTAATTCAGCCAGTCAAAAGCCGGATGGCTGCCCGGAAACGTGCGGTCAACAAGTTCCGGCATAATCGACATGCCGTTGAAGCCGTTGGTGAAGATGACGACGGCGGAGCGACCTTTCGGCGGCACTGGGAGGCATGGTCGTGAGAACCAAAGGGGTTACGAATGGAGGAGCGCTCGGGCGCGGTACGCTGCACCCCCAACACGTGCAATGAGATGGCGTCGCTTCATGCGTCCACCAGCAAGGCCCGCCGGGTTGGGGACCATATCAGCTTTCAACGAGCGTCATTTCCGCGCATCGGTGGACGGCTCGCTGCAGCGGAATATTCACATTTTGTACGAGGTCAGGTGGAAGATCAAACTCGGGCATGACATTGATGTGATCGGCGCCTCACTTTCACCAACAATTGCCGGCGAATTTTGTTGAGGCGTGCCGAGACTTTCCGTCCAGCCGGCCCTTCTCACACCATGCGGCAAGAAATGGTACGTCGAGGGGGCCCGAGTGCGATCCCGAACACGCGCTCGCCGAGCAACGTGCATACTTCCGCGTCTGTCGGCGGCGCGTGCATCGCTGAAGGAGTGAAGGCAGCGCTTCAGCGAGGAGAGATATTTTCAAAGTGCAGAAAGCAACTCGCCAGAACCCCGCGATGAAAGACGTGGATCGCGCCGAAGAGCGTTACCCGCAAGGAGAAACCCTGCCAGGTCGTGACGCAGCAGGTTAATGCCGAACAAACAAGGGGCGAATTGGCTCGCTCCTTCAGAGCCAGGCGTGGTAGCGCCGGATGTACCAACCTTTCATGAGCTGTGTGAGCAAGCAATAGCAGAGCAGAATCCCGACGAGCCACGGAAAATACGACAGCGGGAGCGGCACCATACCGACATGCTCGCCTAGCGGCGAGAACGGCAGGTAGATACCGACCGCCATGATGCTAGCCGTGAGGAGGATGACCGGCATCGCAGCGCGGCTCTGAATGAAGGGGATATGCTGGGTTCGGATCATGTGCACGATCAGCGTTTGCGTGAGTAGGCCAACGACGAACCATCCGGATTGAAAGAGCGACTGCTTCGCGATCGTATTGGCTCCAAACACATGCCACATGACGATGAACGTCACGATATCAAAGATCGAACTGATGGGCCCAATATGGACCATGAAGCGCGCAATTCCCGTGGCATCCCACTTGCGCGGCTGCTTGAGATAATCCTGATCGACGTCATCCCATGGAATGGAGACCTGGGAGATGTCGTAGAGTAGGTTCTGGATGAGGAGCTGAATCGGCAGCATCGGCAGGAAGGGCAGGAAGATACTGGCCACGAGCACGCTGAAGACATTGCCGAAATTGGAGCTCGCGGTCATTTTGATGTACTTGATGATGTTCGCGAATGTCTTGCGCCCTTCGATCACCGCTTCTTCAAGTACCAACAGACTCTTTTCGAGCAAGATGATGTCGGCGGACTCCTTGGCGATATCAACCGCCGTGTCGACGGAGATTCCCACGTCGGCATCCTTGAGGGCGGCGGCATCGTTGATCCCGTCTCCCAGATAGCCGACCGTGTGGCCCTTGCTCTGCAACGCGCGGATCACGCGGGACTTATCGAGTGGTGCCATCTTGGTGAAGATGGTGGTGCGCTCGGCCGCGTCTGCAAGTTGCGCGTCGGTGAGGGTGGACACATCCTTGCCCAGCATAGCGTCCTCGACCGCTAACCCGACCTCCTTGCAGATTTTGCGCGTGACGACTTCGTTATCACCGGTGATGATCTTGACGCTGACCCCGTAATCCCTAAGGGCGCGGATGGCCTCGCGCGCCGTCTCTTTCGGTGGGTCGAGGAACGCCACATACCCGGCCAACACCAGCTCACTCTCATCAGCAACCGTGTAAGCGCGCTCCTCAGCGGGCAACTCCTTGTAGGCGACGGCCACTGCGCGCAGCCCGTCCTCGTTCAAGTCACGGGTAATCTGGCGTACTTTCTGGCGCATTTCCTCGGTGAGCGGCACCACTCCTCCGGGCGCCGCCGCGTTGTCGTCGGCACAAGTACACAGCGACAGAACCTCTTCGATGGCCCCTTTGCACACCAAGAGGTTATTGCCGCCATTGCGCACGATGACGGACATGCGACGCCGCAAAAAGTCGAACGGGATCTCGTCGATCTTCCGGTAATGCTGCAGCTTGCCGACCAGCTCGTACTGCTCGGCATACTCGAGCACGGCAACGTCGAGCAGGTTCTTCAGGCCCGTTTGGTGGAAGCTGTTGAGCCACGCCTGCTCAAGGACCTGGCTGTCCTCGTTCCCGTGAATGTCGAGGTGGCGCTCAAGTATGACTTTATTCTGGGTCAAAGTACCCGTCTTGTCGGTGCACAGGATATCCATCGCACCGAAGTTCTGAATTGCGTTGAGCTTCTTCACGATGCTCTTGCGACGCGCCATCATCACGGCTCCCTTGGCGAGGTTGGCCGTCACAACCATCGGCAGCATTTCCGGAGTGAGACCCACCGCAACCGACGCGGCAAACAGCAAAGATTCAAGGAGATTGCCTTTCGTGATGGCGTTGATGAGAAATACCAGCGGCGCCATCACGAGGAGGAAGCGAATCAGCATCCAGCTGACGCGATTGATGCCGACATCGAAGCTCGTCAGCGGCCGTGCGCCGCCGATATCCCGAGCCATTGCCCCGAAGTAGGTCGCATTGCCGGTGGCCACAACGACCGCCGTGCCCGCGCCACTCACGACGTTCGTGCCCATGAAGCACGCCGTCTCAAGATCCAGCGCACTGCGACCAACGCTCTCGGCCTTCGCGGTCGGCGGGAGCAGTGAGTACTTCTCGAGAGGGACGGATTCGCCAGTCAGCATGGCCTGGCTGACGAACAGATCCTTCGCAGAAAGGAGGCGGACGTCCGCCGGCACCATATCGCCCGCGGATAGATATACAATGTCACCAGGAACGAGCTCTGCAATCGGCATTTCGCACGGGCGCTGCATGCCAATGCGAAGCACCGCCGTCGTGGAGCTCACCATGGCCTTGAGCTCTTCGGCGGCTCGATTGGACCGGAATTCCTGCCAGAAGCGAAGAAGGGTGCTGAGCAGCACCATCGCGCTCAGCACGATGATCGTCCGGAAGGAGCGATCGTCGGGTGCGGCGAAGATCACGTCAGAAAAAAGTGAGACAAGGCTGACCGAGAACAGCACTCCATTGAATGGCGTGAGGAACGCATGGAAAAGCTGGTGGTACCACGTAGCGGGCTTTTCATGGGTGACTTCATTGAAGCCGTATCGCTCTCGGCGAGCTTCGACTTGCTCCTGTGTCAAACCCAATCGCCCACTTTCGAGCTGGCGAAGCGCGTCCTCCGTCGCGCATGTGCAGAGGTCGGTAACGCGAGACGAAGCAGCGTGCTTGTGGGCGCCTCGGCTGCGGCCATTCTGGATGTGCTTGGCTTTATCATTCATGGCACGCGCCTTTATCGGTTGATTGCAGGCGCGCAGCCGGGATCCCAGTCCCGATGCAGCGAGCACGGCAACGACGCAAGCATGCGGAGGAAGAAAGGGGCCTCTTAGGCCGCCCGACGCGCGAGATGGCTGCAACTGACGCCCTCGTCGGTTGCGGTGCCGCCGTCCGCTCGCCAATGGCATTCAAGCCGACCGCTTGTCGGGTTGACACGCCAGGTCATCGTGAGGACGGCACGCGAGGGCGTGCACGTCGGCTCCGCCATCATACGCCGCTCGACCCGGCGAATTTGCGTGGCCCCGCGCGCCCGGCTGAATTGCAGCTCGGGCGCGGCGACATTGCCGCGAAGAAGTGCGATTTTTGGCTTCATAGCTCACCTCCCGGATCGTGACCCCGACGGGCCCGAGAGGCGAGGAGGACGGGCTGCTAAGCCCGGCCGACGCTCGCCCGACGAAAGGCGTCGGGTGCTATCCCGGTTGACTGGTTGAATGCCCGATGGAGGCCACTGGCATCGACCGGACAGCGACTAGGGTAGCTGTTCATGTCCTCGTTCAATTGGTTTGAGTGGCCCCCTAGCTTTGGGGGCCCACGATCGCATGCTCCTGGGTATCTGGTTTGTCAAGCAAAGAAATGCAAGATAGTCCGGCAGGTTGACGTCGAGACGTGGCGGAATGTGTCATCTCGGCCTAGGGCTCAGCTCTCCCGGAATCAGACCATCGCCGCGGCGGCGCGCTGCGGAACGGTGTGAGCGAAGTGCGGCATCACCTCGCTTGCGAAGCGTCTGAGGCTCTCGCGCCCCCGGGCGCCACCACCTGATCCACCGCCGTTGATGAGGATGTACCCGGCCCCGAACGCACGCAGGGTGTGGAGCTGCTGCACAATCTCTTCGGGACCGCCGTACATGGCGCTACGTATATTCACGGTGTGTGGATCCCCGGTGGCCCGATCCGGCCCGCCATGGACCGTGCCGTCCGGCCGCGTCGCCAGACGCAACTGACGCATGCGGTTCTGCAAACGGCGTTCCAGTGCGGCCTCCTTTTCTTCCTGCCCGTCGGTAACGAAGAAGGCACGCGATACCCCGACTTGCATGGGATCGAAGGGCCGCCCGCTTTCCTCGACAGCGTCTTTGAAAATTGCGATCGACTGCCCGACATCCTCCGGCGCCGCGTATTGCCCGAGCAGCAAATTGTAGCCTTTCGCGGCCACCTGGCGGATTGAACGTTCACCGCCCGCCCCCATCCAGATGGGCGGATGCGGCTTCTGCGCTGTTGGGGGCTCGACGAGGATCTTCTCAAAGGACCAGTAGGTGCCTCGGTGCGAGAACGGCTCGCTCGCGGTCCACGCCTTGACGATAACGTTGATGGATTCCTCGAAGCGAGCGTCGGCCTCCTCGAACGGCACGCAAAAGCCGGCGAACTCGTTGTACCGGTAGCCCTT
>Ga0075425_100004221_pt1 | contig 14777 bp, 12 predicted proteins | sample SoiMethybrSBSTD4_FD_75300 | JGI IMG/M metagenome (GOLD analysis project Ga0075425, IMG submission 75300) | Bulk soil microbial communities from a Populus tree surrounding site in Tennessee, USA - Soil MetaG P. TD hybrid SBSTD4 | ecosystem: Environmental > Terrestrial > Soil > Tree plantation...
AGTACGCGGGCAATCGCTAAATCGGGACAAAGTGCAAAAGCTTGTTCCCGCAAACACTCAAGTGGTCGAGTATGCGGTTCTCAAAGACAAGGTCCTAATTTGGCTAATTTCGGAAGATACATTTGTAGCCCATTCTGTTGCAATATCTCGTGCCCAACTCGACAGCAAGATTCAGGATGTCCTACAAAAACTTCGGAACGATCAAAATGCGGAGTTGCCGCTCGAAGAACTTGGCGACCTGTTGATCGAGCCTATCGCCAATTTGTTGACGCCAGGTCAGACGATCGCAATAATCCCCGACCGAACACTTCACGGGTTGCCATTTGCGGCGCTGAGAAGAACAGGTCATCGAAAGTATCTCATCGAGGATTTCCCTCTCGTTGTCAGTCCCAGCCTGACCCATCTTCTCGCAACGGACGCTGCACGGCCGCAACGCACTTCCATTATTGGATTCGGCTCGCAGTTTGACGATACGTCAGAAATGAACGAGCTAAAGGCTCTGGGAACCATTTACCAGAGTTCAAGGATCCTGTCAGGAGCCGGCATCGACAAACGCAAGTTCCTTCAGCAGATGAATTCCGCGCCCGTCGTTCACTATGCCGGACATTCCGCGACGGATGCCGTGGATCCGTTGCGCTCTTCTATTCTGCTTGACGGTAACCGGTATGGCCCGAACAGTGTCACAGCGGTCGATATTTCGCAGCAGCGGTTGTGGAAAAACGCGGTTGTTGTTTTATCCTCTTGCGATTCGTCCGTCGGCAATTCGCGCGATGGCGTGGGAATGCGCGGCTTGACTTCGGCATTCCTCATCGGGGGCGCAGGGTCGGTTGTCGGATCACTGTGGCCGGTCGAAGCTTCAAGTACATCTCAACTAATGATCTCCTTCCATCGGACTTTCGTAGCAGGGCACATGCCCGTTGCGCAGGCTTTGCGGCAGGCTCAACTGGCCGCTCTGGCGTCCAATTCCGAGCGCTCACATCCCTATTACTGGTCTGGCTTCGAAGTAACCGGCAACTTCAGCGCACTGCGATAGCGGGACTACTTTTCTTCCCAGAGGCCGGTACTCATATACCGCTCGCCGATATCATTCAGCAGCGTGACGATCACGCCTTTGCGGATTCGCTGAGCGGTTTCGTAGACACCGTGGAGGTAGGCGCCCGAGGACTGTCCAGCAAATATGCCGTACCGGGCGAGCAGCGCGCACATAGTCGCTGCGTTGATGCTGTCGACTTTAACCTTATGATCCACGACCGATCGGTCGAGGATTTTCGGAATGATGTCCCCGGGGCTTTCCAGCGGCTTGAGTCCTTCGATGCCTGGAAAATCTTCGGGAACGATCTGGACGATTTCCACACCCGGCAATTCCTTCTTCAGACGCCGGCCAACGCCGGTGATCGTCCCGCCGGTGCCGATACCCGACACGAAGTGGGTGAGCTTCCCATCCGTCTGAACCAGAATCTCTGCCGCTGTTGTTTCGAAGTGAGACAACCAGTTGTTGTCGTTCGAGTACTGATCGCAATGAAAGTACTTGTCGGGCTCGCGTTCCGCAATGCGATGCCCCTCACGAAGCGCCTCGTCGTACCCTTCCATCGGATCGGTCTGGATCAAGGTGGCACCGTGCGCCCTGATACGAAGCTTCCGCTCCCTGCTGGCGTTGCCGGGAACGACGATCTGGACCGGCAGATTCATCATTGCGCCAAGCATCGCGTACGCAATGCCAGCGTTGCCGGAACTCGAGTCGAGCACGACCTGGCCCTTCCCGATCCTGCCGCTAATCAGCGCCTCCAGCAGCATCCGTCGCACAGGACGATCCTTGAGACTTCCGCCGGGATTGGTGTACTCGGCTTTCGCGTAGACCTTCACTTCGGGGAATTCTTCCTTGAAACAGAGAATCTCGACGAGCCGCGTATTTCCAATGAGGTTTAGTGCGGGGTAACGCTCATGAAACTCCCTGTAACGGTCTTCAATGGGAATCGTGGCGAACGGATTCATGCGAAGCGTCTTCTAAATCCAACCCAGATCCGACGCCAGTACGAAACGGCTGCGGGAACGTGCGGCTCCTCGTCATCGATGCGATAGGTGCGATTCTTGGCAAGCTGCTTCACCGTGTCGTGGTACGCAAAAACATTACAGTGGATGCAGCGCAACAGGGGAACGGTGACTTCGAGTATCGGAACAAAGAGGTGATCCGTAGACTTGCAAATCGGTCGATCACTCATCAGTTCCGCCAATATAACACACGGCGAATTATCACCGGAAGAACACCAGAGTTACGACCACAAACAAGGGAATAAGGACTAGCCCGGAGTAGATCATGTATCCCCCGAAGGACGGCATCTTCACTCCCGACCTCTCCGCGATACTCTTCACCATAAAGTTCGGCCCATTGCCGATGTACGTGTTAGCTCCCATGAATACCGAACCGCACGATACGGCCGTCAGCAAACGCGTGCCGAGACCTGAATTCAAAAGAGATTGAAGATTTTCCGCCTGGCCACCCGCGATGCCGGTGGCCATTGCCGTGAACGTCAGATACGTCGGCGCATTGTCCAGAACACTCGACAAGAGGCCGGACATCCAGAAGTAATGCCACGGCTCTCTCAGATTCAGAGCAATCGCCCGAGCGTGGAGAATTTCAAGAGCAGGCACCATCGTGATGAAAATTCCGAGAAAGAGCGCTGCGACCTCGACGATCGGATGAAGATGAAAATGGTTCGCTTCATGGACCTTTTTCGGAGTCGTGAACCACGAAAGCACCGCCATGAGGATCATGAGACTTTCCTGTATGCCCCTCGGCCAACTGAAATACCCGCTCAGGGCGGCGGCTGCCATGACACCCAACAGATAGATGAAATTGATCGATCCATCCACGTGCAGACGCCGCCGCGGTTGAACGTCTTCCACCAGAGCGCCCGGCGTTTCCACATCTTCCTTGTCGAAAACGTACTGATCGAAGATGTTGAACACCAACAGAAGCGCTCCGACAACCAACGCCCATTGCGGAAAGAGCGAAAGGGTCCAGTGGAACGGTACACCACGCAGGAATCCGAGGAATAAAGGCGGATCACCCAGCGGCGTCAGCAGTCCGCCGGTATTGCTGACGACGAAGATGAAAAAGATCACGAGGTGTGCGCGGCGCTGCCGCTCATGGTTTGCACGCAGGTAAGGGCGGACCATCAGCATCGAGGCGCCGGTGGTCCCGATCAGATTCGCCAGGATGGCGCCGATGCCGAGAAAGGCCGTATTGACTAGAGGAGTCCCGGCGAAGGCGCCTCTTATGTAGATGCCGCCGGAGATGACAAACAAGGACCCAAGCAGAACAAGGAAGGAAAAATAATCCAGCAAAGAGTGTAAAAGCAACTCAGCGTTGCACTGTAGAACGACGAACAGAACGGGCAGCGAAACTACGATACTGAGCAGAAATTTATTCCGGTTGCTATCCCACCAATTGGGTATGAGCAGGGGAAGTATCGCAATCGACAACAACATGCCGACGAAGGGAATCAGGCTCCAGGATGGAAAACACATCAGCCCAACATCATCGCACACGCCTCCAAACGAAATGGCAACACTGTTGCTCTAGGTAAGGCGGGACAGTTGGAGGAAACACCTTGAATCGATGGATCAGCTTCACCGCGGGCAGTATTATCGCAATCGCAATCGCCGTTCTTCTCATCGTTGGACCGAAGGCCGGATCCGTCGAAAACCTGCGTTCGACGCTCCTGAACTACGGGCCATGGGCCGCCGTCGCCGTGTCGGCCGGCTTGATGATTGGTCAGGCGATCATCGCGCCGCTCCCTGCAAACGTCATCACGATCACGAATTCTCTCGTGTTTGGACCGATTTGGGGCAGCCTGCTATCGTGGTTCACGACAGTCGTAGGGGCGTCGTTGTGCTTCCTGCTTGCCAAGTCCTTCGGCAAACCTTTTGCCGCCAGGATCGTGGGCAGCCCGCTGCAAAAAGCGGAACGATTTTTCAAGGCATATGGACTCCAAGCGATGTTCTTCGTGCGGATGATGCCGCTCGTTCCGTTCGATGCGGTCAGCTACGGCGCCGGCCTGGTGGGAGTCCCGTTCTCTCGATTCCTCCTGGCAACCTCTGTGGGCATCATTCCGTCGATTCTTATCTATTCGTATCTCGGCAATCTGATCGCGGGCGTTTATTGGTGGGTCCTGGTCACGATGCTGAGTTTTTCGCTGGTCGGTATCATTGCTGCCGCGAAAATCTTCCGCAACCGCCGGCCGCCGACGGATGTGCCTCCTCCGTCTGAGATCGCGCTCGGCGATACGGCCGCCTAGCATGGCGTAGTCCCCGCCTGGAACAGGGCAACGACATCCTTGACTCAGAGTAACGATTCCGCTCATCCGGCTGTCAAATGTTGGGATGTCCAATGTCCCATGTCAGATGTAGCTCTTACATGACCCAACGACCAAATGGTTAGTTGGCCAGTGGGTCGTTTGACAGATACATGGGACATGGGACATTGGACATCCCAACATTTGACAGCCGGATGAGCCAATTATGCTAATGCCCTAAAACAGCACGGGTGGCTGCGCATCAAAAAAATATCGCGAAGCAGCCTTTGAAAGCGCAGACGCGGTGTCAGTCCAGAATGACCACCCCGTCCGCGCCTTTCTAACGTTTTTGATGGCGCGGCCACCCCTCCTATTCTAGGAGGGGACTACGCTCACCTTCAGCCTCGGCTTCCCTTGTCGGAGGTTTGCTTCGTCAGGAAGTAAATAAGATCCGACTTCGTGATGATGTCGAATCCTGCAGATTGCCGTATGAGGATGGCTGGAGTCTGCGGGTTCATCGAAGCCGCGATGTCCGTCAGCGGGGATTCCTCCCCGATAACCGGGAACGGCTTCTCCATGTATTCGGCCACGGGCTTGAGCTTTGCCTGAGGGTCGGAAACAAGGATATCCAAAATCTTCGTTTCACTGATGCTGCCTACCACCTCGCCGCCTTCAATAATCGGAACCTGCGAAATATCGTGCTGCCGCATCAGGTTGACGGCGTCGCCCACCGAGACTCCCAGGCGAATCGAAACCAACGTACCCGCTCGCCTCACTTTGTCGTGAAGCACCTGGGCGGCGCTGACGTTGATGCGCGGCTCGAGGAACTGGTTTTCACGCATCCAGTTATCGTTGTAAACCTTGCTGAGATATCGCGTGCCGGAATCCGGGATAACAATAACGACGATATCCGTTTCGGACAGTTTTTCGGCGCATTTCAAAGCAACGTGAAGCGCCGATCCGGCCGAACCGCCCGCAAATATGCCTTCGTAGCGTGCGAGGAGCCGCGTCTTTAGAAACGAGTCGCGGTCGCTCACGGTGTGGATCTCGTCAATGACAGAGAAATCCACATTGCCCGGCTTCTCGTCCTGGCCGATGCCTTCAACCTTATAAGGCTGCGCCTGAGGCTTGCAGCCCGTTTGAAACATTTCGGCGAAGATGGAACCCTGCGGATCCGCGCCGATGATCTGGATATTCGGATTCTTCTCTTTCAGGAATCGTGCGACGCCTGTAATCGTTCCACCGGTACCGACACCGATCACAACATGCGTCACCTTGCCTTCGGTCTGTTCCCAGATTTCCGGCCCCGTCGTCTCGTAATGGGCCTGGGCATTGGCAGGGTTTTCATATTGATTGGGAAAAATACTGTTCGGGATTTCTCTACTGAGCCTCAATGCAACCGAGTGATAGCTCCGCGGATCGTTATGTTCCACCTGCGTCGGCGTCACGATGACCTCCGCACCGAGCGCGCGAAGGGCATCGATCTTTTCCTGGCTCATCTTGTCCGGCATCGTAAAGATGCACTGATAACCCTTGATTGCTGCGGCGAGGGCGAGCCCCATTCCCGTATTGCCAGACGTACCTTCAATGATCGTGCCGCCCGGCCGGATCTTCCCTTCCTTTTCCGCGGCCTCGAGCATCGCAATGCCGATGCGATCCTTCACGCTCCCGCCGGGATTCATGAATTCGAGCTTCGCGAGCATCGTTGCACGTATGCCACGGGCAACGCGGTTCAAGCGAACCATCGGCGTATGTCCGATAACCTCGAGAATATTGTCCTTCCACATGAAGACTATCGGGAAGCCAGAAGCCAGAAGCCAGAAGCCAGAATGGGGAACTGCGGTTTTTCTCTTCGGGCTTCGGGCTTCGGGCTTCTGGCTTCCCACCTCTGTGTCATGATCTCACCAGCATCTCTTCCACGCGATTCTCGACGTTCGTGAATGTCTCGACCGCAGTCGGCATCGGCAGATTGCTGATGTAAACGTTCTTCACGCCGCGCTGCAAAAGAGCGTGAATACTCAAAGCACAGATCTCATCAGGCGACTTGCCGCCCGCGAAATCGCTTTTCAATTCCTGAACGGGCACAGGGAAAAATTGCGACAGCATACCCAGCGTTTTTGGACTTGCACTGCGATAGTAAAAGACACCTAAGATACCGGGGATCCTCAGGCCGCGGCGGCTGGCTTCATTCAAGAACTGTTCAACACTTCCAATCTGGTAATGCGAGATGATCTGGGCCAGGTAGAAATCCGCGGAATACTCGGGATCGAGCATGTACTCCACCTGGCGCCCGCCTCCGTGGGGACTCGTCCATCCGCCCAGCGTCAATCCTGGAACGGCTTTTCGAATCAGGCTACGCAATTCATACGCGTGTTCGACACAGCGCGGCTCCTTGTCGCTCTTGTCGCCGCCGAGAACGACCATCGAGCTGAATCCCAGCAAATACGCCCTCTGTGCAAATTCCAGGCAGTATTCGAGTGAATGTTTCGTTGTCAGAATGGGGATGATTCTCGACCTGTCCGCTTCCTTACCGAGGTTGATCGTCACGTGGCGCAGGTTCGGCTCTTCACGGCGTCCGATTGCGCCGTCCGTCATGAAGACGAATCGTCCGAGCGAGGAGATCCTTCGCATCAAATGATTGCTGTCGATCCAGGCATCGACGCTGTCTTCCAAAGGAAGATCCATCCTTGGCGGACACATCTCCACATTCAGAAGAAAACGTCTTGGGTCCGACAACGCTTTCAGGAGGGACATTATGTAAGTTTAGTTTCGACGCGCGGCCGCTGCAGCAGCCTTTTTTGTCTCGAGCTTTTTTGCCTTTCGCGGCGCGACCGTCACTTCGATGCGGTAGTTGTCCAGCGCGCGCGCCAGCTCGGCTTCGACACGCCGCCGAAGCCTTTCGGGCGAGACGACCACCGCCGACGGGCCGAAGCTCAAAATCCACGAACCCAGCTCGAATTCTCCGCCGACGTGCAGCTTCATGTTGATCCGGCCGCCGCCGATTTCGCGGACCTGCTGCGAGGGGTGCCAGACGCGTGATCGCACATACTCTGCGATGTCGGCGTTGAAGATGATTTCGACATCGAATGGATCTTCCTTCACGACGCCGAAGGCCGATTCGAGATAACTCTCGACGGAAAAGCTCTCAGGCTTCTCAAATTCCTCACGCGTCTTTTCGATCGTTTCAATGCGCTCAACAGCAAACGTTCGAATCTGCTTGTACTCCTCAACATAAGCAAACAGATAAAGGCCTCCGCGGAAATACATCAGACGGTACGGGTGAATCGTGTACGTCTTCTTCTGCTGGCTGTGCACGGAGTAGTAATGCATCTTTGCTTTGACTTCTTCTGCTATCGCTTCCATCAAAGTCTTGACGGTGTTCTTGGAGTGTTCGAGATCCTTGGGTGCGTCCGCGCGTACGCTGATCATGGAATCGAGACTGTCGAGGAACTGGATGTTCCGTTCGGGAAGAGCGGTTTCAATTTTCTTATACGCCGAAGCGATGTCGTTCGAAAATGGCGGAGCTGCAAGATTGATCACCAGCTTCTTGCTGAAATAAAGCGCGGCGGTTTCCGAAAGCGAAAGACTGGCCAGGGGCAGCCCTTTATATTCTTCACTGAGCCGCCAGTAAACTTTACCGTCGTAGCGTTCGTCGTAGAGGGGGAAACCCGCTTCCATCAAAGCCGCAAGGTCTCGACGAATAGTCTTCGTCGAAACGATGTGGTGTTCGGCCATATCTGAAATCGTCGTCCATCGATTTGTTTCGATTTGTTTCAGAATTGCCCATTGCCGAATTAATTGCGCGTTTCGTCCCATTTCCCCTCCGTTACTGCCGTTGCCCTATGGACGTGGTGTCATAAAAACGAGTAAAACCAGATCCTCCGCGGACGCGTTTGTCACGCCGTGATCCTGACCGGGTCTCGCGATTGCCGTTTCTCCCGATGCGAGTTCTCGCTCTTCGCCCGCGATATGAAACACACCTCTGCCGCGAAGAACAAAGTAGATCTTATCCGATTGAGCGTGCGTGTGAACGCGCTGGTCCTGGCCGGGCTTAAGGCAGTACAGGTCACAAAAATAATTCGGTGAATCGAACAGCGGTACCTTCTGCATCTTCTCGGCGGAAAACCGAATCAGATCGCCAATGTTCCTGGTTTCCATTTCGACGACGACTGTCTGAGCCGCAGATTCCGCCGATTACGCGGATTGGATCTGCGTCATCCATGTAATCCGCGGCTCAAGATAATCGCCGAATTACCTCCAAAATTAATGGCGCTTATTGTAGGGGAAAAAGCTTCGCGGCGGGGACAATTTCCTCCACTTGTCGCACAAGGTGTGGATGACAAGTGAAGAGAAGAACTTGATGGGTGGAACAAAGTTCCGCAATCGCTTTGAAACTCGTACGGCTTCGGGTCGGATCGAAATTCACGAAGATGTCGTCGAACACGACAGGCAGAGGATCGACATGGTTCGCGTATTCGCGAACCAGAGCCAGACGCATGGAGAGGTAAAGCTGTTCGGCAGTGCCGCGACTGAGCAGTTGTGGCGAAAGCCGGACGCCGTCCCTGCGTTCGACCTGGATTTCACCGCCGTCCAGCGGCGCGATGACACGCATGTAGCGGCCCTCGGTCATCACCGCGAAGAATGACGACGCCTGACGAAGAACCTCGGGCTGGCGCTCGGTCTCGTAGATTTTTCGCGTCTCGTCCAAGAGCGCGCGGCACAACGTGATGACCGCCCACTGTTCAGCGGCCTCATCGATACGCGCCAGTATGGTTTCCTGCCTGGAAAGAGCGCGCGACCGCTCCTCGCTTTTCTCCATCATGGTGATCCGCTCTTCGACACGCCCGGTATCCTGCCGAGCCTGCACAAGCCGCTGCTCGAGATCTGTCAGCTCCTTCTGCGCGGATTCGAAGGCTTCTTCCTCGTTGGGCTTCATATCGAAGAGAACCCCGGGTTCGGGAATCTCAATCGGAATTTTTTCGCGGTCCTGTATCAGCTCGCGCCGTTGCTTGTAGATTTCCGCATTCTGCAAAAACTCCTGTTCCGTCGATGCGGATGCTTCCATGAGAAGAGCGGCGATATTTGCCGCAGTTTCTTCAGCCTGCTTTTTGATTCTCTGAAGCTCCATCTCTGCTCGCGCGGAGGCTTCGTCGAGACTTCGTGCTTCGTCATTCATGCTGGCCAGTTCTTCCAACGCGGCGACACGCTCATCAATGTCCGATTGAGCAACCTCGGTCTTGCCTGTCAGCCTTCGAATTTCGTTTTCGAGTTCCCTGGCCTCAGACTCCGTCGTCCGGAGTTCCTTCTTGCATGCGTCAAGCTTTGCATTGCATTCCGCGAGCTGCGTTTTGAGTGCGGTGGTGCGGCGGACGCGATCCCGGTACCAGATCAGTGCAGCGGCCGACATAAGGCAGATTGCAAATCCCACGTACTCGTAACCCATCATCGCCAGACTCGCAGTTCCAAACAGCAAAATGGCGATGAATGCAGTGAACGCCGGCCACGATGGCGGCCGGACACTCGCAATTGCAGATTCGAGCGTGCGTCTTCGCTGAGCAACGGCATCCAGGCGCTCGAGGCAGGCACTGTACACGCGGCCTGACGCGTCCACGCGTGGCATCAGCGTCCGCAACGTTTCGACGGCCTGCACCCTCCTGGCAAAATCATCAGGATCAACCCGCAATTGAACCCGCCGCTGCTTTCGGGTTTCCGCTTCCCGCTCCATGCGAACGCGCTCGGCAGCCAGATTACGCCGCTGTTCGCATAAAAGACCGAGTCGTTCGACACCACCTTCGGGAAAGCGGTCGACCGATGGCAGTTCGCGCAGGCGTGCATCGATCTTGTTACGTCGTTCCAGGTGAGGCCGATCTTTGAGACGCTTGGCGTAATAGTTGATCTTCCGCGTTACCTCGGCAACTCTCTCTTCGAGGACGCCGAGTTCAGCAGCAAGCCTGGTCTTGGCTTCGTGGGCTGCGAGGTAATCCTGCGGTTGATGTTCGGTACGCTCCAGATCCTCGCGAACGGCGTCGAGTTCCTTGAACGCTACATTGATCGTGCTGTTTTGCCCGCGCGCGAGAAATAAGTCGCTCTGGCGGTCTTCAAGATCCTTCTGAACGGCGGTCCACCGCGCCGCACCAATTCCGAGTCCCGCTCCGGAGATATGCGTAGCGATTTCGTTCTCTTGCAGCGTGTGAAATTGCTCGAGTTCCTCGAGTCCGAAAGCGAACACATTGTGATAGAGCGTCTTCGTCGTACCGCCCAGCAGCCGCTCGAGTGCGGATTCGTCGCTCGTCGCATCGCCAGTATATATGGTGGCGGTGCCGCGGACGTGCCGGCCATGCGTGCGTTCGAGGCGTAGCCTCGTTTCTCCAACGAGCAGATCCATCCACCCGCCGTGGTTTCCACCTTTTGTCGGTTCATACCGCCGCGCGCTGCCACGTTTTTCGAAACCGAAGAACATCGAACGGATGAATCCCATAAGGGTGCTCTTACCGGTTTCGTTGGGGCCATAGAAAACGTTGAGCCGGGGATCAAGCGGGCCGAAATTCTTATCGTTCCAGACACCGAAGCCGTCGATGTGAATGTTTTCGATTTTCATGATTCGAGCAACAGGTCGACTCCAAGAGCAGAGGCTCGTTCCAGCCAATCGCGCAGGCGAGCATCATCGATTGCAGGCATTTCCTTGCGACGGAAAAGAGGCATGAGGCTGTCGGTCAGCCGCTCACGAAGTACCGGATCTTCGAGCGCGTGATCGGCGAGTTTCAGGAAATCGCTCACCATGGTTTCGGTTCGGCAAAGCGATTCGAAATCGAGTTCAGGGCCGGTTGCGATTCGAACCGTTTCCGCCGTGACAACGGTCTGAAGCAAATCGCGAAGCTCCTCCGCCATTTCGTCGCGCTGCAGATCGCGATGAAGCGGTCCGTTTCCGCGCAGTGTGCATCGCACGACGGTCGGCCCTTCGAACGCCGCGTCAACCTCGCGGCCTTTGTCGAGCATGCAGTCAATAAGCTGGTCCATCGTCGAACATTCCCGAATGGAGATTTCAACATGCACCCAACGTGCGACACAGGTCTCGACAAACTCGAGCGTCGCCCGGCCCTGCGTATCCACATCGACCTGAAAACATCCGCGCGCGCCGGTCTCTCGAACGTTACGGCCCTGTGTGTTCCCCGGGTAAACGATCATCGCCGGTTCCTGAGCCAGGACGGATCGCGCGTGCACGTGGCCAAGGGCCCAATAATTGAAACCGGCAGCGGCGAGATCGCCCACGGTTGCGGGAGCGTAGTCTGCATGACCCGACTGATGCCCGACATTGGCGTGGAGCACTGCAATCGAATAGGCAGCGGTGTCCGAGACTCTGAAAGTCGAAGACAAATTGTCGGTCACGCGCTCGCGTGTGTAGCTGACGCCGGTGATGTGGGCCACTTCCCGGCCGCGACGGATGACAGGTTCGGTGTCCGTATTTCCGCCAAACGTGATGACATTCGGCGGAAGCTGAAAACCGCTTCCCCAACCGTTCAGCGGGTCGTGATTTCCGTGAACGATGAAGACGGGAACGTGGCGCTCGGCCAGACGCTCCATCTGCTTGCGGAAAGACACGAGCGCCCGAAGGCTTCGGTCTTTCGAATCATAAAGATCACCCGCAATGATCAGGAAGTCGGCTTTCGACTTGATCGTATGGTCCACCACGCGATCGAGTGCGCCTAGCGTGGCCGACTGTAGCGTGTCACGCAATGATGGCGAGGTCTCGGCAAGTCCCCGAAACGGGCTGTCCAAATGCAGGTCGGCCGTGTGGATAAACCGGAGAGATTCCATGCTGGACTTATAGGTTGAGTGCTGGACGTATCAGGTCTCTTGCCGCGAATTACGCCAATTACGCTAATGGCGCGCTTTATAATCGGAGCCGGCCGATGCAAAGAGATCTAACCCGATACATCCACTTCTCCAGCGAGCAATGGGGCGAACTGCGTGCGGCGACGCCGATGACCCTGAGCGAGCGCGACCTGGATGAACTCCGAGGAATCAACGAGCGGGTTTCCCTCGATGAAGTCGCACAGATTTACCTGCCCCTGTCGAGGCTCCTCAACCTTTATGTAGCGGCAACCCAAAACCTGCGTCAGACGACAGATACGTTCCTCGGAAAGCTTGCGTCGCCAATTCCGTACGTCATCGGCATTGCCGGCAGCGTCGCCGTCGGGAAGAGCACGGCTGCAAGAATCATTCAAGCTTTGCTGTCACGGTGGCCGAACCACCCTAAGGTCGATCTGATAACAACGGACGGTTTTCTGTTTCCGAACCGGATTCTTGAAGAGAAAGGTCTGATGGGGAGGAAAGGGTTTCCCGAAAGCTATGACGTCCGCCGTCTGATTCAGTTCATGGCAGACCTCAAGGCCGGGAGGGCCGATGTCGTCGCTCCGGTTTATTCGCATCAGATGTATGACATCGTTCCAGGACAGAGCCAGGTCGTGCACGGCCGTCCCGACATCGTGATTGTGGAAGGACTCAACGTTCTGCAAACGAGCGACGGACACAGGTCACCGCCTCGAACATTCGTGTCCGACTTTTTCGATTTCTCGATCTATGTCGACGCCGAAGAGGAACACGTCCGCCAATGGTATGTCGACCGGTTTCATACGTTCCGCAAAACCGTATTTATGGATTCGTCAGCATACTTCCATCGCTATTCCGCTCTCACCGACGAAGAAGCCACGGCCACGGCGATTCGAATCTGGCAGGACATCAACGGAGTCAACCTGCGCGAAAATATCCTGCCCACGCGCGAACGAGCCCATCTGATTCTGGAAAAGAGCCGCGACCACAAGGTACATGGCGTAAAGCTGCGAAAGCTATGAGGAGCGCAACGTGAAGAAACTTGTCTTGCTGCGGCACGGTGAGAGTACGTGGAATAGGGAGAATCGGTTTACCGGTTGGACGGATGTTGATCTGAGCGAAAAAGGAATCGAAGAAGCACGACAAGCTGGACGGCAGATGGCCCTCGACAAGTTCGTCTTCGACGTAGCGTATACGTCCGTGCTCAAGCGCGCCATTCGCACCCTGTGGCTCGCGCTGCAGGAAATGGATCTCATGTGGATACCGGAGTACAAGACGTGGCGCCTGAACGAGCGCCACTACGGAGCGCTCCAGGGGTTGAACAAACAGGAAACGGTGGAGAAGCACGGCGAAGAGCAGGTCAAAATCTGGCGACGAAGCTATGACATCCGGCCGCCCGCATTATCGCCAGATGATCCGCGGGCGCCGCGCTTCGATCCACGCTACGCTAACCTGAAACCCAGCGAACTTCCTTTGACGGAATGCCTGAAAGACACTGTGGATCGCGTGCTCCCGTACTGGAATGAAACCATCGCTCCGGCTGTGCGCGCCGGCCAGCGGGCACTGATTGCGTCGCACGGGAATAGCATTCGCGCACTCGTGAAGTATCTGGATAAAATTCCGGACGACAAAATCGTGGAATTGAATATCCCCACCGGCATTCCGCTGGTGTACGAATTGAACGACGACCTCACTCCGATCCGGAGTTACTACCTGGGTGATCCCCAGGCGGTTGCCCGCGCAACGCAGTCGGTAGCAGATCAGACGAAAAGGAAGTAATTAGCCGCGGATTGCGCAGATTACGCGGATTTAAATCTGCGTAATCTGCGCAATCCGCGGCTGGCGTACGTATAATTCTCGCGATGAGGTACCTTGCAATTGCCTTACTCACGGGCGCCGTGATTATTGCCGCGCAGACGAAACCGCAGTCTTTCTCCGTGATCGAGGCATCCATTCCGGAAATGCAGCGCGCAATGGAGCAAGGCCGCGTCACGTCGCAGGAACTCGTGCGGCAGTATCTCGAGCGAATTGAGAAATACGACTCCCGTGTTCACGCGACGGTTACCGTCAATCGCAACGCTCTTCGCGAGGCCGAAGCGCTCGATCGCGAACGCGCAGCCGGAAAAGTTCGCGGTCCTCTCCACGGAATCCCGATCGCGCTGAAAGATATCATCCACACAACCAATATGCCCACGACGGGAGGAGCGCTCGCGTTCAAGAATCTCACGCCACCCTACGAAGCAACACTCACGAAGAACCTGCGAGACGCTGGCGCCGTCATCATTGCGAAAACAAGTCTCACGGAACTCGCGAACTGGGTCGCAGGCGCACCCACACCGATGCCGACGAATTACAACGCCATTACCGGCCAGGGAATCAATGCGTACAATCCGATCCTCCCGGCCGGAGGATCCAGTTCGGGCATCGGCACCGCCGCAAATTTCTGGGCCGCGAACGTGGGAACCGAAACCTCCGGCTCCATTCTCAATCCCGCAAGCCGCCAGATGCTCGCCGGCATCAAACCGACGGTTGGCCGCATCAGCCGCTACGGTGTGATTCCGATCACTGCCGATCAAGACACGCCTGGCCCGATGGCGAAGACAATGACCGACGCAGCTATTCTGCTCGGTGTGCTGGAGACCGCATCGCCCG
>Ga0075425_100004223_pt1 | contig 14776 bp, 14 predicted proteins | sample SoiMethybrSBSTD4_FD_75300 | JGI IMG/M metagenome (GOLD analysis project Ga0075425, IMG submission 75300) | Bulk soil microbial communities from a Populus tree surrounding site in Tennessee, USA - Soil MetaG P. TD hybrid SBSTD4 | ecosystem: Environmental > Terrestrial > Soil > Tree plantation...
CTTCGTCCTCGCGCCGCTGATCTTCGCCAAGCGCCTCGACGAGTGGGTTCCGCTCGCCGTGGCGCTCGCCGCGTTCGTCGTCTTCTGTCTTCTGTCCGGCGTCGTGTACCTCATCAACGATCTGGTGGACGTCGAGGCCGACCGCCGCCATCCGCACAAGCGTCACCGCCCCATCGCCGCCGGCGCGCTCCCGCAGGACGCCGCCCGCAAGGCGGTCGCCGTCATCGGCGTGCTGGCGGTGGGGGCCTCGTTCGGCCTCGACTGGCGCTTCGGGCTGGCCGCCGTCGGCTACCTGGGCCTGAACCTCGCCTACTCGCTGTGGGCGAAGCAGGTCGCGTACCTCGACGTCGTCTGCGTCGCCACCGGGTTCCTCCTGCGCGTCGTCGCCGGCGCGCTCGCCATCCAGGTGCCGGTCTCGCCGTGGCTGGTCCTGTGCGCGTTCCTGCTGGCGCTGTTCCTCGCGCTCGGCAAGCGGCGCCAGGAGCTGCGCATGAGCGGCGGCGCCGGCGACACCCGGGCGGTGCTGCTGCGCTACACGCCTGCGACGCTCGACATGGCGGCGTACGCGGTCGGGTTCTTCACGCTGATCGCGTACCTCATCTACACGGTGAGCCCGCGCACGCGCGAGCACTTCGACACCGACCTGTTGCCGGCGACGACGCCCTTCGTCGCGTTCGGACTGTGGCGGTTCCTCAGCGTGGTGGACAACGCGCGCATCGAGAGCCCGACCGAGGCGATCCTCCGCGACCCGCCGTTCGTGGTGAACATCGTCCTGTGGGTGAGCTTCATCCTGATGGCGATCTACGTGAACCCGTGAGCGCGCCCGCGCGCGCGCGACCGGCGCGCCCCGCGCCCCGCCCGGCCGACGTGCGCCTGGTGGCGATCGACCTCGACGGCACCGCCTGCCTGCCGGGCGGCGCGCTGGGGCCGCGCTGCGGGACGGTGCTGCGCGCGCTCCACGACCGCGGCGTGGCGGTCGTCTTCGCGACCGGGCGCTCGGTGGTCTCCACGCGCCGCCTGCAGTCGGCGCTCGGCTTCCGCGCGCCGGCGATCACCCTCAACGGCTCGCTCGTCGACGCCGGCGACGGCGACCTGTGGCACCACCGGCCGCTCGACCGCGCCACCACCGCGGCGGTCCGCGCGGTGCTCGACGGCGCCGCGCTCACCGTGGTGCACGTCCTGGAGGACACGCTGTTCTGTGCTCCGCACGAGGCGTGGGCCGGCGAGAGCCTCGTCGTCTGGGAGCTGCAGGGCGGCCCGGCGACCGCCTTCCCCTCCGAGGTGACGATGTTCTTCGCGATCGGCGAGGAGCCACGCACGCGCGCCGCCGCCGCCTCGCTGCGGGAGCGCTTCCCCCGCGACGTGTCGCTCTTCGAGTACCCGCGCATGGACGGCGCGCGCCACCACGTCGAGGTGCGCGCCGCCGGCGACGACAAGGGCGCGGGCTTGCGGCTCGTGCGCGAGCGCCTCGGCATCCCGCGCGAGGCGACCCTGGCGGTGGGCGACTGGCTCAACGACGTGCCGCTCCTCGAGGAGGCGGGCTACGGCGTGGCGATGGCCCACGCGCCGGCGGCGCTGCGCGCAGTCGCCGACGTGGTCACGCGCACGTCCAACCACGCCGAGGGCGCGGCCGAGTTCCTCGCCGGGTTCTTCGCGCTCTGACGCGGTGGCCACCCCGCCGGGCCGCTGAAGGCCGCCGCCGGCAGCGCGCTCCGGCCGGGCGCGACGCCGCAGGACGCGGGCGCGCCGCCGCCGCCCCTCACCAGCGCGCCCGGTGATCCTCCGCCCAGCCGTACAGCCCGTCCAGGCTGAGCCGCTCGCCCTCCTCCGTGACGGCCGAGCCCGTGAACGAGCCGAGGAGCTGGTGGAGCCTGCTCGCGACCACCAGCAGCTCGACGCGCCGGGCCAGCGCGAAGCGCGGCGTGAAGAGCACGTCGAGCCGGCCGTCCCGGGCGCGAAATCGCCAGGGACGAAGCGGGGCGCCGAGATCGTGCACGACGTCCACCGCGCCGATCTTGTGCAGGCGCCCGCCGGCGAACACGCAGTTCTCCGCCTGAGCGGCGTCCGGGCCCTCGTCCCCCCCGAGCCGGCCGAGGTTCAGGCCGATCGCGCGATCTCGCCCGCGGCTCCAGCCCGTGGCCCAGATCCAGGACGTGCGGTACGGCCAGACGCCGCGCCCCCAGTCGAGGGTGGCGCGGGCGGTCGCCGGATCGAAGGTCCACGCGCGGCGACCGATGCGCACGCTCCCCGACGTCCCCATGCCCGCGCGCTTGTGGTTGTAATACCAGCCGTCCGCGCCGAGCGCCGTGGCCGTCGCGATGGACCCGGCATCCGGCGGATCCTCGACGGCCAGCTCCGCCTCGAACGGCTCCTCCCACGGAGCGCGGCGAAATGCCGCGCGCACGATCCGCCCGCCCCCGCGCCGCGGCGACACCGACACCTCCGCACCGAGCCCCCGGAAGCGCGCCGCGCCGCCGTCCTCGCCGGACAGCGCGCAGCCGAGCCCCAGCGGCGTCGCCGCGATCCGCTCCGCCCGGACCGTCCCGGCGGCCAGATCCACGAGCTGCACCCACGCGACCCCTGCGAAGCCGGCATCGGCGACCACCGTGGAGAAGAACGCGTCCGGTCCGAGCACCCCCCAGTAGTCCCATTGCTTCAGGCGCAGGGTCGCTCGCCCGCGCCCGAGAGCCGCGCGCGCCATGCGCGCGTCGAACCGCCACAGCGGGCCGCGCGCCCAGCCCGCCGACGCGAGCCGCCCGTCCGCAGCGAGCAGCGGCCCTCCGTCCCGGATCTCGCCAGCCATGCCCTCCGATGCTGCCACGGCGACGCGTCCGCTGCCCGTCCGTTTCCCTCCTCGTCGCGCGACAAAGGGCGCGGCGTCTCGCGTTCCGAGGCAGGAGGGGGCCCGGCGTCCGGCGTCGGGCCCCCTCCCCGCAGGCCGGCCTTACCGCAGCCCGCTCTTCGTCGCTGCCGTCCCGCTCTTCACCGCCGCGGTGGCCGCAGCCTTCGCGCCCGCGGTCGGGGCGAGCGCGTCGTCGGCGTCCACCGTGACGAACGGCCGGATCCGTTTCAGGATCCCCGGACCGATTCCCTTCACCCGCAGCAGATCGTTCACCACCCGGAAGCGCCGCTTCGCCCGGTACGTCACGATCGCACGCGCCTTCGCCGGTCCGATGCCCGGCAACAGCATCAGCTGCTCCTCGGCCGCCGCGTTCACGTCGATCGGCATCGTCACGCCCGCCGGTGCCGCCGTCTCCGGATCCAGCAGCGGCCCCGCCGCCGCCGGCCCCACGCCGAGCGTGGCCATCAGCGCCAGCACCGCCGCGGCCGCCCAGGCCGCGCCCACGCCGCGCATCACCTTCATGCGAGTCATCGCGCCTCCTCAGAACGGAACGTCCGAATCGCTCGGAACCGAGCGACCGGGAAGGAACCGAGAGCCGTTGCCGCCGTTGCCCGGCGCGCCGCCCGCCGCCGCCGCGTCCGCCCGGCCCCTCGCCGTGTCGCGCGAGGCGTCGAAATCGCGGATGTAGAGCTTCGAGTGCGCCGGGAGCGCGTCGAGCACGCACGTCAGCGAGCCGTCGTGGTTCACCCAGCCCGCGCCGATCGCGGTGAAGATGCTCTTGCCCTTTTCCTCGCCGTCGCGCGGCTCGCGCTCGGTGATGCTGAAGACCTTCTTCTGCGGGAGCTTGCCCCGCGCCTCGTTGCCGTCCATCTTCGGCTCCTTTCGGTTCTGGCTCGCCACCGCGGCGCGCCGTGCCCGCTCGTCGAGCACGTGGCGTGCCGGCGCGCGATCCTGCGATCCCGCGCGCTTGCGCGCGCGCCGCCAGGCGCGTGGCCGATTTCCGCGCGCCAGCTGGCCGGAATCCGGCCAGGCCGCCACCGCGGGCACCGCGACGCCCGGTGCGCCGCACCTTGCGTCCCGGCGCGAGAATCTGATACGCATCCTTCCTGCACGGCCCGGCCGGCCGGAGGAGATGACGATGCGCCGCACACTACTCGCGCTCGCCCTGGGGATCGGGCTCACCGCCCTCGCAGGAGCCGCCACGATCGGCTGCAAGGTCACCGCGAACAAGGACTTCTGCGACACCTACCTGCGCTGCGTGGGCTTCGACCCCAAGCAGCCCGGCTGCAAGAAGGACATGAAGGAGTGCTCGGCGGCCTACAGCGGCGACGAGTTCAGCGCCGCCTGCATGGCGAAGGCGAACGCGACCATGGACGCCGGCATCAAGCGTCCGGCCGACTACTGCTCGGAGCTGTGCGCCGTCTGTGACTGAGCCGCGGGACGCCCGGTCGCCGGCGCGGCCGCCGCGCCGCTCCGTTTCAGCGAATCCCCGCGGCCGCTCGCATCATCTAATGTAGGATCGGGTCCCCTGACGAGTTGCTCAGGTCGATCTCCCCGTACTTCGCCTCGTACTTCTTCAGATTCTCGGTCAGCGCGGCGAGGATGCGCTTCGTGTGGCGCGGCGTCGCGATGATCCGCGAGCGCACCTTCGCCTTCGGCTGTTGCGGCTGCACGTAGATGAAGTCGATCGTGAACTCGTTCTGGTTGTGGTTGATCATGACCAGGTTCGAGTACACGCCCTGCGCCACGTCGTCGTCGAGCTGGATCTGCAGCTGCGGCGCCGCGGGCGCGGCCGGCTTGCTCTTGTCGTCTTCCATGGCGCACGGCTAGCACGCGCGCGCCCCCGCGCGCCAGCCGCCTTGACAGCGCGGGGACCGCGTGGGAACCGTGCCGCATGTTCGCGCCCGCCCCGCCCGGCGCGTCCGCCGCCGGCGCCGACAGCGGCGCCGACCCGGCCGACGCTGCGCTCCGCGCCGACCCGTCGCCGTTCTTCTTCCGCGGCGACCGGCGCGGCGTGCTGCTCGTGCACGGCTTCAACGGCACGCCGCACACGATGCGCTTCCTCGGCGAGCGCCTGCACGCGCGCGGCTTCACCGTCCTGTGCGACGTCCTCCCCGGCCACGACACCGACGCGGAGGCGCTCGCCGCCGTGCCGGCCGAGCGCTGGTACGGGCAGGTCGAGGCGGGGCTGCGCCAGCTGCGCGCGTCGTGCGAGGTCGTCGGCCTCGCCGGCCTGTCCATGGGCGCGGCGCTCGGCGTGCGGCTCCTGCGCCAGTACGGCCCGGCGAACGTGCGCTGCGCGGCGCTCCTCGCGCCCGCGCTGATGCTGCCGTTCGGCGCCGAGGCGGGGCTCGAGCTGGTGAAGCGCTTCGGCATCGACCGGCTCGTCCCGACCGTCCCGCGCCCGCGCGGCGGCGACGTCGCCGACCGCGCCACCCGCGCCGTGAACCCGACGAGCACCCGCACGCCGGTGCGCGCCGCCGCCGAGCTCGCCGGGCTCCTCGCCGAGGCGCGCCGCGACGTGGCGGCGGTCGAGCAGCCGCTGCTGGTGATCCACTCGCGCCGCGACCACACGATCCCGTTCCGCAGCGCCGCGTTCATCGCGCGCCACGCACGCCACCCGGTGCGCTTCATCGAGCTTCAGGACAGCTACCACCTCATCACGATCGACAAGGACCGCGTGCGCGTCGCCGACGAGGTGGCCGCGTTCTTCGAGGAGCACCTGGGCTAGAGGCCAGCCGGACGAGGGAGCAAGCCATGGGGAGCCACATCCTCGCGATCGACCAGGGGACGACCGGGACGACGGTGCTGCTGCTCGACGAGGGGCTGCGGGTGCGCGGGCGCACCACGCGCGAGCTCCCGCAGATCTACCCGAAGCCGGGCTGGGTCGAGCACGACCCCGAGACGATCTGGCGCACGGTCGTCGACGCCGTCGGCGCCGTCCTGCACGAGGCGTCGTTGCCGCCCGCGGAGCTGGCCGGGATCGGCATCACGAACCAGCGCGAGACCACGGTCGTGTGGGAGCGCGCGACGGGGCGGCCGATCCACAACGCGATCGTGTGGCAGTGCCGGCGAACCGCGCCGCGCTGCGCGGAGCTGCGCGCGGCCGGCGCCGAGGCGGCGGTGCGCGAGCGCACCGGGCTCGTGCTCGACCCGTACTTCTCCGGCACCAAGGTGGACTGGATCCTGGAGAACGTGCCGGGCGCGCGGGCGCGCGCGGCGAAGGGCGAGCTCGCGTTCGGGACGATCGACTCCTTCCTGGTGTGGCGGCTCACGGGCGGCGCGGCGCACGTGACCGACGTGTCGAACGCGTCGCGCACGATGCTGCTGGACCTCCGGACGCGCGCCTGGTCCGAGGAGATGCTCGCGCTCCTGCGCGTGCCGCGCGAGGTGCTGCCGGAGGTGCGCGCGTGCGCCGAGGTGTACGGGACGACGCGCGGCGTGGAGTCGCTGCCGGACGGGCTGCGCGTGTCGGGCATGGCGGGCGACCAGCAGGCGGCGCTGTTCGGGCAGGCGTGCTTCGAGCCGGGCGAGGCGAAGTGCACGTTCGGAACGGGCGCGTTCCTGCTGATGAACACCGGCGAGCGCCCGGTGCCGAGCCACAGCGGGCTCCTCACGACGATCGCCTGGACGGTCGGCGGGCGCACGGCGTACGCGCTGGAGGGCAGCGCGTTCGTCGCGGGGGCGGCAGTGCAGTGGCTGCGCGACGGGCTCGGGCTGATCGAGCGCGCGGCGGATATCGAGGCGCTCGCGCGCACCGTGGAGAGCTCGGGCGGCGTGACGTTCGTGCCGGCGCTGACCGGGCTCGGCGCGCCGTGGTGGCGGGCGGAGGCGCGCGGGCTCCTGGCCGGGCTGACGCGCGACACGTCGCGCGGGCACGTGGCGCGCGCCTGCCTGGAAGGCATCGCGCTGCAGAACGCGGACCTGCTGGCGGCGATGGCGAAGGACCTCGGCGCCGCGCTGACGATCCTGAAGGTAGACGGCGGCGCGGCGGCGAACGACCTCCTGATGCAGATCCAGGCGGACCTGCTGGGCGTGCCGATCAGCCGCCCGGCGATGCTGGAGACGACGGCGCTCGGCGCCGGGCTGCTCGCCGGCGTGGGCGCGGGCCTGTGGAAGGACCTCGGCGCGGTGCGCGCGGCCTGGAAGGAAGAGCGGCGCTTCACGCCGTCGCGCGACCGGGCGGGCGTCGAGGAGCAGATGCGGCGGTGGCACGCGGTGGTGGAGAAGGCGTGAGCGGGAGGCGCGCCGCGCGGGGCCGGAGTCGGAGTCGCCCGATGCGCAGCGGGCCGGCGCTCCCCGCGCCGCGCGCGCGAAGAGGCGCGCTCGCAGCGCGCGGCGCGCTCCGGCCGCTCCTCCTCTTCGCCCTCCTCTGCGCCCTCCTCTGCGTCCCGTCCCTCGCCGGCTGCGCGACGGGCGCCGAGCGCGCCGCGACCCAGTTCCTGAACCGCTACTTCGTCGAGGCGAACCAGGAGGAGGCGCTGCCCTTCACCCAGGGCGTCGCGGCAGAACGGCTGCGGCGCGAGATCGACGACACGCGCGCCGCCCGCGCCGTGGGCGGCGTCACGACCGACGCGCGCCGCGTCTACTACGAGAAGGTGAGGCGCACCGACACGTCCGCCACGCACTGCGACCTCGTCTACCGGCTCGAGGTCGTCGCGGACGGTGCGAGCTACTTCCACGACGTCGGCCTATCGCTCGATCTGACGGGCGGCCGCTGGCTGGTGAGCTGGTTCGCCGAGCTGGACGCGCCCGCCGCGCACTAGAGGGGCCTCTCGCGGTATGATGGAGCGATGCTCCACTCGGTGGTGCGGGCGGCGGGGATCGGGGTCCTCTCGATCGTCGTGTGGGGCGTTGCCGCGCCGGCCTTCGCCGCGGGGACGGCAGCGCCGGCCGCGCCGGGCGACGCGGCCGCCAAGGTGCCGGCGGCGAGCGGCCCGAAGGCGCCGAAGCCTGCGGCGGTGCGCTCGGCGTACTTTCCGCTCGCCGGCGGCGCGCCGGCCACGTTCAAGTACGCGGTCGTCGCCGTGGTGCGCGCCGAGCTGGCGCACGTGGGACGCATCCCGACCGCCTCGGCCGCGCCGTTCGACGAGAGCGCCGCGATGTTCGGCTGCGCGCCGACCTTCGCGCCCTGCCGCGCGCGGATCTGCGAGGCGCTCGGCGTGCGCGAGCTGGTCTACGGGTCGCTGGAAACTGTCGTGCTGCCGTCCCCGCCGGACGCCAAGCCGGGAGCGAAGCCACCGGTCGCCCTGCACCTCTTGCTCACGATCGCCAACGGGCGGGGCGCGACGCTCGCGGTGCAGGAGTTCGACCTCGTGCCGGGGAAGGAGTTCGGGAAGGCGCTGCACGCGGCAGTGAAAGCCGTGCTCGCGCGCGGCGCGGCGTCGGCGCACGGGCGGGTGCTGCTCAGCTCGGAGCCGGCGGGCGCGAAAGTCTTCGTGGACGGCGAGGAGCGCGGCACCGCGCCGCTGGTGCTCGAGCTCGAGGCGGGCACCCACACGATCGACGCGAGCCTCGGGCCCGCGATGGTGAGCCGGACGGTCGAGCTCACCTCGAAGGGCGCGGAGCTGCTCCTGGACATGAGCGGCTGGGGCGCGCCGGCCAGCGCCCCGGCGGCGGACGGCCGGCCGCCCGGGGCGGGCAGCGGCGGCGGCGAAGGCGACGGCGACGAGCCGGCGGGCGGGCCGAAGCTCGACCTGCACGCGGTGCGCGCGCCCGCGATCGCCGCGGCGAGCGCGGGCTTCGGCTTGCTCGCGCTCGGAACGGTGTTCGGCGCGCTCACGCTCGCGACCCACGCGAAGTTCGCCAGCGAGGTCGCCCAGCTGACTCCGCCGCTCACCGAAGCGGACGACCTCGCGCGCCTCGACGACCTCGACCGCATCGGCAAGCGCGGGAAGGCCTTCGCCGTGCTGGCGGACGCGCTCTTCATCGGCGGCGCCATCGCCCTCGCCGGGGGCGGATTCCTCGCCTACCGCGACCTGCGCGCTGGCGGCGCGGCGAAGCCCGCGGACGCGGTGGCCGCGCGGGCGCGCGTCGCGCTCCTCCCCGGCGGCGCGGCGGTCGCGGTCGAGGTGGCGTGGTGAGCCGGCGTGCCCCCGCCCGCGCGGGCGGCGCCCTCGTGGCCGTCGCGGCCGCGCTCGCCGCCGCCGCGCTCGCCGCCGGCCCGGGAGGCTGCCGCTTCTCCACCCGCGGGCTCGACGCGTTCCGCTGCGACGTGTCCGCCGATTGCGCCGGTGCGGCCGACGAGTGCATCGACGGCTTCTGCGTCATCCCGAATCCCGGGACCGACGCGCTGCCCGGGACCGACGCCGCCGGCAGCGACGCGGGGGCCGGCACCGACGCGGCGAACGTGAGCTGCGATCCCGGCGGCACCGACGATTTCTGCGACGCCGCCGATCGCCTGAACCGCTGCACGCCGGCCGGTACGCAATTCGACGTAGTGCCCTGCCCGCTCGGCTGCGACGCCGGGCCGCCGGCGCGCTGCACCGCGATCACGCCGGCGGTGAGCGCCATCGACGGCGCAATCTTCGCGCGCGGCACCGCGAGCTTCGCGCCGTCGGGCACGACGCTGGTGACGATCGACACCGACAGCGGACTCATCCGCGACGTGGACAACGGCGTGGACCTCCGCGCCGCCGGCACGGGCCTGGTCGCGGGCATCTGGTTCGAGACGGTCGCCCAGACGAGCGGCGCGCCGGCGATCGGGGTCTTCGCCTTCGAGGATCTCACCGTCGCCGCCGGCGTGACGCTCGACGCGGTCGGCAGCGGCGCGCTCGCGCTCCTGGTCGCGAACGAGGCCCACGTCGCCGGTGTCATCGACGCGAGCGCGGCCGGCCCCACGCGCGGGCCGGGCGGCTTCGGCGGCGGCGCCGGCGGCGGCGGCGGAAGCGGCGGCGGCGGCGGGGCGATGGGCGCGGACCTCGCCGGGAACTCCAGCGGCGGCGGGGGCGGCGGGCGCGGCGGCGCGGGCGGCGCCGGCGGAGACGCCACGACCGGCCCCGACCCGGGCGGCGCCGGCGGCGCGGCGAATGGCGGCGCGGCCGGCGACCCGCTGGTCGGCGGCGGCAGCGGCGGCGGCGGCGGCGGCGGCACGCCGGCCGGCGACGGCGGCGGCGGCGGCGGCGCGCTCTACCTCGCCGCCGCGGGCGGCGTGTTCCTCGAAGGCAGCGGCGGCATCGACGCCGGCGGCGGCGGCGGCGTGCGCGCACAGGCGGGCGGCGGCACCGCCGCGAGCCGCTACCGCGCCGGCGGGGGCGGCGGCGCCGGCGGCTTCATCCTCATCGAGGGCGGCAGCATCTCCGTCTCCGCGGGCGCGACGCTCGCCGCCAACGGCGGCGGCGGCGGCGGCGGCAGCGTCGACGGCGCCGACGGCGCGAACGGCGCCGACGGCGCGCTGGCCGCGGCCGCGCCCGCCGGCGGCAACGGCGGCGACACCGACCCGGCCGGCGACGGCGGCGACGGCGGCGCGCTCGGCGCGCCCGACGGCGCCCCGGGAAGCGCGGCGGCGGACGGCGGCGGCGGCGGCGGCGGCGGTGCCGGGCGCATCCGCCTGAACACGAGCACAGGCGCCGCGACCATCTCCGGAACGGTGAGCCCGGCCGCGTCGGACGGGCTCCTCAGCCAGGGAACGATCGCCACGCTGTAGCGGAGAACACAGTGGCCCTGACCGGCGACTTCCACACGATGCCGCTCGCCGACGTGCTGGAGTGGATCGGCGGCGCGCGGCGTAGCGGGCTGCTGTCCGTCCGCCGCGGCGAGGGCGAGCGGTTCGCCGTGCTGAAGCACGGCCAGATCGTCGCGTTCGGCTCGAACGACCTCCGGCGCGAGAACGTCGGCCACCTCCTCGCCGCCCGCGGGCTGGTGGCGATGAGCACGCTCGAGGAGGCGATCGTCCGCCAGCGCGACACCGGGCTGCCGCTGGTGGACCTGCTGGTCGCCGAGGGCCACGTGGACGACCGCGGCCTCGCCCGGGTCCTCGACGAGACCGCCCGCGAGCTCCTCTACGACGTCTTCCTCTGGGACGACGGTGCGTTCACGTTCTCGGCGGGCGTGCACCCCCCGCTTCCCGTCCACGATCTTGCCGAGCCGCTCGACGTGCGCGAGGTGCTCTTCGACGCCGTTCGCCTGCGCGACGAGCTCGGCCGCATCCGCGAGGTCTTCCCCGACGAGCGCACGCTCGTCTGGCGCAAGCCGGGCGCGCAGCCGCCGGGCGACGGCACGCCGTTCCTGGGACGGCGGCTCTTCGACGCCGCCGACAGCATGCGCTCGGTGGGGTCGCTGTCGCTCGAGACCGGCTCGTCGGTCTACGCGGTGCTGCGGGAGCTGTGGGACCTCTTCCGCGCCGGCGCGATCCAGGCGGCGGCGGAGGCGCAGGTGGAGGAGGCGCCGGGCGGTCCGGCGGCGGGCGCGGTGGACGACCTCCTGCGCGCGGCGCGCGTTCTCCTGGAGGAGAATCAGTTCGAGGAGGCGGCCATGCTCTTCCGCGCCGCGACGAACCTCGACCCCGAGGGGATGGCCGCGCACGAAGGGCTCGCCGCCGCGCGCGGGCGGCAGCTCGACGACCTCCACCGGACGCTGCCGCCGCTGGCGATGCCGCGCAAGACGCCGCTGGCGCCGGAGTCGCAGGGGCTGACGCTCAGCCCGCGCGAGCGCTTCCTGCTCGACCGCGCCGACGGCATCCACACCGTGCAGGCGCTGGTCGCGCTGGCGCCGTTCGGCGCGCTGGAGACGCTTCTCGGCCTGGAGAAGCTGCGCGCCGCCGGGCTCGTGCTGGTCGACTGACGCGAGGGGGAGACGACATGATCGCAGCGCACCGCACCGCAAGCCTTCTCCTGGTCGCCGCGCTCGCCGCCGCGCCCGGCTGCCGCTGCGGCGGCGCGGGCACGTCCGACGCCCGCGCCGACGGCGGCACCGACAGCGCCGTCGTGGACTTCGACCCGCTCACGGTGCCGGAGAACGCCGCCGCCTTCCCGCTCGGCGTCGGCTCGGGCGACGCCGACGCCGAGAGCGCGATCTTCTGGACGCGCTACGCCGGGACGCTCCCGCTCCGCCTGCGGGTGCTGGAGCGGCCGGGCGCGATCGGCCCGCCGTACGCCGCCATGCCGGTGGACGCGCCCACCGGCCCGCCGAACGACGGCGGGCTGGTGAAGCGCGCCGGCGACGGGCTCGCCGCCGGCGCCGCGTTCGACTACGTCTTCCTCGAGGAGGACACCGCCGGCGCGTTCGTCGGCCGCTCGCCGATCGGACGGCTCCGCACCGCGCCCGCCGCCGGCACGCTCGCGCCGGTGACGTTCGCCATCAGCGGCGACGCGAACGAGAACTTCCGCCCCTACGAGATCCTCTCCGCCGTGGCCGCCGAGGACGCGGCGTTCTTCGTCATGAACGGCGACCATGTCTACGCCGACGGCTCGGTGACGCGCGACGACTACCGCGGCTTCTACGAGCGCAACTGGTCCGACCCGAGCTGGATGGCGCTTCGCGCCACGACGCCGTTCTACTCCGTGTGGGACGACCACGAGGTGGACAACGGCTGGGACCCCGAGACGGTGGACCCGACCCAGCGCGCGAACGCCACCGCCGCGTACCTCGAGTACACGACCGTGCGGGAGAACGCGGCGGCGCCCGACCGCCTGTGGCGCAGCTACCGCTGGGGCGACACGCTCGAGCTCTTCCTCCTCGACTGCCGGAGCGAGCGGCGCGCCTCGGCCGGCGAGTACCTCTCGCCGGAGCAGATGACGTGGCTCGAGGACGGGCTCGCCGGATCGCCGGCGATGTTCAAGCTCATCGTCAACTCCGTCCCCATCACCGACCTCGGGCCCTTCGGGCAGAGCGACCGCTGGCAGGGCTTCCCGATGGACCGCGACGAGATCCTCGGCTTCATCGCCGCGAACGCGATCCCGCACGTGTACTGGCTGTCGGCGGACATCCACATCTCGCTCATCGGCGCGCTGCCCGAGTACGGCGGGCACGACATCGTCTCCGGGCCGGTGGGGCAGGTGCTGATCGGCTTCGCCGCCGGCATCCTCATGCTGGTCCCCACGGTCGAGTACGTGAGCGCCGAGGTCTTCAACTACCACCTCGTCACGGTGGACCCGCTGGCGGTGCCGCCGTCGCTGACGGTCTCGATGCGCGACGACACCGGCGCCGAGTTCTACACGCGCACGTTCACCGAGTAGCGCAGCTACAGCTTCGCCACGCGGAGCCGCGCGCCGATCGCGAAGTGCAGGGCGAAGAGCGCGTCGGCCGCGGTGGGCGCCTCGGCGGTGCGCGCGGCGGCGCGCGCGGCGAGCGCGTGGAAGCGCAGCCAGTCGCGCCCGTCGAGGCCGAGGAGCTGCACCCGCGCGAGCTCGCCGGCGCCGTCGAGCACCGCCGGCAGCCCCGGGCCGTCCAGCGTCACGCGCAGGAGCTCCGCGGCGGCCGCCACCGCACCGCGCAGGTCGCCATGGGCGAGGAGCCGCTCGGCCTCGCGCGCGGCGGCGCGCGCCGGCGCGTCGGGCCAGAGCGCCGCGAAGCTGAGCCCGAGCGGCTCGTCGCGGCCCACCAGGCGGACCGGCGGCGCCAGCGGCGCCGGGACCGCGGCGAGCGACGGCGCCGGGGCGGGCGCGGGCGCCACCGCGATGGCCGGGCGCGCCGGCGGCTGCGGCTCCTCCTCGCCGCCCGTCGTGATCTGCGCGGCGTAGCGCGCGATCTGCTCGCCCATCCCCTCGGACGGCGGCTCGCCGAAGAGCGACGCGGGCGGCGAGAGGTCCGCGCGCGACTGCGTCGTGAACACGCCGCTCTTCTGCAAACGCTGTAGCGTGCGCCGCGTGATGGCGCGGAGCGCGTCCACCACGCCCTTCCCCTGGATGGCGGTCGTCTCGTAGTGCGGGAGCCGCCCGTCGGCGTTGAGCTGCCCGTTCATCTCCCCGACGGTCATCACGTCGGCGATGTCGCGCTTGTTGAACTGCAGCACCATCGGCAGCGTCGTGGGGTCGATGCCCTGCTCGAAGAGGTTCTCGTGCAGGTCCTCCAGGCTCTCCGCGTTCGCCTCGGAGCGCGCCCGCTGCGAGTCGGCGACGAAGACCACGCCGTCCGAGCCGGCGAGCACGAGCTTGCGGGTCGCGTTGTAATGCACCTGGCCGGGCACGGTGTAGAGGTACACGCGCACCGCGAACCCCTGCGCCGACTTCAGCTTCAGCGGCAGGAAGTCGAACAGGATCGTCCGGTCGCCCGCGGTGGGGAGCGTGATGAGCTCGCCGCGGACGTCCTTCTTGAGGATGTGGTGGAGGTAGACGAGGCTGGTGGTCTTCCCGCCGAGCCCTGGCCCGTAATAGACGATCTTGAGCGCGATCTCCTTCGCAGCGAAGTTGACCGAGGACAGGCGCCGCCTCCCGGGTGAGAGTCGATGATCTCACGGGCGCGTGGCTCAATGGAAGGGTCTTCGGGCCTCGGCAGCGACAGCCGGACGACCGCCCTGTCTACCGACCAGGATTCGCGCGAGCCGTGTACTGATCAGGACGGCCGCGCGCGGATTGCAGTTGACCGGAAGCACGACGGGCGCCTGAGAGCGCGCCGGGCGGCTGCACACGGTGCTCGCGCGCCGGCGCGGGCGTGTCGGCCGATTGTGTCGTGAAACCGCGCGCCGGCGGGCGCGCGGTCGCGAACGCACCGCGCTGCAACGCGGTCCAGCGGGCGCGCGCGGCGGCTGTGTCGCGTGCCAGCGGCCGGGCGCGGCTGACGGCGCGGTGTTGACCCGACACAATCCGCTGGAGCGGGCGCCCGCGCGCACTGGGTCGCCGGTCAACGGCCAGCCGCGCACGTTTCGTGGGGTCGTGCCCGGCACTGCCAACGTCCTGCACGTCCGGGCGCGTCGCGCCCCGGTCAGCGCGCGCCGCGGGCGCCCGCGCGCGCCCGCCGACCCGTGCGCCTGCCGCCGCGGGCGCCCGCGCCCGCCCG
>Ga0075425_100004224_pt1 | contig 14775 bp, 9 predicted proteins | sample SoiMethybrSBSTD4_FD_75300 | JGI IMG/M metagenome (GOLD analysis project Ga0075425, IMG submission 75300) | Bulk soil microbial communities from a Populus tree surrounding site in Tennessee, USA - Soil MetaG P. TD hybrid SBSTD4 | ecosystem: Environmental > Terrestrial > Soil > Tree plantation...
AAAATGACGGGCCGGCCGGCGAACGTCTTGCGCCCGACCGCGGGCAAGGTGGCAAAGAACAGGCCTTCGCGCGACCCATTGACCGGAAGCACTTCGTGTTCGAAGTCGATTGCGCCGGAAAGGCCGTAGCGTCGGCCGATCCAGGCGGCGATCGCCTTGCGCAGTTCGTCGGAGCCGCGAATTCGCGGATAGGTCCCAAGCAGCGCTTTGGCCTCGACCAACTTGTCGACGACAAAGCTCGGCATCGCTTCCTTGGGATCCCCAGAGGTCATCTCGATCGGCTTCTTGTGGCCCGGCTCGATGCCAGCGAGCAGGCGCGCCGTCCGGGTAAACGAAGAGAGGACGGCGCCATGGGTGAGCGCTGCGAGGCCATGAAGTTCGGTCATCTAAGCTCGCTCCCTCGTCTCTTCCTCGCTGGCGCATCTTGGTGATGCGGCTCAAGTCTTGCGTCTCACTCCTGGGTCTGGCTCAGGGTGATGGCGCGTCCTCTCTGCACGGCGCGCCCTCGCGAGGAGGCTGTTCAACCAGCGAATGGAGCAGAATTTGAGGGGATGCAAGCCCCATATTGGGGCGCTCAGGATGGCGCTGCACCCCCCCGCCGGTCGCTTCAAGGTTGGTCGTCGCGACCCCCACCCCTTGACCACCCATGGCCCACCTGCGGCCCCGCCCACGTCCGCCCGGTGAGCTGCCGCGCGGGCCCCCGCGGTCGATGCCTCGGCGCAGCGATCACCGCACCCGTCGCGGGTTCATGTAGAGCTCGGCCTCCTGCTTCTCGAGCCGAGGTGTGTATCTGCCGCAAGCGACATCGCGCGCAAGCGAGCGAACGTGGCGTCGGGCATCGGCATTGAAGATCAGCATGCCGCAGAACAACTTGAGCACCATCATCAGGCGCGGATCGGCGTATTCGATCTTCACGCGGCCCTTCCACTTGCCGCCAATGGAGAACACCTTGCCATCGAGGAAGCCCACGGGTTGGTCATGCTCGTTGAAGAGCGTGTAGTCGCCGCCAAGATCGATGAAGTCGCGCCGCAACCGGAAGAACGCGGGCCTGCCGTCCTCGAGCAGGAAGAAGGAGAAATGCTCCGGCAGCAACGGCCACTTGTGGGCGGAGCGCTCAAGGTAGACCATGTTGTCATGGTCGCCGGTGTTGATGGAAAAGGCGGTCACCGGCAGACCGCGCGCACCCAGCGTCAGTTGCAGGCTGCGACCGACCATCAAATCCATCGTGGCGCGCCAGTTGAGGGAATCAGTGAAGAGCTTGAACACCAAGCGCTTGTCCATGCCGGTGTTCTTGGTCCACAGATCCTCCCGGTAGCCGAGGAGGCCGCTGCGGGCGCCGTTCTCGATCACCTCGGCAAAAATGTCCATGTCGGCGGAGAACTGCCGCGATTTTGCGCGGTTGCGGCTCTTCTTGTAGATGCCAAATTCGATGGAATTGAAGTTGGTGATCCACACATCGACAATGAACTCGGCCCACTGCGCCTTGACGCTGGTCCTGCCGCGCCTGGCCATGGCAGTAGCGTCCCGGGGGCCCGCCCGCTCAACGCGCTGCAAAATGTCGGCCTTGGCTTCGCGGGCTGCCTCGGCGGCTGCGGCCTCGGCCTCAATCTCGGTGGTCGCCGTCCTGCTTCCGTCAGCCATGTTGCGGCCTCCTCGAGAAGAGCGCCGACACGCGATGACGGATGGCGCGAATCAATTGGTGGCGACGTTAGCACCGCCGCTGGGCCGCGCGAGTGGCCACACCACATCGTCAGCAAAAAGCTGTGCGTCGGGCCGGTAGTTTGAACGCCGTCGCCCCAAAGTTCGGATGATCCGCGCAAACCGCGCAGGCTTCCTGGTTTTCAGCGCGAGGGGTGGGGTGCCCGCGTGCCAAATATCTGCGAGCCAACGCGCACGTAGGTTGCGCCAAAGGCCACCGCCGCCTCGAAGTCCGCGCTCATGCCCATGCTGAGCTCTCTGAGGCCGAGCTCGCGCGCGAGCTTGGCCAGGAAGGCAAAATGCACCGCCGCTTCCTCGTCCTGCGGCGGAATGCACATGAGCCCAGCAATGTCGAGGTTGAGGTCCTCGCGACAGAGGCGCAGCAGACGCCCCGCCTCCTTCGGCTCGACGCCCGCCTTCTGAGGCTCCGCGCCAGTGTTGACCTCGATGAACAGCTTGAGGCGCCTCTGTTGCTTTGCCATCTCTGCAGCGATGACCTCGGCGATTCTCGGTCGGTCGATCGTGTGGATGGCGTCAAACAACGCCACCGCCTCGCGTGCCTTGTTGGACTGCAGTGGCCCGATCAAATGCAGCTCAATGTCGGAAAAGCGCCCGCGCAGGGCTGGCCACTTGGCCTTGGCTTCTTGGACGCGGTTCTCCCCGAAACAGCGATGACCGCACTCCAAAGCGGGCAGGATATGATCGGCCGCAAACGTCTTGGCCACGGCCACGAGATGGATCAAGCCAGCGTCGCGCCCAGCGGCCCGCGCCGCAGCGGCGATGCGGCTCTTCACATGGGCGAGGCGCTCGGGGGTGGTCACGGGCCTGCCCTCGCCACGGCGCGCGCACCGGGCGCCACTTCGCCGACCCCGCCGCGCGGATAGCAGGGCAACCCACACTCAAGCGAACACGGGCCCAAACACGGGCCCAGACACTGGCCCAGACACTGGCCCGAACACTGGCCCGAACACTGGCCCGAACACTGGCCCGAACACTGGGGTGAACACTGGGGTGAGCACTGCGCCAAACGCTGGGGCCAAGATGGAAGCCCCCGTCCGTCGCCGAGCAACGCTGCGCAACACCTGCGATCAAGAAAGGCCTTGGGTTGGCCCTTCCCGTCTACGATGCCCTTGCAGCCGGCCATGCGAACGACCCTACCGCCCACGCTGTCCACCAGTCGGGTGCGCCTACTTTCATACCGCAAAAGAGCCTCCCACCCCAGGTGCTTGCTCGCAAGCTCCATGCGAATTGCAGGCTAGGCCGCCCCCAGACAAACGATCGATCAGTGCTGCGCACGTCATGGGCGACGGACCAAGACCGCTAGCCCCTGCGACCCCGCAACATTCGCCGTTTCAAGCCAAGCTCACGTCCACTGCCTCCATCAGCGGCGCGCAACGGGCCGCCTCTCCGCTCAAAGGTCGGGCTCCCCAACTCAGCTTGACCGTTCGGGCTCCTATCGGCCATTTACCACCTTGCGGCTGCCCCGAGAGACATCCCGAGAGACACCCCGCGAGACATCCCGCGAGACAAGGCCCCAATGGCAAGCGAACGCTACAACGCGCCTGTGCGCGAACAGCACTGGCAACAGGTCTGGGACGAGCGCGGCACCTTCCGCACCCACGATGAAGACCGCCGCCTGCCCAAGCGCTACCAGCTGGAGATGTTCCCCTACCCGTCCGGCCGCGTGCATATGGGGCACGTGCGCAACTATACGCTGGGTGACGTGATGGCGCGCTACATGCGGGCCAAGGGCTTCAACGTGCTGCATCCCATGGGCTGGGACGCCTTCGGGCTGCCGGCCGAGAACGCTGCCATCGAGCGCAAGATCCATCCGCGCAAATGGACCTATGAGAACATCGACACCATGCGGGCCCAGCTCAAGGCCATGGGCGTGTCGATCGACTGGAGCCGCGAGTTCGCCACCTGCGACCCCGCCTACTATGTCCATCAGCAGCGCCTGTTCTTGGACTTTCTTAAGAAGAAGCTGGCTTATCGCAAGACCGCCAAAGTCAACTGGGACCCGGTCGAGAACACGGTGCTCGCCAACGAGCAGGTGATCGACGGGCGCGGCTGGCGCTCGGATGCACCCGTTGAGCAGCGCGATCTCACCCAGTGGTTTTTCAAAATCACCGCCTTCGCCGATGAGCTTTTGCAGGCCCTCGACGGCTTCGCAGGTAAGTGGCCCGACTTCGTGTGCACGCAACAGAAGAATTGGATCGGGCGCTCCACCGGCGCCAGCATGAGATTCGCACTGGAAGGCGCCAAGCTCCCCAAGAAGCTGCAGACGCTCGAGATCTTCACCACGCGGCACGACACAATCTTCGGCGCCTCGTTCATGGCGATCTCGCCGGAGCATCCGCTCAGCACCCACCTTGCCAAAACGCACCGCGAGCTCTCGGACTTCATCGACGATTGCCGGCACATGGGCACGAGCGAGGAAGCGTTGGCAAAGGCCGAAAAGCGCGGGCTCGACACGGGGCTCGTCGCGGTCAATCCCTTCCAGCCGGACGTCAAGCTCCCCGTCTACGTGGCCAATTTCATCGTTATGGATTACGGCACCGGGGCCATCTTCGGATGCCCCGGCCACGACCAGCGCGATCTGGAGTTCGCCCGCAAATACGGGCGTCCGGTGGTGCCCGTGGTGCTGCCACCGGGCGCCGACCCCGCCACCTTCAAAATCGAGGGCGAGGCCTATGTCGGCGATGGCACCATGATCAACTCCGAGTTTCTCGACGGGCTCACCGTCGCGGCGGCGAAGGAGACGATCGCGCGCCTGTTGGAGGAGCGCGGGCTCGGCGCCCGCAAAGTGAACTACCGGCTGCGCGACTGGTTGATCTCGCGCCAGCGCTACTGGGGCTGCCCGATCCCGGTGATCCACTGCGAGACAGACGGCGTGGTGCCGGTCCCCGACGCCGATCTGCCGGTCAAGCTGCCGGACGATGCTACCTTCGACCGGCCGGGCAATCCGTTGGACCATCATCCCACGTGGAAGCACGTCACCTGTCCCAAGTGCGGCAAACCGGCCCTGCGCGAGACCGATACGATGGACACCTTCGTCGACAGCGCCTGGTATCAGTTCCGCTATTGCGCGCCCGACGCCAAAACCCCGACCGACAAGAAGGCGCTCAAGTACTGGGCCCCAGTCGACCAGTACATCGGTGGTAAGGAGCACGCGGTCCTGCACCTCCTTTATGCCCGCTTCTTCACGCGCGGCATGAAGGCCACCAAACACGTTGCCATCGACGAGCCGTTCGCGTCCGTGTTCACGCAGGGCATCGTGATCCACGAGACCTACCGCAGCGAAAATGGCGACTGGCTGACGCCCGCTGAGGTTCGCATCGAGGGTGAGGGTGCCGCCCGCAAGGCCTTCTCCATCGCCACGGGCCGCCCCGTCGAGATCGGCCCGGTCGAGAAAATGTCGAAGTCGCGCAAGAACGTGGTCGACCCAGATGACATCATTGCCCACTACGGGGCCGACACGGCGCGCCTCTTCATCGTCTCGGACAGCCCGCCCGACCGCGACATCATCTGGACCGAGGCCGGTGTCGCGGGAGCTGGCCGTCAGGTGCAGCGCATTTCCCGTCTCATCGACCAGATCGTCGAGCGTGGATGCGCCAAGACGGATCCTGCGCCCGTCTTCGGCGCCGAGGCCTCCCTCCTGCGACGCACGGCCCACAAGACGCTGAACAATGTTAGCCAGAACCTTGAGGGCCTGCGCTATAACGTGGCGGTGGCGCAGATTTACGAGCTCACCCACGCGCTCTCGGCGGCGCTGGAGAGATCGGGCGAGGGGCTCGACTGGGCCATCCGCGAAACCGCAGAGCTCCTCGTTCAGATGATCGGCCCAATGCTGCCGCATTTGGCGGAAGACTGTTGGGAGCGGCTCGGATACAACACCCTCATTTCCGATCAGCCGTGGCCGCAGCCAGAGGCGGCGTTGCTCGTTGACGATGTGATTACCATTGCCGTACAGGTAAACGGTAAGCGGCGGGATGAACTGACGGTGGCCCGCACCGCAAGCAAAGACGAGATCGAGGCGGCGGCGCTCGGGCTGGAACTGGTCGTACGAGCGTTGGCCGGTAGGCCGGTCAAGAAAGTGATAGTGGTGCCGCAGAGGATCGTGAATGTCGTCGGCTGAAACAGGCCCGGCTCGCGTGACTTTGAGCCGCCGAAACCTGATGCACGGGCTGGCGCTCATGCTCGCCGCTGCACCGGGTCTTGTTGCGTGCAGCGGCGGCCTCCAGCCCCTCTATGGGCCGACCGCGTCCGGCGTGGGGCTGCAAGAGCGCATGGCACAGCTCGATATTGCGACCATTCCAGGTCGCGTCGGGCAGCGCATCCGCAACGAGCTGATCTTCCAGGCCAGCGGCGGCGGCGAATTGGCGCCTCCCAGCCATCGGCTGGAAGTCGCCCTCACGGAAAACGTCGTTTCGACGCTGGTCAAGCCGGATGGCGACGCTCTCGGCCAGACATACGCAGTGCAGGCCAACTTCAAGCTCATCGAGATCCGGAGCAAGAAGGTTGTGTTGACCGGGACCAGCTATGGCCGCGCCAGCTTTGAGCGCTTCCAGTCCATCTATTCCAACGTGCGGGCACGCGACGACGCCGAGAATCGCGCGGCAAAAACCATCGCTGAGGATCTGAAGACGCGCGTGGCCATCTATCTCTCTAGCCAGGCGTGAGGCGCGCGGATCGCGCCGCGGTCATGGTCGCCGTCAAGACGCATCAGGCTAACGCATTCCTATCCGCGCTCGATCGCGTGCCCGCCGCCGTGCTTTTTTACGGCAGCGATGGCGGTCTCATCAGCGAGCGCGCGGCCACTTTGGCAAAGCGCCTTGCCGAACGTGATGCTCCCCCCGGAGAGATCCTTCGCTTCGACGATGCCAGCCTTGAGGAGGATCCAGGCCGCATCTTCGTCGAACTTGCAACGGTCCCCATGTTCGGCGGCCGCAAGATCGTGCGCGCCACCGCCGGGCGGCGCGTGTCGGCGCAACAGTTGGCGCCGCTCGTTGCGGGCGGCACCATCTCAGGATGCCTTATCGTCGAGGCCGGCAATCTGCGCCCGGACGACGCTCTGCGCACCCTGTTCGAGAGGTCGTCAGGGGCTGCCGCGGTTGCCTGTTTCCCCGATGAAGCACGCGACTTGGAAGCGGTAATGCGCGAGACATTCGCCCCTGGCAAGATCGAGATCACGCCCGATGCCAAACGCCTGCTGCTGGCGCGACTTGGCGCCGATCGAGCGCTGTCGCGCGCCGAAATCGAGAAGCTTGCCCTCTATGCGCACGGCAAAACCACGATCGAGGCGAGCGATGTGGAGGCCGCTGTTGGCGATGCGGCCGAGCTCGCGCTCGATCGCATCGTGATGGCCGCAGCCTCTGACCGCAAGGCTGCAGCACTTTTGGAATTGGACCGCAGCATCGCCGCGGGCGAAGGCGCACAAACCGTCATTGCCGCACTGCAACGCCACTTTCTGCGCCTGCATCGCATGCGCGCGTCGCTCGATGCGGGTCGGTCCATGGAGGACGTGCTGCGCTCCCTGCGCCCTCCACCGCACTTCAAGCAACGCGAGGGGCTAGAACGGCAAGCCCGTGCCTGGACGCTGCCAAAGCTCAATGCTGCTTTGGCACGCATCGCCGACGCCGCCAAAGCCGCGCGGCTCACTTCGAGCCTGGAGAACACCCTGGCGGAGGCCCTCCTGTTGGATCTTGCACAGATGAGTAAGCACGACTTGGACGGCCGAGCGAGGCGCTGATGGGCCCGCTTCCAACCTACGGCTGTCCGCCCACGCGCGCGCCCCGCGCGCGCGCATCTTGCCGGTGACAAGGGGAGAACACCATGCACGAGCACGACGTCGTTGGCATCGGCAACGCCATCGTCGACATTATCGGCCGCTGCGATGACGCCTTCCTGGCGCTGCATGGCTACACCAAAGGCAGCATGCAGCTCGTGGACGCGACCGGCGCAGTGAAGCTTTATGACGCCATGGGCCCGGCGGTGGAAATCTCCGGCGGCTCTGGCGCCAACACCATCGTCGGCGTCGCTTCGTTTGGTGGCCGCGCCGGCTTCATCGGCAAGACCGCAGACGACCAGTTCGGCCGCATCTTCGGCCATGACATCCGCACCGCCGGCGTCACCTTCACCACCCCGGCGGCCACCAAGGGCAGCGAGCCCACCGGCCGCTGCCTCGTGCTGGTGACCCCGGACGGACAGCGCACGATGCACACCTTCCTCGGCGTCAGCCCGCAGCTCGGTGGTGGCGACGTCGATCCAGCGCTGATAGCCTCCGCCCGCATCGTCTATCTTGAGGGCTACCTGTTCGACCGACCGGAAGCCAAGGCTGCATTCCGCCAGGCCGCCGGCATCGCCGCCCAGGCCGGGCGGCAGGTGGCGCTGAGCCTCTCGGACGCCTTCTGCGTCGATCGGCATAGGACGGAGTTTCTTGAGTTTATTCGCGCCTCGGTTGACATATTGTTTGCCAACGAAGCCGAAATCACCTCGCTCTATCAGACGACCTCGTTCGACGAAGCCGCACGACGCGCGCAGATCGACGCCAAGCTCGCCGCGCTCACCCGCTCGGAAAAGGGCAGCGTCATCCTGGCAGCGGGCAAGAGGGTCGCCGTCCCCGCCGACCCCGTGGCCAAAGTCGTGGATACCACGGGCGCCGGTGACCTCTACGCAGCGGGCTTCCTGTTCGGCCTCGCACGGGGTTGCGACCTGGAGACGGCCGGCCGGCTCGGGAGCCTCGCTGCGGCCGAGGTCATCTCCCATTTGGGCGCACGCCCCGAAAAGAAGCTCAGCGACTTGGCCCGGGCCAAGGGGCTTTTCACCTGAGGTTCCCGCTCGTCATTGAGCCGGCGGCGGCGAGCGCTGTTCGCGCAACACCTTGAGCAGCTCGTCGGCGGCCGTCAGCGGCAGCGAGCAGGTGGGTCCGATGCAGGCATAGGCCGCCGGCTTGCCGGCAAGCGTCGTCTTGCCCGCGAGCGCCCCAGCGACGGGAAAGCCCGTGGCGCGCTCGGAAACGACCAGCTGAACGGCCCCCGGCAGCGACAGCTTGAACATCACCTGCGCCAACTGAGCCGAAGCCTCCGCATCGGCCGTTGCAATCACGATCACTTGCTGGGGGGCGATGAGGTCGTAGAAGCCGGCCAGCAGCCCGCAGTGACCGAGGGTATTGCGCGCCATGTCGGCGGCGAACGCGTGCGCAATCGCCTCGGCGCGATCACGGTAAGCGCGCTTGCCCGTGAGGAGATCTAACGCCACCAGATTGCAGATCATGAGGGCGTTGGCGTTGGGGGTCGCATCGTCGTGGGCGCCGCGCATGCGCACGATCACATCGGCCGTGTCATCGGCCGTGAAGGCATAGCCGCCGCCGTCCTCGACCCAAAAATGCGCGTCAAGGGTCGCGCACCAGCGCTCCGCAGCGATCAGCAAGGCGGGTTCGCCGGTTGCCTGCAGCAGCCGTAGCGCCGCCCAGATCATGTTGGCGTAGTCGCTGGCCGTGCCGGGCGACTTGACCTGACCTTGACGCCAGGAATGGGCAAGCCGGCCCTCCTTCTCCACGCGCTCGATGATAAAGCCAAAAGCCGTGGCTGCGGCTGTCAACCACTTCGGCCGGTCGAACACGCGCGCAGCCTGCGTGAGCGCGGCGATCATGAGGCCGTTCCAGTCGGTCAGCACTTTATCGTCCCAGCCGGGACGCACCCTTTCCGCGCGACGGGCAAGCAACCGAGCCCGCATCTGGGCGAGCGCCGCTTCCTCGCTCCGGGAGCGCAGCCCTGGATCGCCCAACCGGTTGAGAATGCTGTGGCCCTCCCAGTTGCCCGTTTCGGTGATGTCATAGGCTGCGCAGAACACCGCGGCATCGGCCTCGCCCAGCACTTCGACAACCTCGGCCTTGCTCCAGGTGTAGAACTTGCCCTCATGGCCCTCCGAATCCGCATCGAGCGAAGCTGCAAACCCGCCACCTTCGGCGGTCATCTCGCGCAAAACCCATTCCGCCGTTTCCTCGATGCGCCGCGCGTAGAGCCTGTTTTGGCTCTCGCGGTAGACCTCGCACAGGAGGTCCAGCAACAGCGCATTGTCGTAGAGCATCTTCTCAAAGTGCGGCACCAGCCAACGTTCATCGACCGCGTAGCGCGCAAAGCCGCCGCCCAGATGGTCATAAATGCCGCCCTGACAGATGTTGGTGAGCGTGGTTTCAACCGCGCTCTTTGCGCCCGCGTGGCGGAAGCGGATGGCGCCGCGCCACAGGAGCCAAAAGAAGCTCCACTGTGGGAACTTGGGCGATCCCGTGAGCCCCCCATGCACAGGATCGACCGCGCTGACCATGCGGCCGGTCAGATCGGACAACACCTGGGTCTCGATCACCGGGGTGGCCGTGCCCGCCTCGCGCGCCTTGAGCGCATCGATCAGCATACCGGCATTGTGAGCGACCTTGTCGCGCTCCTCGGCCCACACCCGCGACACCTCGCGCAGCACCTGGGCGAATCCGGGCCGACCGTAGCGCGGCGCGGGCGGAAAATAGGTGCCACCCCAGAATGGGCGCGCCTCACCGTCGAGGAACATGGTCAGCGGCCATCCCCCCGGCTCGCCCATCGCGTGCAAGGCACGCATATAGACCGCATCGATGTCGGGCCGCTCCTCACGGTCGACCTTGATGTTGATAAAGAGCTCGTTCATGAGAGCAGCGACCGCGGGATCCTCGAAGCTTTCGTGTGCCATGACGTGGCACCAATGGCAGGCGGCATAGCCAATCGACAGCAGGATGGGCTTGCCCGTCCGCTGGGCTTCCGCCAACGCTTCAGGTCCCCAAGCCCACCAGTGGACAGGGTTGTCCTTGTGCTGCAGGAGATAGGGGCTGGTCTCGTGGGCGAGCCGGTTCTCGCTCATGGATGGCAAGCTCCTTGCGCAGCCGGTTGGGGACGATAGACCAGGTATGCCGGCGATAACAGGCAAACAGGACGACCAGCTGCAGGTTCCAATGGCTGAGCCAGCCACCATCTTCGCCCTGTCCAGCGGCCACGGTCGGGCCGGCGTGGCGGTCATCCGCATCTCAGGGACCGCCGCCGGCAGCGTGCTCGACAAGATGGCCGCACCGCGCGCGCGGCCCCGATTTGCAGCCTTCCGCCGCATCAAACATCCCGAGACCGGCGAAGTCATCGACCATGGTTTGACCCTCTGGTTCGCCGCACCCAAGAGCGAGACCGGCGAGGACATGGCCGAGCTCCAGATCCACGGTGGCCGTGCCGTGGTGCAGGCGACGCTCGAGGCCATCGGCAAGATCGAGGGCTGTCGGCTGGCGGAGCCCGGCGAGTTCGCGCGCCGCGCCTTCGAGCACGGAAAGCTCGACCTCACGGGGATTGAGGGTCTCGCTGACCTCATCGATGCCGAAACGTCGGCACAACGCCACCAGGCGTTGCGTCAGACCGAAGGCGTGCTGCACCAACTCTATGCCGGATGGCGGCAAAGGCTCATCGCCGCGACCGCCCTCATGGAGGCGGCCATCGACTTCTCCGATGAGGCAGATGTGGCAAGCGATGCCGTCGCCAAGGCACGGGCTCAAGCCGAAGCGCTGTTGGCTGAGATCGTTCGCCACCTCGACGATCGCAACCGCGGCGAGGTGATCCGGGACGGGTTCCGCGTGGTGCTCACCGGCGCCCCCAATGTCGGCAAGTCGAGCCTGCTCAACGCGCTCGCCCGGCGCGACGTCGCCATCGTGTCGGAGGAGGCCGGCACGACCCGCGACATCATCGAGGTGCGGCTGGACCTTGCAGGCATCGCCATCGTCGTGAGTGACACGGCCGGCATCCGCGATGCCGAAGGCAAGGTGGAGCAGGAAGGCATCCGCCGCACGCTGGGCCGTGCGCGCAATGCCGATTTGGTGCTTTGGATGGTGGACGCAACCAACCTCGACGCGCCCGTGCCAGCGGCCCTCGATGTGCGCGCCGAAAAGATGCTGGTGGTGGTCAACAAATTCGACCTCTTGGACAGCAAGATCCTGCGGCCGCTGCCTGAGGACGCCATCGCCGTGTCCGCGCTCACGGGCTTCGGGCTCGACCGGCTCACGGGGCGGCTCGCAGACTTGGCTCGCGCCCGCATCGGGCCCGAGGGCGAGGAAGCGCCCGTGCTGACGCAGGCGCGACACCGTCAGCAGCTCGATCGGTGCCGTGCGGCGCTGACCTCGTTCCTCGGCGGCCCCCTGCAGGAATTCGAGCTCCGCGCCGAGGACCTGCGGCGGGCGGCTCAGGCGCTTGGGCGCCTCACCGGCGCGATCGGCGTCGAAGAGGTGCTCGGCGAGATCTTCAGCCGATTCTGCGTGGGCAAGTGAGGTTTCACGTGGAACAATGCGGCCCTCCTGCGGCACTCCCCCTTGCGCCACCGGGACTTCTCGCGTTGGGCGCCGTTGGATAGTTTGCCCCAAGGACCCGTGGCAGGCTTGATCTCAATGACCCAGATAAACGTTGACGTCATCGTTGTGGGCGGCGGCCACGCTGGCTGCGAGGCAGCGGCGGCGGCTGCCCGTATGGGGGCGCGCACAGCGCTCGTCACGCACCGCTTCGCCACCATCGGCGAAATGTCGTGCAACCCTGCCATCGGCGGGCTCGGCAAGGGCCACCTCGTGCGCGAGATCGATGCCCTCGATGGCCTCATGGGGCGGGTGGCGGATGCGGCGGGGATCCAGTTCCGCCTGCTCAATCGCTCAAAGGGCCCGGCCGTGCAGGGCCCGCGCGCGCAGGCCGACCGCAAGCTCTATCGCTCGGCGATGCAGGCCGCCCTTCGGGCCAGCCCCGGTCTTGAAATCATCGAGGGAGCCGTCGAAGACCTGGTGGTGGAGCGCGGTCGTGCCCGAGGCGTCATCCTGGCCGATGGCAGCCGCAAGCGCGCGGGTGCCGTGGTGCTCACCACCGGGACCTTCTTGCGCGGCCTGATCCACCGCGGCGAAGAAACCACGCCCGCGGGACGGCACGGCGAGCCGCCAGCCAACGGCCTCTCTCAGCGCCTCATCGCCCTTGACTTGCGCCTTGGCCGGCTGAAGACGGGCACGCCGGCCCGGCTCGATGGTCGCACCATCGATTGGGCAAGCCTCGAAATGCAGGCGGGCGATGATCCACCCGTGCCCTTCTCATTCCTTACGCAGCGTATTGCGAACGCCCAAATTCGCTGCGGCGTAACCGCAACCACCGAGGCCACCCACAGCCTCATCCGCGCCAACCTCAGCCGTTCGCCCTTGTACTCCGGCCAGATCGGTAGCGTCGGCCCACGCTACTGCCCCTCGATCGAGGACAAGGTGGTGCGATTCGCCGGCCGAACGGGCCATCAGATCTTCCTGGAACCAGAGGGGCTGGACGATGATACGGTCTATCCCAACGGCATTTCCACCTCGCTCCCCGCCGACGTGCAGGCAGCTTTCATCGCCACCATTCCAGGGCTTGAGGGGTCGCGCATCCTGCGCTTTGGCTATGCCATTGAATACGACTACGTCGACCCGCGCGAGCTCGCTCCCACCCTCGAAGTGAAGAGACTGCCGGGTCTGTTCTTGGCCGGCCAGATCAACGGCACCACCGGCTACGAGGAAGCCGGCGCCCTGGGCCTTGCGGCGGGGATCAACGCAGCGCTCAAGGCTGCGGGGGGAGGAAACGACTTCATCATCTCGCGCACGGACGGCTATCTGGGCGTGATGATCGACGACCTCGTCACGCGCGGGGTGAGCGAACCCTACCGCATGTTTACCTCCCGCGCCGAATATCGGTTGCGTCTGCGCGCGGACAATGCCGATGAGCGTTTGACACCGGTCGGGCTTGCCCTGGGCCTCGTGGGGCCCGAGCGGCGAGAGGCCTTCGCCAGCGGGCGGAAAGCTCTCGAGGACGCCCGCCAGCTCCTGGAAAGACTGGGGCTCACTCCAAACGAGGCGGCCCGCCACGGCCTCGACATCAACAAAGATGGCCGCCGCCGGACGGCAATCGAGCTATTGGCCTATCCCGGCATCGATCTTGCGCGGCTCGCAACAGTGTGGCCGCAGCTTGCGAGCATCGCGCCTGCGGTTGGCACCCAACTGGAAATCGACGCTCGCTATGCCGCCTATCTTGAGCGGCAGGAGGCCGACATTGTCGCCTTTCGCAAGGAAGAGAACGTGCGCATTCCCGCCGATTTTAATTACGCTCTTCTGCCAAGCCTTTCCGGCGAAGTGCGCCAACGGCTCGTGCATCAGCGCCCCGCCACCTTGGCCCAGGCGGCCCGCCTGGAGGGCATGACACCGGCTGCGCTGATGCTTTTGCTGGCCCACCTGCGCAAAACCCCCGACCGGCACTCGGCCTGAGGGCCGCCAAGGGCCACGTCCAAGGAATAGGTCAGGCAAGAGGGCCAGAGAATAGGACCCGAGACCAGGACCAGGGGGCACGGGGCCAAGGGACATCGCCAGGAGCCACAACGAGGCGTCGTGCCTGCTGGGCATCTCTTGGTCGCCGGGTCCTCCATGTTCCCCGGGGCGCTCCGGTTTCCGGGGCGTCTTTCCCGGCCATTTTTCTAGGCCGTTTTTCAGGACCGTTTTTCAGGGCCGTTTCTCAGAGCCGTTTTTCTGGGCCATTTCTCTGGGCCGCTTCTCTGGGCCGCTTCTCTGGGCCCATTTTTGGCGCGTCGCTGGTTGCCAAACCCTGGAGCACCCCGCGCCAGATCGATAGGTTAGGCGGACCCGTCAGCCAAGGGTCACCGCCGGCATCCGCCGAGTAGCCATGGATGATCGGGGAGCGAAGGGGATCTGCTCCATGTGCCGCATCGTGGGTCCAACGGAATTTGCCGCGGCCTTTCCTGTTTCACGTGAAACACTCGAGCATCTCGCGATTTACGAGGGCTTGCTGCGACGATGGCAGAGGGCCGTGAACCTGGTGGCCCCAAGCACTCTCGATGCCATCTGGCAACGCCATTTCGCCGATTCGGCCCAGCTCATCGCGCTCGCGCCCTCAGCGCGCGCCTGGGTTGATCTCGGCTCGGGTGCAGGCTTTCCCGGACTCGTCGTGGCCATTCTGCTGGCTGGGGAAAGGAGCCGCTGGGACGATGATGCGTCCTCTGGGCCCCGCTCTG
>Ga0075425_100004225_pt1 | contig 14770 bp, 9 predicted proteins | sample SoiMethybrSBSTD4_FD_75300 | JGI IMG/M metagenome (GOLD analysis project Ga0075425, IMG submission 75300) | Bulk soil microbial communities from a Populus tree surrounding site in Tennessee, USA - Soil MetaG P. TD hybrid SBSTD4 | ecosystem: Environmental > Terrestrial > Soil > Tree plantation...
GGCGAGCACGGCGAGGAGAGCCACAGCCTGTTCGTCTACGACGCCACGCTCCACGTGCCGCTGCTCGTGCGCGGTCCCGGCTGGACGGCGGGGGGCCGGGTCTCCACGGCGGTGGGTCTCACCGACATCGCGGCCACCGTCCTCGAAGCGGTCGGACCGGGCGGACCGATTCTCCCTGGCCACTCGCTGCGACGATTCGTGGAGGGCGCGCCCGCGGAGCCGCTCTACGCGGAGACGCTGGCCCCGCGCCTCGACTTCGGCTGGAGCGACCTCCGTGCCTGGCGCGACGGGCGATACAAATACATCCGGGCGCCGCGGCCGGAGCTGTACGACCTCGCCGCCGACCCGTCCGAATCCCACGACGTGTCCGCCGCGCATCCCGACGTCGTGGCTCGCCTCAAGGAGGGGCTCGACCGCGCGATCGGCGCCTCGGGCGAGGCCGAGAGCCGCCGTGCCCCCGATCCGGAAGCGGCGGAGAAGCTGCGGGCCCTCGGCTACGTGCAGGGCCCTTCGGCCCGGGGCTCGGGGGCCGATCCCAAGGACATGGTGGACGTGGCGCTGCTCATCGCGCGCGCGGCCGGGCCCTTCCGCGATCACGCCGCGGCCGCCGCCGCCTACCGTCCGATCGTGATGCGCGATCCGGCGAACCCGCTCGTGAACCTCCGGCTCGCCGACGCCCTGCTGCGCGCCGGGCGGGCGGAGGAGGCGGTGTCCTACTACCGGAAGGTCATCGCGGGCCAGCCGCGCACCGCGGACGCGTACGTGGGGCTTGCCTCCGCCCACGCGGAGCGCGGGCGGCTCGACGAGGCGCGCCAGGTGCTGCTCGAGGCCCTGGCCGTCGATCCCGCGAGCGGCCAGGTCCACTACAACCTGGCCGAGGTGGCGCGGGTCAAGGGAGACGTCGAGACGGCCCGGCGCGAATACACGGCCGCCCTCGACGACCCCGTCACGCGGGAGCGCGCCCAGGCCCGGCTGCAGGCGCTTCCGTGAGCCGGCGCCCGCGCCACCCGCCCACGAGCGAGGCGCCCCCGCCGCGCCGCGCACATCCGGTCGTCCTCCTCGCCGGCGCGGTGTGCGCGCTGGCCGTCCTCGCCGGCCTCGTCCGGTGGCGCGCCCGGCCGCGCGAGGTGACGGGCGCCAGCGTCCTGCTCGTCACGATCGACACCCTGCGCGCGGACCATGTCGGGGCGTACGGCGCGAAGACGGGAGCCACGCCCCACCTCGACGGCCTGGCCGCGCGCGGGACCGTGTTCGAGGAGGCGCTGGCTTCGGTGCCGCTCACGCTTCCGTCACACGCCTCGATCCTCAGCGGCCGGGAGCCGCCGCATCACGGCGTGCACCTCAATGGCCGCGCGATCTTCCCCGCGGACGCGCCCACCCTGGCCACGGTGCTGAAGGGCCGCGGCTACGCGACGGCCGCCTTCGTCGCCGCCTACGTCCTCGATCGGCGCTTCGGCCTGGCGCGCGGGTTCGACCTCTACGACGATCACGTCGAGCGCCGCGGCGCGGGCGCGAGCGTGCTCGAGTCCGAGCGCTCCTGCGCGGTCGTGGCCACGGCCGCGGAGGAATGGATCGGGCGCCAGGCGGGGCCGTTCTTCGCCTGGGTGCACTTCTACGAGCCACACGCACCCTACGATCCGCCCTCGCCCTATCGCGATCAGCAGAGCGGGCGTCCCTACGACGGCGAGATCGCCGCCGCCGACGCCTGCCTGGGCCGCGTGGTCGCGGCCGCGGAGGCCCGCGCCGCCGGGCGCCTGGTCGTAGCCGCGACGAGCGATCACGGCGAAGCGCTCGGCGAGCACGGCGAGCTGACGCACGGGTTCTTCGTCTACCAGTCGACGCTGCGCGTGCCCCTGGTCCTGGCCGGAGCTGGTGTGCCCGCTTCGCGCCGCACGGCGCCCGCGCGCGCGGTGGACGTCATGCCCACGCTCCTCGCGCGTGTCGCCGTGCCCGCCCCGGCCGGTCTCGACGGCGCCGACCTCCTCGGCCCGACGCGCGGCGCGGAGGCCTACGCGGAGACGCAGTATCCCGAGACGATGGGCTGGGCGGGCCTGCGCGCGCTCCGCGTCGGGGCGCTCAAGTACATCGACGCGCCCCGCCCCGAGCTCTACGATCTCGGCGCCGATCCCGGCGAGACGCGCAACCTCGCCGGAGCGCGGGGCGCAGACGTCGAGCGGCTCAAGCGTGGCCTCGACGCGCTCCGGGCCACCGAGCGGGCCGCGGTGTCGACGGCCGACGACCCCGAGATCGCGGAGAAGCTGCGCGCGCTCGGCTACGTGGCCGCGGGGGCGGTGACGGCGACCGGCCCTCGTCTCGATCCCAAAGATGCGCTCGCCACCTGGCGGCTCTTCGAGGACGCGATCTGGGCGGATGCACGCGGGGAACACGCGGCCGCCGCGGAAGCGCTGCGCCCGCTCGTGCGGCGCGAGCCGGACAATCCCGCGCTGCGCCAGGCGCTGGCCGCTGCGCTCCGGGGCGCGGGACGACCCGCCGAGGCCGCGCAGGTCATGGGCTCCCTCGAGACGATCGCGCCTTCGGATCCCATGGCCTGGCACGAGCGCGCCATCGCCCTCGACGCCGCCGGCCAGCTCGAGGAGGCGATGCGCTCGGAGCGGCGCGCGATCGCGCTCGATCCCTCGCTGCCCGAGCCGCACAACCACCTGGGATCGCTCCTGGCCCGCCGCGGCCAGCACGCGGAAGCGCTGGCGGAGTTCACGCGCGCCACCGCGCTCGATCCCAACAACGCCGGCGCCTGGACGAACCGAGCGAACGCGTTGCGCGCGACGGGGCAACCCCGTGAAGCGGCCGAGGCCTACCGGACCGCGAGTGGTCTCGCCCCGCGCGACCCCGGGCCGCGCAACGGCCTCGGCGTGTTGTCCATCGAGAGTGGCGACCTCGACCGCGCGGTCGCGCTCTTCGAAGAGGCGCTCGCGATCGACCCCCGCTACCACGAGGCGCGGCTGAACCTCGCGGTGGCGGAGGTGCGGCGCGGACATCCGGAGGCGGCGCGTGCCGCGCTCCAGGCTCTGCTCCTGGCCCAGCCGGACCGCGAGACGGCCGCCAAGGCCGCCGCGTTCCTCCGCGACCTCGGCGGGTCCTGATCGCTGGTTTTTGTCAGGCTCCGGAGCCGGCCCCCCAGACGATTGGATCCCTTATCCAAACGCTTGTAGTGAGTGAACACCTAGAGGCGTGAGCAGGTCATTAGTTTCAGTGAGTTGGAGCGATCCATCCGTGGCTCCCCGATTGCACTACCCAGCGTCCCAACAGTTCCCCGGAAGCGTCGGTGGGCCTATTAACGTCGGCGTGGAGCCGGGGAAGAAGCGGGGCGAGGAAGCCCCATCAGAAGTTATAAGGAGGACGCTTGATCAGACGATTTGCGAGGTTGGGTGTCGCCCTCCTCGTCGTCGCGTTCGCGACCGCTCCGGGCTTCGCCCAGAGCTCCAACGGCACGCTGACGGGGAAGGTGACGGACGAACAGGGGCTGCCGCTCCCGGGTGTGTCGGTCACGGCCACGAACCAGGACACGGGCTTCCAGCGCTCGTCTCAGACCGACGCCACGGGCGTCTACGCCATCAACGGCCTGCCCGTCGGACGCTACGAGGTGAAGTCCAACCTCACCGGCTTCGCGCTCCAGACGGCCAAGAACGTCTCGGTGAACGTCGCCGTCACCACCAGCGTCGAGTTCAAGATGACGGTGGCCTCCAAGACCGAGGAAGTCACGGTCGTCGCGGAAGCGCCGCTGGTCGACGTCAAGCAGTCCGGCGTGGGCGAGCTGATCACCAGCACCCAGATCGAGAACCTGCCTCTCAACGGCCGGCAGTTCGCGAACCTGGCCGCCCTCGTGCCCGGCGTCAGCCTCGGCTTCCACACCGACCCCACCAAGTCGACGCAGTTCGCGCCGCAGGTGGCGGGCGGCGGCGGCCGGAACATCAACTACCTGATCGACGGCGGCGACAACAACGACGACACCGTCGGCGGGCTGACCCAGCTCTTCCCGCTCGATTCGATCGGTGAGTTCAACTTCGAGACCCAGCGTTTCCGCGCGGACACCGGGCGCGCCAACGGCGGCACCATCAAGGTGGTCACCAAGAGCGGCACGAACGAGTTCCGCGGCTCCGCCTTCGAGCTGTTCCGCGACAAGAGCCTGAACGGCCTGAGCCACACGGAAGAGGTCAACAACCTGCCCAAGGGCGACTACCGCCGCAACCAGTACGGCGCGAGCCTGGGCGGGCCGATCGTGAAGGACAAGACGCATTTCTTCGCCGCCTTCGAGCGCACCCAGCAGGACACCACGCAGGCGGTCAATACGCACGGGCTGTTCCCGGACAAGGACGGCCAGTTCGCGCTGCCCTATCGCGAGAACCTGGCCGTGGCCAAGCTGACGCACCAGCTCAGCACCGACCACTACCTGTCCCTTCGCTACGGCTACAACAACAACAGCCAGCCCTACGGCGCCAGCCCGTCCTCGCCGCCGGAGAACTGGGGTATCAGCAAGAACACGTTCCACTCCGTCAACGCGAACCTCAACTCCGTGCTCGGCAACGGCAAGCTCAACGAGTTCACGTTCCAGTACTCGTACTTCCTGAACCACATCGGCGAGAACTCGACGCTGCCCACCGAGCAGTTCCCGAACGGCGTGACCGTCGGCCAGTCGGTCAACACGCCCCAGACGACGGAGCAGCACAAGTACCAGTTCCGTGACGACTTCACGTTCAGCAAGGGGCGGCACGAGTTCAAGTTGGGCGCCAGCTTCATCAACGAGCCCACGCTCGACATCACGTTCTCGACCGGCCAGCAGCCGCTCTACGTGCACCTCACGGACAGCCGCACCTCCGCCATCTCGAACATCAGCTACAACGGCTCCATCGGTGGCACCGGGGGCGGCAACATCGGCTCCATCCCGAACAAGCAGTACGCGTTCTATCTGCAGGACGGGTGGCGCGCCACCGACAAGCTGACCCTCGATCTCGGAGTCCGCTACGACTACGTCACCGGCTTCGCGTTCGACCAGGAAGGCAACCTCATCTACCGCGAAGTGACCGCGGCCGCCCAGCGCGGCGTGTTCACCTCGGGCGGGTTGCCCTGCCCCTGCCCCGGCTTCGAGGACTTCGGCAAGTCGCCGAAGGACGACTCGAACAACATCGCCCCCCGCGCCGGGTTCACCTACGACGTCAAGGGTGACGGCGGGTTCGTCCTGCGCGGCGGCGTGGGCCGGTACTACGACTTCGCCTACACGAACGCCAACATCCTGTTCGCGGTCATCGGGGCGCAGTCTTCGTTCGGCGGCGTGTATGCGGTCAACAACACCGCGGGCATCCGCAACGCCGACGGCTCGCTCTTCCAGGTCGGCCAGCCGCTGCCGGCGAACCAGATCACCAACCTGACCACGCCCATCCCGTCGCACGTCGCCACTCCGCGTCCGAAGCAGCCGTACACGGACCAGGCCAACCTCGGATTCTCGAAGGTGCTGGGCCACGGCTTCGCGATCGAGGTGGACGGCGTCTACGCCAAGGGCGCGGATCTCGGCGTCCGTCCCGCGCTCAACCGCCGCATCAACGGCGGCGCGCGCCGCTTCGCCGGCATCCTGCCCTCGGTGGGCACCGCGGCCTGGCGCGTGGACGTGATGGAAGGCACCAGCCACTACAAGGGCATCAACTTCGGCCTCAAGAAGAACTGGGACGGCAAGCTGCAGTTCAGCGGGTGGTACTCGCTGTCCGACTCCAAGACCAACGCCAGCCTGCGCGCCACCGACGAGTTCGGCGAATACGATCCGATCGACCAGTTCAACGCCTTCGGTGATCCCGAGAACCCCACCCGCACGGACTTCCGTCACCGCGTGACGGCGAGCGCCGTGTGGTCCCCGGCCTACGGCCTCACCATCGCCCCGATCTTCCGCTACAAGTCGGCGCAGGCCTTCAACGTCCTCACGGGCGTGGACGGCAACCGGGACGGGACGAACCGTGACCTGCCGGCGGGCGTGGCCACGCTCAACTCCGGCCGCGGCGCGACGTTCACGCAGCTCGACCTCCGTGTCTCCAAGCGGTTCCGCTTCGGCGGGCATACCGCCTTCGAGATCATCGGCGAGGGCTTCAACCTGACCAACGCCAGCAACCCCAATACGTACGTGGCGAGCCAGACGTCGGCCCAGTTCGGCCAGCCGACCCGCTTCGCGGGCGACTTCCGCCAGAGCGAGCAGCGGCTGTTCCAGATCGGCGCGCGCTTCGAGTTCTAGGCTCGCGCCGTTCCAGACGTACCGGCGGGCGTGCCTTCGGGCACGCCCGCTTTTTTCGTCGTGCTTGGGTTGTGGTCGGTCGGCTGTGGGCTGTGGGCTGAAGTATCAAGTCAGGGGGAGAACTCACGCATCAACACGAAAGGCGTGAGCTCCCCCCTGAAACCCCCCTCGCACGTCGCCGCTGCTGCGCAGCGCCGCCGTGCTCTGCGGTCGGGTGGCCCATGTCCGCGCGATGTAAGATGCGCGGTTCATGTTCCCCGAAGCCCTCCGCCGCGCGATCTTCTGGGCGAGTGATGCCGTCTTCGGGCCGTGGACCATGGCTCTGCTGTTCGGAACGGGCCTCTTCCTCACCTTCCGGCTGCGCTTCGTGCAGATCGTGCGCTTCCGCGAGGCCGTCCGCGCCATGGTCCCGTCGGGGGACAGCGCGACCAGCGGCCCACTGAGCCCGTTCCAGTCCTTCATGACCGCGCTGGGCGCCACCATCGGCACCGGCAACATCGCGGGCGTGGCCACGGCGGTGGTGACGGGGGGGCCGGGAGCCGTGTTCTGGATCTGGGCCTACGGCTTCTTCGCCACCGCGATCAAGTTCACGGAGGCCGTGCTCGGCCTCGAGTTCCGCGTCGTGGGCGGCCAGGGACTCTCCGCCGGTCCCATGCACTACCTGCGCGACGGGATGAAGATGCCGCGGCTGGGCTGGCTCTATGCCTTGATCGCGGGCATCGCCGCCCTCACCACGACCCCGTTCACCCAGCCCAACTCGATCGCGGTGGTCTGGCAGAGCCAGTTCGGCATCCGCACCTGGGTGTCGGGCCTGATCATCGCGGTGCTGGCCTGGCTCGTGATCATCGGAGGCATCAAGTCGATCGGCCGCGCCGCGGAGAAGCTCGCCCCCCTCAAGGTCGCCCTCTATCTCGCCGGGGGGCTCATCGTGATCATCACCCACGCGGGCGAGGTGCCGTCCGTCTTCGCCCTCATCCTGCGCGAGGCCTTCTCCGCGGGCGGGCTCGTGGGGGGCACCGCGGGCGTCGGTATGATGGTCGCGATGCGCTACGGCGTGGCCCGCGGCGTCTATGCCAACGAGGCGGGCTACGGCACGGCCGCCGTGGCCTACGCCACCGCGCGTAGCCGCGAGCCCCTGCAGCAGGGCTTGAACGGCGTGATGGAAGTCTTCATCGTCTCCTTCGTCACCTCCAGCATCAGCGCGCTCACCATCCTCGTGACGGGAGTCTGGCGCTCGGGGCTGACGAGCACGGCGGTCGTGGCCCAGGCCTTCGAGACCACCATCCCCAAGGGTGGATGGATCGTCGCGCTCTGCGCGTTCCTGTTCGGGTACACGACGCTGATCGGCTGGGCCTACTACGGGGAGCAGTTCCTCGAATACGTCTTCGGCCCGCGCGTGACCGTGCCCTACCGCTGGGTCTACTGCATCCTCATCGTGTTCGGCGCCATCGGCAAGGTCGAGCTCATCTGGGCCTGGGGCGACCTCATGAACGGCCTGCAGATCTTTCCGAACCTCGTGGGCGTCATCGGCCTGAGCGGCATCGCGGCGGCGACCCTGCGTGATCGCGCGGGCACGCCGCCCGCACCGGCCGTCCCCGAGCCGGCGCGCGCATGACCGGCTTCACGCGGGAGGGGGCCGCGCTCCTCGGCGACGGAGTGTCGCTGGAGACGGCGGCCGCGGAGCAGGGAACGCCGCTCTACGTCTACAGCCGCGACGCCATCGTCGAGGCCTACCGGACGTACCAGACGGCCTTCGCTCCCGTGCCCCATCGCATCTGCTACGCGGTGAAGGCCAACGGCGCGGGCGCGATCCTGCGCCTCATGGCGTCGCTGGGGGCGGGGGCGGACATCGTGTCCGGCCTCGAGCTGCGCGCGGCCCTGCGCGCGGGATTCCCGGCCGACCGCATCGTCTTCTCGGGCGTGGGCAAGACCGACGACGAGATCGCGGCCGGCCTGGAGGCCGGCATCGGCGAGTTCAACGCGGAGAGCGAGGAGGAGATCGCGCGCCTCTCCCGGCTGGCCGCCGCGCGCGGAAGGCGGGCCGCCCTGACCCTGCGCGTCAACCCCGACATCGACGCGCGCTCGCACCCGTACATCTCCACCGGGCTGCGCGACAACAAGTTCGGCGTGGACATCGCGGCGGCGCCGGGCATCCTGGCCCGGGCCCGCGCGATGCCCGGCATCGAGGTCGCGGGCGTGCAATGCCACATCGGGTCCCAGATCCGCTCGCTGGAGCCGCCGACGCAGGCGGTGGAGGCCCTGGTCGATCTCACGCGGCGCCTGCTCGCCGAGGGGTATCCGCTCCGCACGATCGACATCGGAGGCGGGCTCGGCATCAACTACGAGGAGGGCACGGGGCCGGACGTGGCCGCCTTCGCGGCCGCGGTCGTGCCCAGCCTGCGCGACCTCGGCCTCACCGTGCTGCTCGAGCCCGGCCGCTCCCTGGTGGCGCGCGCAGGCGTGCTGCTCACGCGCGTCCTCTACGTCAAGGAGAACCACGGCAAGCGCTTCGTGATCGTGGACGCGGGCATGAACGACCTCCTCCGTCCCGCCCTCTACAAGGCCCACCATCGCATCGAGCCCGTGGTGACGCGGGGCCGCGAGTCCCGTAACGTGGACGTCGTGGGGCCCGTCTGCGAGACCGCGGACGCCTTCGCGCGCGACCGCGAGCTGGAGAGCGTCGAGCCGGGCGAGCTGCTCGCCATCCGCGACGCGGGCGCCTACGGCTTCGCCATGGCCTCGACCTACAACATGCGGCCGCGCCCCGCGGAAGCGATGATCGAGGACGGGCGCGTGCGGCTCATCCGGCGCCGCGAGACGTTCGAGGATCTCGTCGGCACCGAGGTGTGAGCGCTCCTCGTCGCCCCCGGACCCCTATCTCTCGCTGATCACCCGGCCCAGATCGCTGGACCGCGCCAGGCGGTCGAACATCTCGTAGAGCGCGGCCGAGATCTCGCGGATGGCCTTCGCGCCATCCTCGTCGTTCCTCAGGAACGTCGTCTCGATGCTGACCGCATAGGGACGGCCGGGGACGTCGACGACCGCGGTCACGCAGCGGACGGCCTCCAGCGATCCCGGCTTGTCCAGGACGACCAGGCCTTCGGGCAGGGGGACGCGGAAGGGCGAGTCCTTGGGCGTGGCCAGCACGGCGCGGATGTCGCGCGCGGCGGCGGGGGACAGGCCCTTGCCCGCGTAGATGGCCTCGACCAGGCGCCGCATCTCGGAGGGGGTGCCCACGTTCTCGTCCCCCCGGTGCGCGGCCTCGAGGTCCATCATCTTGCGGCGCAGGCGCGTGTGGTCGAGGTCGAGGTCGTCCTCCAGCCGATGGTTGACGGCGCCCATGCCGAGCCGGGTGATGAGGACGTTGGTGGCCTCGTTGTCGGACCAGCCCACCATCATGACCGCGAGGTCGCGCCAGGTGACGCTGACCTTGTCCCCGAGCTCCTGCAAGACGCCGCCGCCCTTGACGCGCGGGAGCGGCGGCCGCGTGACCTGGGCGAGGTCGATCTTGCCCTCTTCCGACTGGCGATACAGCTCGTACAGGACGGCCAGCTTGATGGAGGACGCCTGCGGGAACGTCTCGTCCGGGCGCACCTCGAACGTGGTGCCCGTCTTGAGGTCCTTGACGGAGAGGCCCAGCACGCCGTCCAGGCGCTTCTCGACATCCTGCACACGCGCGCGCAGGTGCGACCAGAGGACGTCCTCCTTCTCGCTGGCCCGGGCCCCCGCGGGCCACGAGAGCACGAGGACCATCACGGTCAACACCCTCCGCCGCGCCTTCACTGCGTTTTCCATACCTTGTCGAACCTCGAGAGCCCGGTCGGACCGACGGCCAGCCCGCGGAGGGAGCGGCGGTACGCGGTCGAGACCGAGACATGGTAGAGCGGCACCCACGGCATGTCGCGTTGGAACAGCATCTGCGCCTCTCCGTAGATCGCGACGCGCTCGCGCAGGTTGGCGGTGCGGCGGCCGTGCCGCAGCAGGCCGTCCATCACGGGGCTGCGGTACCGCGAGCGGTTCGTCGTGCCCACGGCATCGGAGCCGAGGAGCGCGGAGAGGAAATCGTTCGGGTCGGTGGTGTCGGCCTGCCAGCCCATGACGGCCAGGTCGTAGTCGCCCCGCGTGGCCCGGTCCAGGAAGTCGGCCCAGCTCGCGGCCAGACGCACCCGCGCCCGGATCCCGACTTCGGCCAGGTCCGCGACCACGCGCTCCGCCACCCGCAGGGGAGCGGGGTTGTACGGCCGGGGCGCGTCCACGGCCAACAGGGTCGTCTCCAGACCGCCGGCGTAGCCGGCCTCGCGCAGGAGCCGCCGCGAGGCAGTGCGGTCCAGCATGAGCTCCCGCGTCCGGGTGGCGTAGCCCCAGAGCGAAGGCGGCAGGGGGTTGCGGGCCGGCTCGCCGTGGCCGCCCAGGGCCTCCTGCACCAGCGCGGGGCGGTCGATCGCGCGGGCCAGCGCCTGGCGGACGCGCCGGTCCTGCCAGCCGTCCTTCTCGTTGTTCACGGAGAGGAACGCGATGTTGAGCCCGGTGCGCGTGTCGAGCGCGGTGTCGTCCCGGTCGCGCAGGCGGCGCAGCTCCGTTTCGCTCAGGGCCGTGGAGAGGTCTACCTCTCCCGCGATGAGGCGGCCGGCGAGGGCGGCCGCGTCGGGGGCGCGCTGGAAGAGGACGCGCGCGAGGCGCGGGGCGCCGCCCCAGTAGCCCGGGTTCGCGCGCAGCTCGACGAGGCCGGGCCGGGCGGAGACCAGCACGAACGGCCCGGTGCCGACGGCGGCGGCCGGCCCGCCCGCGGCCAGGGTGCGCGGGCTCACCAGCGAGAAGAACGGCTGGGACAACGTGGCCAGGAGAGCGGCGTTGGGCTGTTCGAGCGTGATCCCCACCACGGAGGGGCCGATGCGCTCCGCCCGCGCGGCCAGCCCCCGCGTGCGCGCGATCGCTTCCAGGTTCACGATCACGGCGTCCGCATCGAGCGGCGTCCCGTCGTGGAAGCGCACGCCGCTGCGGAGGGTGAAGGTCCAGCGGCGGCCGTCGGTCGTGGCCCACGTCGTGGCCAGGGCCGGCTCCGGGCGCGAGCCGTCCGGATGCCAGCGCACGAGCGTCTCGCAGACGTTCGAGACGATCGCGGCCGCGGCGAGGTCGGTGGCCCGGTGCGGGTCGAGGGAGACGGGGTCGGCGAGCGTTCCCACCACCAGCGTGTCGGGCGCGGAGAGCACCGCGGCCGCGAGGGTGAGGGCGGCGATCATCGGCCGAGGCCGGAGAGGACCTGGGCCACGGCGAGGCCCAGGTACGTGCCCACCACGTTCCCGAGGACGGCGAGCAGCAAGCCGACCGGAGCCATCGCCGGATGATAGATGGCGGCGACGAGCGGCGCGGACGAGTAGCCGCCCACGCAGGCCTGGCTGGCCGCGCCCAGGAAGAACAGGGGCGCGCGCAGGAGCCGCACGGCGGCGAACAGGACCGCCGCGTGCACGGCGATGACGATGACCCCGAGGAGGACGAACTGGGGGTGGCTGAGGACCTTCCGCAGGTCGCCCTGCGCGCCCACGGAGGCGAGGAGGACGTAGAAGCCGGCGTACCCGACGGTCGAGGCGCCGGCCTCTTCCAGGCGGGCGAGGGGCGTGAGCGAGAGCAGGAGCGCCACCGTGGTGAGGAGGATGATCGCCCACGAGAACGCGTTGAGCACCTGGCCGACGGGCGGCAGCAACGATCCGGCCTTCAGGCAGGCGGCCGTCAACACCACCGCCAGTCCCACCATCAAGGTCATGTCCGCGACCGTCGGCGGGCGCACGTGCTTGTCGCCCACGGAAGCGAGCCGCGCGCCCACCCCCTCCACGGCGGTGCGGTCGGCCTTGTTCCAGCGGTCGAAGGCCTCCTGCCGGGCCGCGAACGAGATGAGGAAGCCCATCCAGGTGTAGGCGACGACGGTGTCCACGATGATGAGGACGCCCTGCAGCTCGGGGGAGAGGCTGAGCGCGTTGGCGACCGCGACCAGGTTCGCGCTGCCCCCGATCCAGGTGGCCACGAGGGCGCCCACCGCCTTCCAGGCGTCGGGAGGCAGCCAGGGTCGCAGGGCCAGGAACCCGCCGATGCCGCCGAGCATGATGCCGGCCATGCCGGCGGTCATGACGACGAGGGCGGTGCGGCCGAGGCGGGCGATGGCCTTGAGCTCGGAGGAGAGCAGCAGCAGGGACAGGCTCGCGGGCAGGAGATAGCGCGCGATCGCGCGGTAGACCGGGCTCTCCGCGGGCAGGATGCCGGCCGTGGTCGAGAGCATGGGCAGGAAATAGGTCCAGACCAGCGCGGGGAGGCGGTCGAACAGCGGGCGGAGTGCGGGCCGGCGCGCCACCTGGAAGACGAGCGCCACCACCGCCGCCAGGTAGGCGAAGACGAGGACCGGGTCCTGGATCACGGCTGCGGCGTGGGCCCGGGAAGAGGCGCGCCCCTCACTGGGGGCGGCGCGCCCCGCGGTACAGGGCGACCCAGTAGGGATCGTCCAGCGATTCCTCGTGCACGTCGGGCCGGGTGTGGGTGGTGGCGTTGATGAAGCGGCCCTCGCCCACGTACATCCCGACGTGCGTGATCTTCTTCTGGCCGAAGAACAGGAGGTCGCCCGGGCGCAACGCGCCGCGCTCGACGGGCTGCGCCCGCGGATCGTCGAATTGCATGTCGGCGTCGCGCCGGAGGTCGACGCCGTTGACGGCGTACACGCGGCTGGTCAGGCCCGAGCAATCCACGCCCTGCACGCTCATCCCGCCCCAGAGGTAGGGGACGCCGGTGAACCGACGCGCGGTGGCCACGAGATCGGCTTCCGAGCCGCGCGCCCGCGGCGCGTCCGCGTCAACGAGGCGCACGTCTCCGGACTGCACGAAGGCGGTCTCGCCGCTGGGCAGGCGCACGGTGACCCAGCGCTTCTGCGGATCCTCCGGCGGCTTCACGACCTCGAGGCGCGCGCCCAGGGGCGCCTGCGACTTGGGCCGGGCCGTCGTCACGTCCGCGTCGCGGTACAGGTTGGCCATGAGGCTGGTCACCTCGGCCACGGGGCCGCGGGCGGCGTAGCGAGGTGCCTTGGCGTCGAGGTACTCGAACAGCCCGCCCGCCGCGACCCAGCCCGTGTAGTGGTCCGGGGTCTCGATGCGTGCGAACGCGTCCCGCGTCTCGAGCAGGGAGACGAGCTGGCCCAGCAGGGCCTGGCTGACCACGTCCTTGTCCGGACTGGGTGCGGAGTACATGTTCTCGACCGTGTTCAGGACGACGGCCTGGCGCGCGGGTGTATCCGCTCCCGCCGCCGCGGTCAGCGCCAGTACGAACGCGCACGCCGCCCCCGAGATCCCCGCCTTCGCCTTCGCCCGCGCCTGCGGCTCGATCAATGGTCCTCCCCGTGAGCCCGCCATCATCGGACACTCGATGGGGCAGGTCAATCCGCCCCGTATAATCGCCGCGGAATGCATCCCACGCTCCGCCACCACCCCCTGGACGTGCGCCTGCGGCACGTGTTCCGCATCGCACGCGGCGCTTCCGACGTCCGCTACAACCTGCTGGTGGAGGCGGAGGCGGAGGGACGCGTCGGCATCGGCGAGGCCGCGCCCATCCTGAGGTACGGCGAAGATCGCGCCTCCGCCGCCCACGCCGTGGACGAGATGGCGGCGCGGCTGGGCGACGCGCGCGCGTTCGGGGTCGCGGCCCGGCGGGCGGCCGTGGCCGGACAGCCGTCCGCAGAGGCGGCGGTGGACATGGCCCTCCACGACCTGGCCGGACAGCGCCTGCAGGCGCCCCTGTTCGAGCTCCTGGGCCTCGATCCCTCGGACACGCCCCAGACGTCGTTCACGATCGGCATGGACACCCCGGACGTGGTCGTGCGGAAGGTGCGCGAGGCCGCGGAGTACCCGATCCTCAAGGTGAAGATGGGCTCCGACGACGACCGCGCGGTGCTGGAAGCGGTGCGCGACACCACCGATCGGCCCCTCCGCGTGGACGCGAACGAGGGATGGACGCCGGCGGGGGCGCTGGAGCGGCTGGAGTGGCTGGCCCGCCTCGGCGTCGAGTTCGTGGAGCAGCCCCTGCCCGCGGCCATGATCGCGGAGACACGCGAGCTGCGCCGCCAGAGCCCGCTGCCCCTCTACGCGGACGAGAGCGTGCACCGCGCCGCGGACATCCCCGCCCTGGCCGGCGCCTTCGACGGCATCAACATCAAGCTCATGAAGTGCGGAGGCATCGCGGAGGCCCTGCGCATGATCGCGGTGGCCCGGGCCCACGGGATGAAGATCATGCTCGGCTGCATGATCGAGTCGTCGATCGCGATCACCGCGGCCGCGCACCTCTCACCGCTGGTCGACACGGCCGACCTCGACGGAAACCTGCTCCTGGAGTCCGACCCTTACGTAGGGGCGACGGTCGTGGCGGGAAGGATCGTGCTGCCGGAAGGCCCGGGGCTGGGCGTCAAGCCGCGGGGCTGAACGGACAGGGCAAACCGACCGCAGAGCACGGCGGCGCCGCGTAGCGGCGGCGACGCGCGAGGGGGGTTTCAGGGGGGGTCGCGAGCGC
>Ga0075425_100004226_pt1 | contig 14768 bp, 26 predicted proteins | sample SoiMethybrSBSTD4_FD_75300 | JGI IMG/M metagenome (GOLD analysis project Ga0075425, IMG submission 75300) | Bulk soil microbial communities from a Populus tree surrounding site in Tennessee, USA - Soil MetaG P. TD hybrid SBSTD4 | ecosystem: Environmental > Terrestrial > Soil > Tree plantation...
AGGACTCCAATAGACAACAGAACACCCCGGTTCGAATGCGACCGGGGTGCTCACGCAGACAGACTAGACCCTCAGCAGAAGAGAGGAATCCGTTCCGTCATGACGACTATAGCAACGAAGAAACGCCGCGCCAATGGCAGCGGCACCAAACCAAAATGGAACCCTGCTCGCAAGCGCTTCGAGGGCAAGGTCAGCTTGCCCGATGGCAAGCGCCGATCGATCTACGGCCGGACCGAACGCGAGTACGAGCAGAATCGCGATGCCCTGCTGAACGACGTGGAGTCGGGTCGCCCGCTCACCAGCACACGCTATTCCGTCGCAGAGTATCTCGATGACTGGCTGCGTTCGATCGAGCTCAATAGCGGGCTCAAGCGTGGCACGTACCGCTCGTACGAGCTGCACGTGCGCCTGTACCTGAAACCAGCACTGGGCAAGCACAGCCTGAAGCTGCTCAGCCCGGCCCAAGTCCGTGCCGATCTCATCGACCAGCAACTTCGGGCTGGCAAGTCGCCACGGCTCGTGCAGATGATGCAAGCCGTGCTGCGTGCCGCCCTCAGCGAGGCACAGCGTCTCGATCTGGTCGACCGCAACGTGGCCAAACTGGTACGCGTCAAAGTGCCCGACAACAGCCGCTATGGCAAAGCGCTCACCTTCGACGAGGCCGCCGCGTTGCTCGACGCTTCGCACGGCCAGCGCAACGGACCGCTGTTCGCGTTCCTGATGACGACCGGCCTGCGGCTGGGCGAAGCGCTTGCGCTTCAGTGGTCGGATGTCAACTTCAAGGACGGCTACTTCAACGCCACGCGCACCCTGCAGCGTGTGCCGCGCGAGCCGTGGGCACTGGTGCCCACCAAGACCGGCCGTCCCAAGCTGCAGCTTCCGCTCGCCGCGGAAGCAGTCGAGGCGCTCGAGCAGCAGCGCACTCGTCAGGCGTTCGAGCGCAGCGGCAATCAGGAGCTCTGGCGCGACGATCTGAACTTCGTGTTCACCAATGAGATCGGTGAGCCACTCCACGAGCGCGGTGTCCAGGACGCCTGGAAGCGCGCCCTGGCCCAGGCTGGTATCACCGCCCACTACCGCATCCACGATTTGCGGCACACCGCGGCAAGCTACCTGCACGCGACCGGGACGCCGCAGCCCCTGATCATGGAGCTGCTCGGCCACAGCACACTCGCCATGACCCAGCGCTACGCCCACACCTCGACGGCGATGCGCGAGGACGCGCGCACCCGGCTCGATCAACTCTGGGCACAAATTCGGGGGCGCTAGCCCCCACACCAGCCCTTAAGTCTGTCTGTGTGTGTGTCCTCAGGTAGAACAAATGTGCGGCTGTCCTCCAACTGTCCCCCATGGGGGACAGTTTTCTAGCAGTCGGTGGGTGCGACTGCTACGACCTGAGCAGTTTCGAGTTCGAAATTGGGTGCCGGGGGCGGGACTCGAACCCGCATGAGCTTGCGCTCGGCGGATTTTAAGTTCCATTTTTGGCCCCTAGCTGACCACATAATCCCCTACCGCAATCTCAAAATATGCTCGGCGGGGGATTGTCTGGAACCATGTGGAAGTCCTAACTGTCCCCACGTTTGTCCCCACGCGCGGCGATGGTCTCTACCGCAGCTCGCTCCAGAAAACGGTCGATCGCAGAAGATGCGACCAGTCTGATGTTGCCTACTTTGATCGACTCCATCTCACCACGGCGTATGAGATCTTCAACTGTACGGGCAGAGACGGACAGTAACTCGCCTACCTCGCGCGTACGGAACGCACGCTTTGGTGAAGCCGGTTCGGCAGGCGTCAATTCATGCTTGAGTTGCAGAGCAATCCGGTGGGCGAGCCGATCAAGCAAACGATCAAGTAGATCGTCCTCAGGCAAGGCAGAATAGATGGGCATCGTGGAAGCAGGTCCTTCCTCGGTGTTGGGTGCCGCGCCGATTCAGTCCCGGCGCGGTGCCCGCTCAGTCTACGCGCTCAGCTAGTTTGCGCTCGATGAACTCATCGATCGCCGACGCCGGAATCAGCCGCGCACGGCCAACCTTCAGCGAGTGAATTTCGTCCTGCGCGACCAGGATCTCGATCTCGCTCACCGACAGCGACAGCAGCTCGGCCACCTCCGGGATGCGAAACGCGCGCTTGGGCGGCGGCGGCACCTCGATGCTCGCGACCTGCTGCAGACGCGCGACGATCCGCTCGATCAGCGGCTCGAGGTCGATCGCCAGGCTGTACTGGCCGTTAGCCGGTCGCGGTCGCATGCTCTTCCTGTCCCTTCCAGTAGTCCTCGAGCGCTCGACGCCAGCGACGTGCGTACTCGATGCATGCGGGTGAACACCATTGCTTGCGCACCCGGTCGATCGGCCGGTCGCACCGCGGGCAGAACACAACGAGCGCCTGACGGCTCGGCCGCTCGATCCTGACGAAGCGCGGCTCAGCCATGAACCTGGTACCGGTGATGAGCGAAATGCGTGAGCTCGACCCACTGGTCGCACGCCCAGCACAGGCGCTCGAGCGGTGTCGCTACCCGCTCGGTCATGTAGCGCGCCGCGTATTGCCTGCACGGCAGGTGCTGGTCGTATGCCTCAGCTGTCAGGTTGCGCCCACAGCAACCACAGAACACGATCTCGTTCTGCCTCATTCATCACCTTCGATCGCATCGCAGTCGTGCAGGCTGAACAGCTTGCGATGCACTGGGCATAAGCCAGCCGGCAACGTTATGTCTTCCCGCGCGTGTCTCGACACGGAATCTAGGGAATTGGAAGAACCGGGGGAAGGGAGAGAGTCTGTGGAGGCAGGAGGTTCCGCCGGTTCTTGAGGTGCCCCACTTTCCGAGATTCCAGAATGTAATTCGCGCGGGTGCGTGTACACGCGCGCGGGGGCTCCCGTGTTTCCCATATTTCTGATGGGCGGATACCAGTACCAGGGGCCACGCAGCCCGTGCTGCTTGCTTCTGACCTTCATCTGTTTCTTGGCTGCGGTCAGCACCGAGCCGCTCGTGCTGGCCCCGGCCTCCTTGAGCTGACGCATCGCGTCGGCCGCGGCCAGCGGCTCGTTGTCGTTGTTGGCGAAGATCTGGCGCAGTGCCAGGACCGTCTCCTCGGTCTGGTTGCGCTCCATGAGCGTGCCGCGATCAAGCGCCAGCGCCATGTCGTCGAGCACCGGCTCGTCATCCCAGACCAGGACGGGCGGCCGGTCCTCGTCAGCCACGCGCAACAGCAGGGCGCTGCTGGGAGCGCTTTCAATGTGGTAGCCCAGCCCGGCGGGCATGCGCGCCACGTTGCACTTGAGCGGCAGGAACAGCCGCCGCTGGCCCTCTTCGTCGAGCGGATCGGGCACCACGCCGAGCACGATCCGCGACACGGCCGGAAACGCGACCGAGCCGGTCGCGCGGTTGAGCGCGGCGACGTCCTTACCCTTGTTGAGGTGGATGACCATGAGCACCGCCACGCCGGTCCGCTCGGCCATCATGCCCAGCAGCCCGAGCACGCGCCGCACGTCGGTTTCCTTGTGCGCGTTGACGTTGCTGCCCAGGTAGGCGCTGATCGGATCCATGACGACCAGGCTGGCGCGCTCCTCGACCACGAGCTCCTCGAGCATGGCCAGGTGCTCCTCGAGCGTGAACATGCGCGCATCCAGGCTGGCCTTGGGATTGACCACACCGCGCACGGCCCATACCCGGTTCATGTCCGCGCCGGCCGCGACCAGGCGCGGCTTGACCGTGTCGCTCAGCGCATCCTCGATCGTGAACACGATGCTCGCGGCGTGCTCACACTCGCCGCCGTCCGGCCACTCGCCGCCGGTCGATATCTTCGACGCCAGCCAGTGGGTGATCAAAGACTTTCCGAGTCCCGGATCACCCATCAGCAGCGTCAGCTTGCCGCGCGCGAGGCGCCCGCGCCACAACCAGTTGATCGGCTCGGCGACCACGTCCGACATGCGCACGACGTCGAGCCGCAGGTCCTCGAGCGCGTACAGCTGCGGACGCTCGGCCGGGCGCTGGTACGGGCGCGTCGGCAGCAGCGGATCCTGGTCGGCCGGCGACCACGGGCGCAACAGTCCGGCCGACCAGCCGCTGACGATCGTGGCCTGCACGCTGCGCACGCCATCCTCGTTGACCAGCCCGTTGTGCTCGCACGCCTCGAGCAGGCGCTGGCCGGCCCACTCCTGGCTCAGATCGTGCACCGGGTCGGCGGCGAGTCCGGCGAACGTGTACGCCATTCGGTTGCAGGCAGCATTGCGCCCGCTCCGCGGAGGCATGGCGGCCAGCTCGCTGGTCTTGGCCATACAGAAGCGCGCTGCCCAGTCCGCCAGGTAGCGCGTCAGTATGCGCGAGCCGCCCGCCCGCGGGGCACTGGCGGGCGGTTCGTATTTCGGGACCTCGGGCAGCTCGTCAGGATCGAGCAGCGCGCCGTGGCGCAGCTCGGTCTTGTGCTCGGCGCCGGGCGGGCACGACGGCAGATAGAAGATGCGCGAGCTGTCCTTGGTCGCCGGGTCCACGCAGCCGCCGAAGAAGGCGTTGGCGCGCAGCCAGAACCCCGGCCAGTCTTTGCCCGCGACCGGCCGACTGAGCGGCAGCACCACGCGCCAGCGTTCCGCGCTGGGCGTGCTCTGGAACGTCGTGTGCGCCACGGACTCGCGGTTTTCGAGCAGGTCGCGCGGCAGCGGACCGTGGTCGACGTCGAGCACGAGCGCGTGGACCTGGTCGACGTTGGCCTTGCCGCGTGCGGTGCCCGGCAGATACGTCACCGGGCTCCACGCGCGGCCATCCTTGGTCGGCCGCTCGTCGTACTTGCACAGCCGCTGGGCAAATGCCTGCCACGCCATCTCGTGCTGCGTCGGCTGGGTGTCGTCTTTCGATTCGAACACGCTCAAAGGGATGCGGAAGTCCACGTCTTCCATCGCGCCCGTCACACGCTTTCGTCAGGGATGGACTCAGAACGGGATGTCGTTTTTGTCGTCCTTGTCCTCGGGAAACACCTGTTCGTAGGTGCGCTTCTTTGGTGCGGGTGCCGCGGCAGCCACCGGCTTCTTGTCCTTCTGCTCGCTCGCCTCGAGCTCGGCGATCATGCTGCGCAGCTTGCCGCGGCCGACGGCCTGGTACTCGTCCTCACGCTGGCCCGGCAGGCTGCCCACCGCCATCGGGCCACCGAAGCGTGCCCAGATCGTGCCGTCGGCGCCTTCCTCGTGGCGGATCGAGCCGAGCACCTCGAGGCCTTCGAACCAGCCCAGCCACTCGGCAATTAGCTTCAGCTCTTCGTCGGGATCGTCCGGGTCGTTCGGCTTCTGTGGCCCGCCGCCCTCCATGATCCAGGCGCGGAACTTCTTGGCATTGGCGGCGCCGACGCACGCTTCCAGAAAGTCAATGAGCTTGGTCGATTTGTACTGGCCGTCGCGCTGAAAGTAGCCCAGCGACAGCCCGGTCGTGTAGCTCACGCGCGTCGACTGCTGCGTGCCCTCGGGCGGCTTGCCGTGCTCATCGCGCAGCCGGTCCTGCTCGCTGGGCACCAGCAACAGCGGGAACCGCGCGCCGTGGTTGTTGAATCGCTCGTTGAACTTGACCTCAGGTGCCGGGTTGATCTCGAACCGCCACACACCGGTCGGAATCGGGCTCCACTCGCTCGCCTGTTGATCGTTCGCTCGTCGCAACAACGCCATCACACACTCACACCCCCACCACTCAGCGGGTGGGCCGCTACTGGGCAGCCTTCAGCGCTCGGGTACGTCGGTAACGCGCGCGGTCCTGCTCGCGTTCGATCTCGCGATAGCTCCAGCGCCAGGCGCGGCGGCACGCCTTGCACCAGTCCTGACGGTCAGGCTGGCCTTTGCGCACCAGCCAGAACTCGTCGAGCGGCAGGGTGCGCAGGCACCACGGGCAGCGCTTCATCGGATGTCCAGGCGCGTGCCGCGCACGACGTCGGTGCCCGGGACGATCTCGCCCGACTCCTTGGTGTAGGCCAGGATGGCGCGCTTATCGACCTCGACGACCTCGTGCCGCCGCTTGAATTCCTCGGGCACCATCATCTCCTCGAGGACCTCGACCCGCGGCGGGTTCTGCCTGATGCTGACCGTGAAGCGGGCCGTGTCGATGCGCTCGATCCCGGTCGCCTGCATGTTCTGGTGCAGGTAGCGACGCAGCCAGTCGGCTCGGTTCTCGGAGGACCTGGCCGAGTCGGCCATGCGTCTGGCTTCGCTCTTGCGCAGATCGGCCAGGCCCTCGTACCAGCGCACCAGGCCGCTGATCGCCTCGGCCTTGTGCTTGATCTCGCCGCCGATCCGATCGAGCTCCTGCTCGACCAGGTGCGGGTCTGTCTCGGGATCCTCGAGCAGGCCGACCAGGTGCAGGTACTCCGCGCTCAGCTCGTACAGCGTGGTGCTGCGCTGGGCAGCCTGCATGAAGTTCTTCGAGGCTTCGGCGAGGTCGGTCACGCGTCCGCGCTCAGGGCGGCCTGGCTCAGTGCGGCCTGCGCACGCTGCTGGTGCTTGATCCGCACGACCTCGTCGTGCGTGAAGCGCCACCCGGACGCCCACCAGCCGCAGAGGTTGGCCTGTTTGCTGTGATCGGCGAGCAGCACGTACTCGTGCCGGTCGGGGTGGCTGAGCCACTCCTCGTAGATCTGGATCTCTTTGTCGCTCATACCTCCTCCTCCACGTAGACGCTGATCTCGGTGCGCGGCACGACCGCCCGCGTGAACTTCTGCACGCGCACCGCGCTGACCTGGCTGTCGTCGCGCCAGATGCGCTTGTTGCCCACGTCCATGACCAGCTTGGTCAGGTTGTCGACGTCGACCCGCCGATCGGTCTTGAGGTAGAAGCTGACCGCGAGCGCGCACGGCCCCGTGGCAGGCTGCAGACGGGGGTAACTGGCCTTCAGGTGGCTCAGCAGTCGTGCTTCGGCCCTGGCCGTCCTGGGCGGCGTGTAGACACGTCCACGGACAAAGCGTGGCCGCGCCTTGGGCACCGGGTCGCCCGGCACGACCAGGTAGACGAACGGCGTCACCACGCCGCGTCTTCCTTGTGGCACGGGCACAGGCAGACGGGCCGCGGCACGCTGGGTGGGCTGAGACGGCCGACGCGACCGGAGCACGCCGCGTGGTTGAGCGCCACACACAGCCAGCTCAGGCCGGCCGCGCGCCGCTTCTGGCGCCAGCGCTTGCGCGCGTTGCGCAGCGCCGCGACGGTGGTCACGAGCGCCACCACAGCACGACGAGCACGAGCGGCACGACGACCACGATGCCGACCACGATCAGCACGTCGAGCGTCAGCTGGCGACGCCACGGGCGACGGTGCCGATGAGCCTCGAGCCAGACCACGTCGTCGGTGCCCCGCATGCGCCGCATCAGCAGCCGCTCACCGTCCATTCCCGCCGCGTAGCGGGCTGGGCAGCCAGGATCCACGACATGACCGCAGTCACGTGCTCGAGCGAGTGCAGGCTGAGCGGCCCGCTGTAGCCGGTGGCGCCGCGGTAGAGCGCCGTGTGGCGTGCCCAGGTGCTCGGGAAGTACTGGCCCGGCCCGGTCGCGCCGCTGCCCTGGCGGTTCGGGACGTCCAGCCCGCCCGATTCCTTGCCGATAATGCAGCGGGCACGCGTGACCGCGGCCCCGTACGGCGGCCCAGCTGGTACTGGCGGCACGAGCTCGCCGACGCTGGCCAGGTACTGGCGCGCCGGGAGCTGGGTACTGGCCATCGCACCCAGCAGGTCGACCACCTCGACCTGGGCTTCGGCCGCGGCGACCAGCGTGTCGCTACTCACCGTGGCGTCGGGGGTTGGGCCGGGCACGACCTGTTGTCCGTCGAGATCGATGGCTGCGGTGACCAGCGTCAGCAGGCCGGCCAGGACGACGGCCATTAGCTGGCCTTCGCGTGCGGTTCAGGGTTGAGCCGCGCGTGCTCTTCCTCGATCAGCCGGGTCAGCTCTACTTCGGCGAGCTGTCGGGCTTTCTTGTTCTGGCGCGCCGCCCACTGGAGCAGCGCCCAGTAGACATCGTCGCGCAGCTCCAGGCGAATGGATTGCATGGCGACCAATGGTCGGCGCATGGTCCGCAGAAACGCAGGCCACGCGCGGCCATCTGGCAAAGTTGGCCGATGATTTGACTATGACTACCCGTTTTGGCCGCTGGTGAGCAGTCAAGCCATCTTGCGCGGACGTGTTTGCGGACTGTTTACATTGCTGGATCGGCCCGCCCGCACGACGGCTGAAATCCCGCAAAGTGAGATTGAAACTAGAACAGCCGTTCGATATAATCGCCCGCGTCACTTGGAGGTGCGTCGGGCTGATGTGTAGGGGGAAGCTGATGGCGTGGGTAGGGGTGACCGGCAGGCAGGGGACAAACTCGATTTGTCCGTTCGTGTCCGATACAGGACGTTGGTGAGGCGTGCTGATGGCGTCGTCGCGTCAGCATCAGCACGAACCAGGAAAGGAACAGTTTCCGTGGACGCCTGAGGGCCAGGCGTCTCGAGCCGACTTCGCAGAATGGCTACGCCAGAACCAGCAGCGCGAGATCCTCGCCCACGTGAGCGCGCTGCACGAGACACAGCAGCTCTTGATTCAGCAGAACGAGCTGGCACGCGTGACCAGCACGTTGGTCAACGTGGTGTTGCGCTTGTGGGGTGTCAAGGCACCCGTCGAACGGCCAGCCGCGGAGGCGCCGCGCGACCTGCACGTCCCCCAGATCGTGGCCTGGCGCACGTACCGCGGCTTCCGCGAGGACATGCAGGCGCGCGAGCAGGCGATCGTCGACGCTGCCCACGAGCTCGGCCGCAAGCCGATCGTGACCAAGGAAGCGCTGTCCGATCAACGCGGCGGCGACTCGGTCAAGAGCATCAGCCGCTGCATGCGCCGGTATGGACTGGAGCCAGCCTGGCCGCCCTCGAGCTGGCCAGAAGAGGAGCCACGCGGACCTGTCGACAGCCACACGGCCGCGCTGTTTGCGGCGGGCCTCTTCGGCTGGGCGATGCTCGATTTCGTGAGCGACGGCAAATTCGACCAGACGGTGCGCATGGTCCGCTTCGTGGGTTGTCACGTGGGCGTGCCTATGTGATTTTCTTTTTTTGTGACTTGCGGTGTCCGACGTGGCAGGCATGGCTGTCACGTCGACCACAGTCGCCCCGTTTGTCATGCTGTGCTTGTTAGTGTCTTCGCACAGTGGCTGTACCACCACCCGAACGACGTATTTCGGTACGTGGAGTTCGTCAGGACTTATGGGACTGGCTTTTTGTCGAAGCGGCGCGTAGCCGTCTTCCAATTGGCTATCTCCTGAATGCGGTGATCAATGACTGGAAATCACGACCGGATAGCGAACGACACGCGATCCTCGATCAATACCGCCGTGCCCAGCGCCGACGACGCGGCTCGGATACGCAATGATGACCTGGTCATCTGTTTAGCGCAGTTTCGAACTGACGCCTCTTCGGCCGAGCTGAACCTGACCCATCACTGCACCCACCCGCTGCCGCACGCGATGCACTATTGCCCGTGCGGTATCACATGGCGCTAAATGGAGAGCGTGGTGACGAACGCGTGGGCGCTCGTGGACAACCCGGCGTGGGCCGGCCACACGCCGCCAGCTGAGCCGTTGACCGAGTCGGCCTGCCATGACCGCTCGCACTTCATCACGGTCCAGTGTGCTTGCGGCGAGTACATGCATATCCATGAAACGATGCTCGAGTCGGTGCCCGAACACCACCCGCCTCACAACAACGAGTACGGGAATCAGCTCTGGCTTTGGCTGACGAACTGGAAGAACGCCTGCCGCCCTGGCTGCGTGATGCTCACCAGAATTAATGGTGCTTATGTCTGACAAGCAGGGTGATTAAATCCTGACGCCGTGCTAGTCCTGTCGCTGTTCCCAGGCATCGGTCTGCTCGACATGGCGTTCGAGCAAGAAGGCTTCTGCATCGTGCGCGGGCCTGACGTGCTCTGGGGCGGCGACGTGCGACGCTTCCATCCGCCAGCCGACGTATTCGACGGCGTGATCGGCGGGCCGCCCTGCCAGGCGTTCAGCCGCCTCGCGATCATGGTTCGTCACAACGGCTACGAGCCGCGCTTCGGCAACTTGATTCCCGAGTTCGAGCGCTGCGTCCAGGAGGCGCGGCCTCGGTGGTTCCTGATGGAAAATGTGCCAGCGGCGCCTGAGCCGCAGATCGGTGGCTACGTGACACGCCACCAGGTCGTGAACAACCGATGGTTCTCAGACTCTGAGTTCCTCGGCGCCGAGCAGAACCGTACTCGGCGGATCTCGTTCGGCACGGTAGACGGCCAGCGTCTTCACTGGGATGTGGCGCTTTTCGAGCACCAGGCCGTCGCTACTGGGGTCACCAGTAGCGACGGCGGTGGCGTCATGCGCGGGCGCCGGCAGGCCGTGCTCGGCGATACGCGCGCCGTCTCGATCAAAATCGGCGGGAGTGGCAAGCTCAAGGCGACTCGGTCAGCGGCAGTCACCGCCGGGCACGGCGGTGCGCCGCAAAAGAACATCTACGTCTACTCGCTCGAGGATGCCTGCGAGCTGCAGGGCTTGCCGCGAGAATTCACCGAGCACATGCCGTTCCGTAAGGACGCCAAGCTGAAAGCCGTGGCCAATGGCGTCCCGCTGCCGATGGGTCGCGCGATCGCTCGAGCGGTCAAGCGCGCTACTTGTACGACTTAATTGTGGTTATGGCTGACAAGGACGAATCTGCGTATGTTGCGTTCCGGCCATGTGGCTGCCCGGTGATGGCAATCATGGAAGGGTGCCGAGACGCCAGTCGGGAAGTGTCGAAAGCCATCAGAAACGGCGAGCGCGTTGAGCGCATGACGGCAGAAGCGGTACGCGCTCTCGGTTGGTCTGGCTGCGAAACCTGTCGCCCTCCTAAGAAGGCTCGCGCTCGACAGGGCGCGTTGCTTTGACAGACATAAGTGCCGTTATGAATGACAACCGCAGGCAGGCATACGTCGAGTGGGTGACGGGTCTCGACACTGAGCCTCCGATCGAAGGCGCATTCAACGCCGGATGGCATGCACGAGACGTCGAGGTCGAGCGGCTGCGAGCGGCACTACAGGGATTGCTGCCATTGCTGACGATGATCGAGGACGAGCCAGAAACCGACGCCGAAATCCTGCGCGCGATCTGGGATGCTCGCCTGGCGCTTGGTCACTATACGTGAGTTCAATGACCTTCAATGTTGAGATTACAAACGACGCTTGGATGGCGATGCAGCGCGAGCGCGACGAACTGCGCGCCGCGCTAAATGAAGCGCTGGCGCAGAACGAACGATTCAACGCCCGCTATAGGGACAGCGAAGCTGAGGTCGAGCGGCTGCGGGCGGCGCTAGAGGCAGCGCTCTGGTGGTGGCACGATCATCCGCCCGTACCGTGGGTCACACAAGCCCGCGAAGCTCTTGGTCACCATAAGGAGTGAATATGCCTGACAAGCCCGAGCAGACCTGGCCGAATGCATGGAAGCTGTACTGCCCGACGTGCAAAGCCCTGCGCTACGGACAGGATTGGGTGGCGGCACCTGGCGACCTACCCATCGTGACGTGCCGGTTCTGCCGAAACACCGTGCCAGTCCCAGCCGACAGGCGGTGGTAGGAGTGATATGCCTGACAAAGATGGCGCAGGTTCGCTCGTCGAGCCGATGGGCGAACAGATGTGGCTAGAACTCTATCGGAAAGCAGTTGGCGAACTTGCCGATGGCAAACCCGAATTCTCAGCAATGTTCGCGGGCAACGTCTTCGATCTCGTGATCCTGTTCAAGCGCATAGAGAAGCCCGTCAAATCGGCTTGTCAGACCTAAGAAGAATTGATATGCCTGAAAAACCATGGCCGGCTGGCGGCTGGTCGCGGGCTACTGCCGAGGACTGGGTGGACACTGCTGAGCGTCTTGCATTTCATCCAGCCACACCGCCTGAAGTACGCGACGTACTGATGAAGTACGTTCGTGGCACCCGCCAGCAATTTCGTATTGCTGATTCTTATCAGGCAGGCCTGGGAGTCAGATGACAAGCTGTCCGCACGACCAACTCGAGGCCGAGAACGAGCGGCTGCGCCAGGATGTGGAGTTGTGGAAAGGAAACTATGAGACGCTGAGGTCCAGCATGGCTGTACACCAGCAGGACTACGACGAGTCGCAAGCCAAGGTCGAGCGGCTGCGGGCAGCACTAGAGGCACGTGGACCGTACTGTGCTCAGCACGGCGAACTCCAACCTTGCTCACAGCACAACTGGATCAGATCTAAGGAGTGTTAGCTCTGACTGAAGCGTGGTGCTGCACTAACTGCTTGGGAGAAAACGATGACCTCGACCAATGCCGATTCTGCGGAGCAGCAAGCCCCGCCGCCGCGCACAGGTACGCCAGAACACTTGGCGCAGCGCCTGGAATGGCTCGGGCTAACCGGGTGCCTTTGCCAGCACGCGTGGCGCAGAAGTATTGGGTCGCTCTACGGCATCTCGTTCGGGGCTGGCTGGATCAGGCTTGATGACGCGCTGGATTGCCCGCACCACGGCAGCGCAAATCGGTTAGTCAGACCTAAGAAATAAAATGCCTGCCAAGATCGACCCTCGCGACCTCTACGAAGTCGAGAAGGCTCTCGACGCACTCGAAGAACTACATGACTACGGTATTTCGGAAGGCGGCGGGGAACGAGTGCGTGACTGCTTATGCCGTGAAGCCTCAGCCTGGCGCGGCGCACGCAAAGTTACCGTTGCCTGGCGCAAACAACTCGGTCTGAGGGTTCGCCTGCTCGATCAGGTATGACTGATCTGCCCGACGGCTGGTCTGAGTCCAGCTACTTCCGTTACCAGCGTGAGCACCTGACGCTGCGGCTGACCTTGCGCAAGCTGAACAACCACGAGATCCGCGAGATCCTCGTCGGCCTATGGGCACGCCTGGACCACGATGACCAGCAGGATCACATCCGCGAACTGATCCACTACTACAGGGGCGAGCCAGGCACCTTCCTGTCGGGCATCGCCCAGCAGATCCGCGACGCCTCCAGAGAAGCCCCGCCCGCCAGCCCAGGACGCGACGAACGCTGAGGGCTGACGGGCGGGGCTGACCGTTTGCACACGAACCCGCGGGTCACTGCCGCTCTTGTCTCAGACCAGGCAACCACCCCCTCTCAGTCATGCCTCCGCACAATCGGTCGGAACGCTTGCGAGCGCACATAGCCGAATGACGCGCCGACCACCACGCCGATGAATGCAACGCAGACGTTGGCGAACTCAGGGTGGACCAGCAGCATCACCCCCGCGCCGACGAGCACGGTCAACGCCAGGATGGTTGAGCACACCAACCGCGTGATCGCCACCGTCGTCGGTTCGTGGTACTCCTCAGCCATCTGGCCCAGGTCGATTCGGGCTCAGCGCGCCACAAGCGCCAGGAAGCTCGCCGCGAAGAATGCCAAGCCGAGCGGCGTCAGTCGCCCGCCGTAGCTAGAGTTGGGCGTCCACCAGAGAATCGCTTCGATCACGAACAGGATGACCGCGACGATGATGAAAGCTTCGTGCATGCGTCCCTCCTCAGGTGCAGCCAGCGCAGGAAAAGCAGATGGTCGATGAAGTGCTGCTCGAGCATGAGGCTGTGGGCGCCACAGCGGTGCTTGAGCTCCAGGCACTGGCAGTTGTGCCCGATCGCATCGGCGAAGCGCACTGCTTCATCGCTCGAGCCGTGCCAGATCGAGACGTGCGCCCAATCCACACAATCACTCCAACAGCACCACGTTGAATGGACCGAGAGCGTCGAACTGGGCCTTGGTCAGCGTGTCGTAGATGCCCTTGTAACCGGGGGCGCTGTTGGCGATCCACAGGGCGTCGCCCTGCACACCGCGGAGGGCAATCCAGTGATACCAAGCGGCGCCCGACATCATGCCCGTGGTGATCTGCGCGTACTGGTAGACGGTGTAGAAGTCCAGGTGCGCCGACGTCGCCGGCTGGTTGTACTCGCGCAGCACGGCCATGAGCGCTGTGCCCGTGGCATCCATCAGCCCCCAGGTTGGGTTGACGTTCTCCGTGTAGCCGATCTGGTGGCACGTCGCGAAACGCGACTCGTAGACGCTCAGGTTGGGCCGCGGGTCAATACCAGTAGCCCGTAAGACCCAGTCGAGCGAGCACACGCTGCACGTCCAGCCGTAGTACTGCGCTGGCATAGCCAGTGTCTGGATCCACCAGATCTGGCCTGGTTCCTGGTCGTCGTCTACGCCCTCAAAACACCACCCGTCGGGTGGCATTGTCCTCCTCGTAGTACCAGTAGATGGCGTCGCGTGCGAACGTCTGCGACACCTTGTGACCAGGTTCCAGAATGACGAACTGCTCGTCCGACCTGGGCTCGTCCCCGTTGTCGGCAATCGCCTGGGCGACGCCTGGTCCGATGTTGTAGTCCATGTCTCCCCCTAACGTGGGTACTGCTGCGTCGGAACGAAGAAGGCGCGCAGGAAGGTCTGCGGCCACTGCACGCGGGTCATACCCCCACCCGACCCGTCGCACTTCACCCAGGCGTCGATGGCTGTGCCCGCGCCCAGGACCGTCCAGCCGGAGACGACATGCAACGCGAACCCGTCGGCGTGCGATGGATCGAACGGCTGGTTTGTCCAATCGGCACCGTTGAGGCGGATCGTCTTGTTGAGGCTGGTCGCGCCATAGACGGACTGGGTGGTGGCGATGAACTCAACGAGGAACCAGCCCGAGTGCTGAACGACCAGGCGGCTGTTCGGGACGTCGCAGATAACCGTGCTCCCGTTGATCTGCGCCGCGTTGAATGGCACCCGCTGGAAGCTGCCGCTGCCCACGTCCCAGGCAGACGGCGCGTT
>Ga0075425_100004227_pt1 | contig 14763 bp, 11 predicted proteins | sample SoiMethybrSBSTD4_FD_75300 | JGI IMG/M metagenome (GOLD analysis project Ga0075425, IMG submission 75300) | Bulk soil microbial communities from a Populus tree surrounding site in Tennessee, USA - Soil MetaG P. TD hybrid SBSTD4 | ecosystem: Environmental > Terrestrial > Soil > Tree plantation...
TCTTCCACTTCATGCCGGACGGCGGCGCGGTGGCGACCACCCGCCAGGTGGTGACCGACGCGCAGTGCACGAGCTGTCACGGCGAGCTCGACGGCCACGGCGGCCGCTACACCCGGACCGCGATGTGCATGATGTGCCACACGCCGCAGTCGAGCGATCCCGACACCGGGAACACGATCAACTTCCCGGTCATGATCCACCGCATCCACCGCGGCGCCGGGCTGCCGAGCGTGCAGAACGGCACGCCGTACCAGATCATCGGCTTCGGCGGCTCGGTGCACGACTTCTCGACCGTCGAGTTTCCGCAGAACATCTCGCGCTGCGAGACCTGCCACGGCGGCAACCAGGGCGTGTTCTGGCAGGACGTGGACCGGACTGCCTGCACCTCCTGCCACGACAACATCAGCTTCACGACGCCGGTGCCGGACGGCATGGTGCTGCACAGCGGCGGCACCCAGCCGGAAGGCGCCCAGTGCGCCGTCTGCCACCCGCGGTCCGGCAGCCTCGCCGGCATCGCCGACGTCCACCTGCAGCCGGCGTTCGATCCCGAATCGCCGCACGTCGCCATCGAGCTGCAGGGCGTGACGAGCTCCGGCCCCGGCCAGCAGCCGATCATCCAGTTCCGCGTCACGGTCGACGGAAGCCCGCGCAACATCCAGTCCTCGCCGATGACCAGCCTGCGCGCGACGTTCGCCGGGCCCAACACCGACTACGCGAGTTACTGGCAGACCACCATCCAGGGCTCCGGCGCGACCGGCACGCTGGCCGCGGTGGACGCGCCGAACGGCGTCTTCACCTACCAGCCGACCACGCCGATCCCGGCAGACGCCACCGGCAGCTTCACGGTCGGCTTCGAGGGCTACATCCAGGCGGCGTCGGATCAGCCGCGTTTCGCCGCGCTCAGCCCGGTGCGCGCCTTCGCGGTCACCGACGCGGTCGCGGTGTCGCGCCGCGCGGTGGTGGACAGCGCGAAGTGCAACAACTGCCACTACGACCTGAACGGCCACGGCGGCGGGCGAAAAGGCGCCCAGTACTGCGTCATGTGCCATAACCCGAACAACGCCAACGACGAGCGGGCGGCGCGCCTCGAGGGGGTCGACGCCTTCGTCGAGACGGTCGACTTCAAGGTGATGATTCACAAGATCCACGCCGGCGAGGACCTGACCCAGCCGTACGTCCTCGGCGGCTTCCCGGCGCCGAGCGCCGCCGATCCGGACGGCACGCCGATCGACTTCGGCGAGACGCGCTACCCGCGGGCGCTGAACGACTGCTCCGGCTGCCACGACGGCGACAGCTTCACGCTGCCGATGCCGGCGACCGCTCTGCCGAGCCGCACCGAGGAGCGCACCTGCCTGGAGGACCCGGCAGACGACGCCGATGCCCTGTGCGAGAACTGGGTGCTGGTCGATTCAGTCATGGTGCCGCCGCAGAGCGCGGTCTGCACCAGCTGTCACGACGCACCGTCCACGTTGATCCACGCCGAGGTGATGACCACCGACGACGGCCAGGAGAGCTGCGCCACATGCCACGACTCCGGTTCGCTGGAGGACGTCGCCGCTGTCCACGGATTCTGATCGTGCTCGTTCTCCTGGCGCTGTCGTGCGCCGAGGAGCGCGAGCGCGACGCAGGATGCACTGACTGCGACGGCATTCACCCGATCGGTATCCTGGATCCGGCGTCGCCCGACTTCCACGGCCGCGAGCTCGAGCGGCGCAACTGGGACTTCGACGTGTGCGCGGCCTGCCACGGCGAGGCGCTCGACGGCGGGACGTCCGGGGTCTCCTGCGTCGCGTGTCACCAGGAGGGCGTCACCGCGTGCACCACCTGCCACGACGCCGAGCCGGCGACGGCGGCGCATCCGGCGCACGTGGCGCGCTTCGAGTGCGCCGAGTGCCACGTGGTGCCGGATCGCTGGGACGCGGAGGGGCACATCCTGCGCGGCGGCGTCGCCGATCCGGCGCCGGCCGAGGTGACGTTCGGGCCGCTGGCGAGCCGGCGGCCGGCGTTTGCCGCGGCTGGCGACGCGCCGAGCTACGACCCGGACACCGGCGCCTGCAGCGGCGTCTACTGCCACGGCGATTCACTCGCAGATGCCGCGGCGGCGAACCCGCAGCCGGTGTGGACCGGCAGCGACCAGGCGGTGTGCGGATCCTGTCACGGCGATCCGCCCGCCTCGCACGCGGGTGATCGCCCGTGCGCGACCTGCCACCCGGCGGAGGCGCCGCACATCGACGGCGCGCTCGCGATCGGACGTGACGGAACCTGCTCCGGCTGTCACGGATCGAGCGAGAGCGCCGCGCCGCCGCGCGACCTGGCCGGCAATACCAGGACCACCGCGATCGGCGTCGGCGCCCACCAGGGCCACCTCACGGCGTCGCTCGCGCTGCGCGGGCCGCTGCCGTGCGACAGCTGCCACCAGGTGCCGGCCGCGACCACCAGCCCCGGGCACATCGACAGCGGCGCGCCGGCCGAGGTGGTTCTCGCCGGCGGTGGCAGCTGGCAGCGCGCCGACGCGACCTGCACCAGCTGGTGTCACGGCGACAGCCAGCCGGTCTGGACCGGCGGCACCGGCGAGGTCTACTGCGGCTCCTGCCACGGCATCCCGCCCGAGGGCGCGCCGCACACGGCTGACATGCAGCTCACCGACTGCGCCGGCTGCCATCCGGCGACCGTCGACGAGTTCGGAAACATCCTGCGCTCGGGACCCCCGGGCGCCGAGACCAGCGAGCACATGGATGGATCTGTCGATCTCTAATATCCTCGTGAGCCTCGCGCTCGGCTCGGCGGCCGCCGCGGCCGCGATCCTGGTCTGGTTCATCGTCAAGCGGCCGCCGCTCGTGTGGAGCACCAAGATCGCGCTCCTCCTCGGGCTCGGCGTGTTTCCGATCGCGACCGCCGCCACCGGCAACGTGGTCGGTTTCCAGCACACCATGTCGCGCCAGTTCTGCAGCGGCTGCCACGTGATGGAGCCGTTCACCGACGACGTCGCCGACCCGAGGAGCTTCACGCTGGCGGCCCGCCACTCGCGCAACCCGAGCTTCGGCGATCACAGCTGCTACGCCTGCCACGAGGACTACGGGATGTTCGGCGCCGTCACCACCAAGCTCAACGGCATGCGGCACGTGTACGAGTACTGGACGCGCTTCCACTCGATGTCGATCGAAGAAGCTCTGCCGCAAATCGAGATGTTCAAGCCGTACCCCAACAAGAACTGCATGCAGTGCCACTCGACCCAGGTGCCGACCTGGTACCGGGTGCCGGAGCACGCCGCGCTCGACCGCGAGGTGCGGAACGGCGAGGTGAGCTGCGCCAGCGCCGGCTGTCACGGCCCCATCCACCCGACCACCGACGGGGTGCCGCTGTGAAGAGGCGGATCCAGATCGTGCGGCTGCTCCGGCGGGTCCGGCTCAACGCGATGCGGCTCCTCCGGATCGCCGCGATCCTCGCGCTGGTCGGGCTCGGCCTCATCGTGTGGTCGCTCCTCGATCCGCGTCCGATCCCGATCATGGTCGCCATGAGCGTCGCCCAGGGCATCGGGACACTGTCGTTCGTCATCTTCCTGGTCGTCCTCCTCGAGGACGCCTGGCGCGCCAACCGCAAGCGCAAGGCCGAGCGCGACGAGAAAGAGGAGGACCGCGGATGAAGGGCCGGCTCGCCATCGCCGCGCTGGTGGTGGCGGCCGCGCCCGACGGTGCCGGTGCTGACCCGTACCGGCTGCGCGCCGACGCGCTCGCGACCGCGCAGGCTCCGGCCGGGCTGGTCGTGCTGCAGGCCGACGGCAAGGGCGGGCCGTTCTTCGCCGCCGAGGCGCTCATCTGGGTGGGCGGCGGCGCCGCCACCCCGGGCGGCGACATGGGCCTGGCCGACGACCAGACCGAGGCGCAGGCGCTGGTGGTCGCCGTGCGCGCGCGCCGATCGTTCGGCGAGGCGCGGCTGGGCCGCTTCGTGCTGGCGACCGGCGGCCTCATGCCCGTCCACATGGACGGCGCCAGCGGCCGCGTGCGGTTGCAGCAGCGGTTCGCGCTCGAGGCGTTCGCCGGCTCGCCGGTGGCGCCCGGCCTCGACGGCCGCCAGTGGGACTGGCTGGCCGGCGGGCGCGCGAGCCGATCGATCGGAGACTGGGGCTCGGCGGGCGTCGCCTACATGCACCGGCGCGACAACGGACGCGTCAGCATGGAAGAGGCGGCGGCCGACGCCGGCCTCCAGGCGACCAGCTGGCTCGATCTCTCCGGGCGGGCGGCGATCGATCTCATCCACGGCGGCCTGGCCGAAACGCAGGCGACCGCCAGCGCGCGCAAGGGAGCCTGGCGCTTCGAGGTGTACGGCACCGAGCGATCGGCGTCGCGCCTCCTGCCCGCCACCTCGCTCTTCTCGGTGCTGGGCGACTCGCCGTCGCGCCGGATCGGCACCACCACTCGCTGGCGCGCGGCGCCCAGGCTCGATCTGTTCGCCGACGCCGGCGCGCTGTCAGGCGGCGGCGAGTGGGGCGAGCTGGCGGCGGCGCGCGCCACGCTCCGGCTCGACGACAGGGGCAGCGGCGCGCTCGGCGGCGAGCTGCGGCGCGAGGGCGTGCCGGGCGCCAGCTGGACTGGCACGCGGGCGACCGCGCGCACCCCGCTCATCGCCGGCTTTCGCTTCGCCGCCGAGGGGGAGCTCGCGTTCCCGGACGACTCCGACCACGTGTGGCCGTGGGGCCTCTTCGCGGTGAGCCGCCGGCTCGGCGACTGGGAGGCGGCGGCCGCCGTCGAGGCGTCGAGCTCGCCCACCGAGGTCTACCGGCTCGACGCGCTCGCGCGGCTGACCTGGCTGTGGGAGGCGACGCCATGAGGGCCCCCCGCCCCCGGCGAGTCGTGGGGCAGGCGCGCGAAAGCGCGCTCCGGGGTAGCACCCGCGGCGAGCCGGAAAAAGGGCGGGGGAAAACAATGTCAAAGGCGCGCACGGTCGCCATCGCCGCCTCGATCGGGCTGGCCGCCTGCGCGCAGATTCTCGGCTTCAAGCCGGCGGGCAGGAAGCCCTTCCCGCACCGCGCGCACGTCCTGGCCGGAGCCAGCTGCGTGACCTGTCACAAGGGAGTCGCCCAGGCGGGCGACACGGGCCCCCTCCATCTCCCGGACGATGCCTCGTGCAAGACGTGCCACCAGAAGCCGCACGACGAGCGGCCGTGCCTCACCTGCCACGGCGGTGAATGGACCGCGCTGGACGCGATGCAGGCGCGCGAGCACCTCCGGTTCGATCATTCGAAGCACCAGGGCGCCTCGCGCGGCAACTGCGTCCGCTGCCACGCCGGCATCCAGGAGCCGGGACAGATGCTGCGCCCGGCGATGGCGGTGTGCGTGAAGTGCCACGAGCACGAGGGAGAGCTCGCCGGCCGCGCCTGCGATCGGTGCCACGTGGATCTTGCGGAGGAGGCGCGCGCCCCCGAAAGTCATCTCGTGCACGACGGCGACTGGCTGCGCGAGCACGGCACCCGCGCCGCGGCCTCCTCCGATCTGTGCGCGACCTGCCACAGCGAGCGCTTCTGTGCCTCCTGCCACGGCACCGAGGTGCCGGCGCTGCCCTCCCGCCTCGCGTTCGACGCGCCGGATCAGGCGAGCGTGCACCGCGCCGGGTTCGCCGCCCGCCACGCGGTCGAGGCGGCGGCGCAGCCGGGCGCCTGCCAGTCCTGTCACCAGCCGGAGGCCTGCATCGGCTGCCACACGCAGAAGAAGGTCGCGCCGACCGGTGACCCGGAGGATCCGGCGCGCAACCCGCATCCGCCCGGCTGGGTCGGCTTGACCGCCGGCGAGAACGCGCACGGCCGCGCGGCGCGCAGCGATCCGGCCTCCTGCGCCGGCTGCCACGGCGGCGCGGGCGAGGCGCTCTGCGTGTCCTGCCACCGGGTCGGCGGCGTCGGCGGCAGCATCCACCCGGCGGGCTGGTCGAGCCGGCAGTCGATGAGCGACCTGCCGTGCCGCATGTGCCATCCACAGGGCGCGTCTCCGTGAGGAGGTGGCTGGTCGCCGCCGCCGCGCTGGGCGCGCTCGGGCTCGGCGCGGTCGCCGTCCTTCTGTGGAAGTTCTACACCGCCGAGCCGGACGAGCGGCCGGTCGTCATCCCCCCTGCGTTCGCGCAGGCGAAGAACAGCCCCGGGCACCTGGCGCACGTTCGCGACGCGAAGATCGCCTGCCGCGAGTGCCACGCGATCGAGAAGGGCGGAAAGCTCGGCGTGCCGACCCCCGACCGCTGCGCCAAGTGCCATCAGGAGGTCGCGGTCTCGGTGCACTCGTCGAGCGCGTCCGAGAAGGCGCGCGCCTGCCAGAGCTGCCACGGCTTCGCGGCGGAGGTGGCGCGGCAGCCGGACGACTGCATCTCCTGTCACGACGACAGCGGGATGCCGTCGCTCGGCAAGCACGTCGAGGCGTGCACCGGCTGCCACCGGCCGCACGGCGAGCCGTCTCTCGCGCCGCGCCCGTGCGCCGAGTGCCACCAGCAGGTGGCGACCCACGGCCGCGGCGACGCGAAGGGGGCCAGCCAGTGCCTGTCCTGCCACCGCTCGCACCAGCCGGCGATCGCGGCGCGCACCGCGTGCGACCGCTGCCACCGCTCCGACGATCCGGACGCGCCGGTGTCGTCGAGCGCGCGCATCCCGGCCAGCGCCACGTTCGCCGGCCACGACCGGTGCGACACCTGCCACACGCCGCACGCCGCTTCAGCCGCCGGCGCGAAGGCGTGCGCGAGCTGCCACGGCGATCGCACGGGGCGCCTGTCCGGGCCGTCGAGCCCGCACGCGAAGTGCCAGAGCTGCCACCCGCAGCACTCGCCGCGCCAGGTCGAGCCGTGCACCAGCTGCCACCGGGATCGCCACGCCGATCACCCGGTGGCGCGCGGCGCGCGCAGCGCCTGCGAGAGTTGCCACCCGATCCACCAGCGCACCCTGGTCGCAGCCGCCGGCAAGGCGCCGGCGCTCGAGTGCCGCTCCTGCCACCAGACGATGGCGAGCCACGCGCCCGGGGTCGCGTGCGCCTCCTGCCACAAGCCGCACGAGATCGAGCGCCCGAAGCTCCTCGGCGTCCAGCTGTGCGCCGACTGCCACAAGAGCGAGGTGAGCTCCACGCGGGCGACCGGCCACGCGACCTGCACCGGCTGCCACCAGTCAGCCGGGCACGCCGCCACCCGCCCGCCGCCCGCCTGCGCCAGCTGCCACACGGCGGAGGCGAAGCAGGTCGCGATCGGCCACCGCGACTGCGCCGGCTGCCACCGCGATGCGCGCCACGCGCCGAAGGCGCCGGTGGCCGCGTGCGCGAGCTGCCACGCGGCGGAGAACCGGACCGCGCCGGCCGGTCACAGGGCATGCGCCAGCTGCCACGTGCCGCACACCGGGGCGCGCAAGGTCGAGTGCGCGTCCTGCCACCTGGCCGAGAAGAAGGGCCGCCACGGCGACCTCGACGGCGGCTGCCAGACCTGTCACCGCCCGCACGGACCCGGAGGCAAGCCGAAGCCGCCGACCTGCACGACCTGTCACGCGCGCGCCGAGCTGCCCGGTCTCCACTCGGTCGGCAAGCACGACCGCTGCTCGGCGTGCCACGACCAGCACGAGACCGCGGCCAGGAGCGATCGCGCGAGCTGCTCGAGCTGCCACAAGAACCTCGCGAACCACGAGCCGGACGCGAAGAGCTGCAAGGGCTGCCACCCCTTCACGCGCTGACCATCAGCGGGCGGTGCAGCGCGCGGTGGCCGGGTAGCCGGCCACCATCCAGGCGGCGCCCTTCGGCAGCGTCTTCGCCACCGGGGCAAGGCTGGCCTCGACCAGCTTCTTGTTGGCGGTGAAGGTGTAGGCGGTGAACTTCGCCGTCACGTCTCCCTTCGCCGCGGTGGCCATGTCGAGCATCTGCACCGCGCTCTTGCAGTCGGTCGCCAGCGCCTTGAGGTCGATCTCCTTCAGCGCCGGCTTCGACGCGGTCCGGAACGCGATGCGCAGCGCGATCGGGTCGTAGACGATGTTCCACTTGCTGTAGGAGCCCTGCCTGACGCTGTCGAGCACCGCGAGCGCCGCCTTGCGCTCCGGCTTGCCGCTCGCCACCAGGGAGGCGGCGCGCACGAACCGGTCGAGCGAGCTGGCTCCCTTCGGCGCCTTGCCACCCTTGTGCTCGGCGAGCGCGGCGCGCGAGTCCTGGTAGGTGTCGTTGGTCAGCACCTTGGTCACCAGGTCACGCCCGTGCGTCACCACCATCTTGCCGCCGATGTTCTCGAACGTCGCGCAGGCGCCGGTGGCATCGCACGCCATGTAGTGCACCTTGCCGCCGATCGGCGCCACCCGCACCTGCTGCGCCGCGCCCACCATCTCGGCCACGGTCGCCCTGGTGTCGAGCTGCATCTGGATCCACTGCAGCTCGCCGACCGCGGGACGCTTGTCGGGCGCCGGCGCCACCGTCGAGTCGAGCCACATCACCTCGACCACCAGGCCGGCCTCGTTCATGCCGCCGTTCGGCATGTCGCGGCCGTACTGGTTGAAGGTGACCGACGCGAACTTCGCGTCCCACTCGGCGGGCTTGCCACCGCCCAGCAGGAGCGCGCGCTTGTGCAGGCCGCGCGGATTGGCGATCACCAGCGCCTGCTCCATGTCCCAGTCGTACGACTTCCCGACCAGGTGGTGGCTGCCGTCCGACAGGCAGAAGGTCGTGCACGCGAGGACGAGGTTCATCATGTGGATCACGCCTGCTGAGGCATCCGATCGCGCCACAGGCGATCGAAGGTGTCGAGCAGCTGCTCGAGGTAGGGGTTGCCCTCGGCGGCCAGCTGCAGCTCGACCGCTGACGCCGAGCGCGCCAGGAAGCTCTTCTGCGACTTCATCTGCCGCTCGATCGATTCGTCCACCACTGCCACCGCCTCGACCTCGTCGCCGCGCTTGAGCAGCCGCCGGATGGCGCCGCCGGTCACGCTGTCGGCCAGGCGCAGCGGCGCGCGCACCGACGCCCTCGCCGCCGAGATCAGACCGCGCCGGAACACCCGGCTGCCGAGGCCTCCGGGCGTCCGCGAGATCGCCTGGTCCATCACCGCGCGCAGCTCCGCTGCCTTCGGCCCATCGAGTCCCATCCCGACGTGCAGCCGCGCGCAGTAATGATCGAACAGCGTGCCGATGAGGAAGTGGCGGGCGGCCGCCTGCGCCCGCCTGGTCGCCAGGTAGACCAGGATGAGCCGCTTCCAGGAGCGCGCGACCAGCCGGTAGGCGAGCGTGCCGCCGGCGATCTCTGCCCACTCCGGCGGCTTCTCCGGACCGTCGGCGATCGCGCGCACCGCGCCGTCGTCGAGGTCGACCGAGCGCGAATCGGCGATCCGCCGGATGGTGCCGCGCGCGATCCGCGAGGCCAGCCAGTCCTCGACGATCGGCACCGGCAGCGCGCCGGCCGCCGACGCCGCCAGCGCGCGCGCAACGATGAGACGCCGGTTGTCGCCCAGATAGGCGCGATGGTGGGTGAGCTCGCTCATCGCCATCGTTCCCTTACCTTGACAGGCTTCCGGCCGCCTGTCACTTGCCCGGCTCGGGGGTGCCACTGCCGGGTGTCGGCGCCTTGTGCGCCGGCGGCGCGATTCCCTGGAGCAGCGACTCGCGCTCGGCCAGCTCGTGGCGCTGGGTGATGTCGTCGATGGTCTCCTCCGCGGCCGGCGCCGCCACCACCGCCACCGAGCCGAAGGCGGACAGCTCGTGGCTCGACTCGAGGCGCATCTCGAACGATCGGCCGTCGCGCTGGAACGCGACCGTGCCGCGCAGGCTGGCGCGCAGCGGGACGCCGGTCTTCTCGTCGAGCGCGATCTCGCCGGCCACCTCCTTCACGATGGCGCCCTCGCGCCACTTGCGCTGGGTGAGCGTCTCCTTGCGCTTGTCGAGGTCCTTGGCGGTGGCGATGACCACCTTGCGCGCCGGGCGCCCCTGTACCTCGGTCTTGCCGCCGTCGGAGATAGCGATGCCGGCCGACAGGAGATCGAAGTGCGCCGCGACGGTGCCGAAGATCTCGCCGCGCACCCGCGCCGGCTCGGCGTCGTCCGCCGGCCGCCGCTTGTGGTACTTGCCGTAGCGCGGGCGCAGGTACATCCAGCCGTCGACGAAGAACACCTCGCGGCCGTACTCCTTCGAGTTCGACAGCACGGCGTGGTAGTTGCCCTTCGAGTCGAGCTGAACGGCGGTCTCGTCGTCGAGGACCTCGACCGGCGTCGCCCCCTCGCGCACCTCGACGTGCGATCTGCCTGCCATCGCGTGCGGGCCGACCAGCGAGCCGATCTGATCGTGGGTCAGCGCCACCGCGCGCGCCAGCTCGCCCCTGTCCTTGGCCGCCTTCTCGACGTCGATCTTGCCGGTCGCCGCCGCCTGATCGCGGACCAGGCCGCCGAGCTCCTCGTCCGGCCGTCCGTCTCCCGAGCGACCGCAGCCGGCGAGGGCGGCCAGCGCGGTCGCCAGCGCGAGGCGGGCTCTGGTGGACGGCGGAAAGCGGGGCAAGCAGCAGCATGTTGCCTCGATCGAATCGGGCGCGCTACGGTTCGTGCAGTGGATGCGGTCCTCGAGCAGTGGCTGCGCGGAGCCGGCGGTCACCTGTGCGCGGCGCTGCTCGGGGCGCTGTTCGGCAGCTTCGCCAACGTGTGCATCCTGCGCTGGCCCCCCACCGACGAGCATCCGGACGGGCGCTCGGTCGTCCGTCCCGGCTCGCACTGTCCGGCCTGCGGCGCGGCCATCCGCTGGTACGACAACATCCCGATCCTGAGCTACTTCCTCCTGCGCGGCCGCTGCCGGGCCTGCAAGGCGGAGTTCTCGGCGCGCTACCTCCTGGTCGAGGGCGCCACCGCGCTCCTGTTCGCCGCCGTCTTGCGGTTGCAGGTGGTGGTGCTTCACCCGCTCGACCCACCCACCTGGCAGCTCTACCGGTTCGCGGTGATGGCGGCGTTCGTGTGGGTGCTGGTGGTCATCGCGTTCATCGATCTCGATCACAAGCTCATCCTCAACCGCATCACCTATCCGGCCATTCCCATCTTCTACGCTCTGGCCACCGCCTTGCCGGAGCGGAGCTGGAAGGACGGCCTCATCGGGGCCGCGGTCGGCTACGGCGTGATCCGCCTGGTCGCCGACGGCTATCACCTCATCACCCGCCGGCGCGGGCTCGGCTACGGCGACGGCAAGCTGCTCGCCATCGTCGGCGCCTGCCTCGGCTGGCAGGCGGTGCTGGTGACGCTGTTCCTGGGATCGATCATCGGCTCGGTGCTGGGCGGCCTGTGGCTGGTGGTCGCGCGCGCCCGCGGCAAGAAGCAGGAAGAAGATGGGGACGTGCCGCTGCGCCACGTCGAGATCCCGTTCGGACCGTTCCTCGCCACCGCCGCGCTGGCCTGCGCGTTCGTGGAGCCATGGCTCCGGGTCCAGTTCAGCATCCTGTATAGTTGAGAGAGTGGGGGACCGGTCCTTCGCGGGGTACGCGTATCACCAGCGGCTCGCGGCCGGCCCGTTCGGCGACGTGTTCCGGGCGCTCGGCGGCTCCGGCCAGGAGGCGCGGATCGTGCACGTGCAGCAGCGCCTGGCCGACCTTCCGGCCTTCACCACCGCGCTCTACCGGTTCGGCCGCGAGATGTCGGCGCTCGACCATCCGCGGGTGGTGGCGATCCGGCACGTGGGCAACAGCGGCTCCGCGATCGCTGTGCTGACCGACTCGGTCGCCGGACCGGTCGCGCTCGACGCCATCCAGGAGCGCGCCCCGGGCGCGGCGATCCCGCGCGACATCGCGATGGCGATCGGCCTGGGCGCCATCGAGGGGCTGTCCCACGCCCACAGCCTGGGCGTCGTGCACGGCGCCATCCATCCGCGCAGCGTGCTGGTCGATTTCCACGGCGGCATCAAGCTGGCCGACTTCGGGCTCGCCTGGGCGCTCGCCGCAGCCGCCGTCGCGGCCAAGAACCCGTCGCTCCTGACCGGCCTGCGCGGGTACCTGGCTCCCGAGATGGCGCTCGGCGAGCAGCCGACCGTGCGGAGCGACGTCTACGGCGCCGGCGCGCTCCTGGTCTGCCTGTGGACCGGTCAGCCGCCGGCCGGAGCGCCGCACCTCGAGGATGCGCCGCCCGCGCTCGTCCGCCTGCTCGAGCGGAGCCTCGCCGTCGATCCGCTGGCCCGGCTGGTCAACGGCACCGAGCTCGAGGAGCTGCTCGAGGAGGTCATCACCTCCGCCGGCGTGCGGGTGGCGCCGCCGGACGAGGTGGCGGCCTGGGTGTCGCGCGTGCTGTCGGAGCCGCGCGCGCGGCGCGACTCGACCGATGAAATCGGCGCCGAGACCTCCGATCTCATCAGGGGCCTCAAGGCGCCCGAGCCGGTCAAGTCGGCGCGGCGCGCAGTCTCCGACGTCATCGCCGGGCTCGAGGCGGAGGCGGGGACCGGCGGCACCGCCAGGTATCCGGGCGGCATCCAGGTGACGCCGGCGCCGGTCCTGACGCCTCGCAGCTCCGGCCGCAGGCCGGACTTCGACAGCGGGGCGGCGACCACGCTCGACGACGAGAGCTCCTACGTGGGCGAGCACACCGACGTCGAAGCGCAGTCGCAGATGCTCGGCGCCGACGCCGACCCGATCTCTGCCATTCTCAAGCTGCCCGACGAGAGTCGCCTCTCGCCGCCGCCACCCCAGTTCGACGATTCGACGCCGCTGCCGACCCCGGCGCCCGATCCGCCCGGCACCATCACGCGCCACCTCGACGCGCTCGAGGCCGAGGAGAAGGCCGCGCGCGCGCGCATCGGCAAGAAGCAAAAGTTCGGCAAGAGCGACGCGGTCGATTCGCTGGCGGCGACCCTGCCGATCGGGGCGACGGTCGATCAGTTCCCGACTCCGGTGCCGCCGGGCGGTCCGTCGCGTGGCACCTTCCCCGGGCCGGCCCCCCCGCCGCCGCGCCGCGCCAGCACCAACACCGCCGGGGCCGTGCGGCCGGCCTCCGATATCGGCGGGATGTTCGACGCGTACAACCAGATCTATCCGCCGCGGAAGAAGCGGGTGTTCATCTGGATCGCGCTGACCGTGTTCGCGGCCTCGGCGCTGGCGATGTACCTCTACACCCAGACCGACCTGTTCGATCCGGGCCGGCGCGCCGCCGAGGACCGCGCCGCCGAGCAGGCTGACGAGGACGCGCTCGCCAGGCACGCCGCCGCTCAGGTGCAGCCGGTCGATCTCACGATCACCTCGCCCGAGCCGGACGCCGCCGTCTGGCTGCTGCTCGGCCGCACGCCGTTCGAATCGATGTCGCTGTCGTCCGCGATGGTGCACGAGCTCCGCTTCGAGCACGAGGGCTACCTGCCGCTCGACCTGCGGGTGACCGGCTACGAGTGGAAGGGGGACGACAAGCAGGCCCGGCGCGCCGCGGTCAGCGCGACGCTGCAGGCGGGTGAGCCGAAGGGGCCGGTGCCCGCCGTCGGCCCCGAGCCTGCGTCGCCGCCGCCGCCCGGGCCGCCAGGGCGCGGCGTCCTGGCGGTGACCTCGACGCCGCCGGGAGCGCAGGTCTGGATGCTCATCGGGTTCACGCCGCGCGCCACCATCACCGGCCTCCCGGCCGGGCGCGACGTCGAGGTGAAGGTCCTGAAGGACGGCTTTCTGCCCGGTTTCACCTCGGTGAAGGCGGGCGAGTGGTACCTGTCCGGCCGGGACGGTCCGGTCCAGTCGTCGATCGAGCGCGCGGTGGCGCTCGCGCCCGCCAAGGCCCCTCCGCCGAAGAAAAAAATCGGCAAGCGCGGCAAGTAGACCGTCCGCGGGGCGGTTGCTATCGTCGTTCGTCGCGTGGAACCGGTCATCGGCATCGACCTCGGGACGACCAATTCGGTGGTCGCCACCCTGCGCGAGAACCGCGTCGAGGTGATCCCGGACGATCGCGGCAACCGCCTGCACCCGTCGGTGGTCGGCTTCCTGCCGTCGGGCGAGATCCTGATCGGCCACGCGGCGAGGGCGCGGCGACACGTCGATCCGAAGAACACGATCTACTCGGCCAAGCGCCTCATCGGGCAGAGCATCAAGAACCCGATCGTGCGGCTGGCGATGAGCACGTTGCCCTACCAGTGCGAGGAGGGGCCGAACGAGCAGCCGCTCATCGTGGTGCGCGGCAAGAAGTACACGGTACCGGAGATCGCGTCGTACATCCTGGCGCACCTCAAGCGCTGCGCCGAGCGGCACCTCGGCGCGCCGGTGTCGAAGGCGGTCATCACGGTGCCGGCCAACTTCACCGACTCGCAGCGCCAGGCGACCAAGTACGCCGGCGAGCTGGCCGGGCTGAAGGTGCTGCGCATCCTCAACGAGCCGACCGCGGCCGCGCTGGCCTACGGGTTCGGGCGCGCGCTCGACGCCAAGCTGGCCATCTACGACCTCGGCGGCGGCACCTTCGACGTCACCGTGCTGCAGATCCGCGACAAGATCTTCGAGGTCCTGTCGACCGGCGGCGACACCTTCCTGGGCGGCGATGACTTCGATCGTACGCTGGTGGATCGCCTCGCCGCCGAGTTCATGTCGCGCCAGCACGTCGACCTGCGCGGCAACCCGGAGGGCTGGTCGCGGCTCACCACCGCCTGCGAGCAGATCAAGTGCAAGCTGTCGCAGGAGGAAGCGGTGGCCGGCACCATCCACGACCTGGCCACCGGCGGCGGCGGCAAGCCGCTGCAGCTCGACTTCGAGGTGACGCGCGGCGAGTTCGAGCAGCTCATCGCTCCGTACATCGATCGCAGCATCCAGGCCTGTCAGGAGGTGCTGGTCGCGTCCGGCCTCGGCTCGGCAGCGCTGTCCGACC